>BNJU01002313.1_pt1 | contig 62160 bp, 62 predicted proteins | sample 8539281 | NCBI WGS metagenome assembly BNJU01 (sample SAMD00202456, study PRJDB9452) | human saliva metagenome | isolation source: human saliva | place: Japan
AATTTACTGACAGGTTGCTATGGTGGAGAGGCTTAGAGGGGATTCAAAATACAATGTTCAGGGTTCGAGAGTATGATGAGTTAGACATAATGACACAACGACATGTTATTTTAATGACATATTATTAAGACAGAGTAACAGGTTTTTTAGACAGAATGCCACAACGACATATTGTTTTAATGACATATTATTAAGACAGAGCAACAGGTTTTTTAGACATAATGCCATAGTGACATATTGTTTTAATGACATATTATTAAGGCATAGTAACATAGTAACACGAATCGTAATAGCGAAGGGACAAAAAGAAGGAAACGCCCTTCTCAAATGGAGAAGAGCCTTCCTTCCTATCCAAGAGAGCCTTTCTTCAATGTGAAGAAACGCCCCTTTGTTTGCAAACAATGGTTTTCACTCCCCTCTCCATTCGGAGAGGGGCTGGGGGAGAGGCTTTAGATGATAGGGAGTAAGGCTTTAGATGATAGGGAGTGAGGCATTCCTTATATGTGAGATAAGCAATAAAAATACAACTCAAAAGTTGTATTTCTGAAGGATAATACCTACCTTTGTAGCACAAACTACTGAGTATGACATTCGATAAGATTATAGATAATGGTAAGTTATGGGCAGTTCGTTATGAGGAGGAAACCGATAATGAACTATTCAAGTTGTTTGCTCAATGGAGTGATGTAGAGTATCTTCATCAGTTCTTTAAGGCTAATTGGAATGACCTTATAGCCTACTTTAAGGTTACTGATATTCGACAAGCAATAACAGACACCATCGATGATAACGAGCAGTTGCAATGCCTTATGTTGGAGCTAAAGGATGATACCAACTTGGAAGGAATATTCCATCCATTGGAGAATTATCGCACTTCAGAAATGCTATTAGGCAAAGAGAAGGCTAAACCGAAACGCAAGGAGCGCCATTCTTCATGGTTACGTATTTATGCGATAAGGCTTTCCGAAGGGGTATATGTTATAACGGGTGGGGCAATTAAACTAACTTTCACAATGGAGGAAAGGACTCATACGAAGCTGGAACTGCATAAGTTAGAACGGGTAAGACGCTTTCTTCTCGAAGAAAATATTATTGATAATGATTCATTTGACGATTATGTCAACACTTTATAGTATAGGAGGTAGATATGAGCAGGATTACAAATAGATTAGAGAAATACCAATCTTCCACTCCTTCAAGATGGCGGGAAGAGGCTGAATATAGGGTAGAGAACAGGGCATGGCTACGACATTCTCAGTATATAGCTATGCTGATGTTAGAGAAAATGGATGAATTGAGTCTGACGCAAAAAGCCCTTGCTGAGCGCATGGGATGCACTCAGCAATATGTCTCAAAGATATTGCGTGGGAAGGAGAACTTATCTATTGAGACTCTTTCAAAGATTGAATCGGCACTATCTCTGCGCCTCCTCACCTATTGAAACACGTATCGGATGGACATATACAGCTGAATGGCAAAGATGTAGATAGGGACATAACGGGCTGAACGGAGGAGTCCATAGACGAGCATATCGTGCATACTTGTAACGCTGTTGATGGTTCCGCTCGTTATACCATAGGATATGGACATGACAAGAAGGATGAAGGATAGAGGCGGGGATGAGGCTCACGGAGAAGCTACTGGGGTAGAGTTGACCTGTCACACTCAGTAAGATTGCGTGTGGAACAAGCGTCAGTAAGACCATTACCACTATAAAGACTATGAACTCAGCAAGGGCTATGCGCAGTCCCATTCGCTCTCGATAAGCCAAGGAGGAACGCTGTTGTGGTGTTCTGGAGAACCTTTGTCGTAAGGCTTTCAGGAACTTTGTGCGCAAGAAAGGCACCCCAGCAATACTCATCACAATGAAGTAAATGAGCCAAGGAGTTAGTTGGTTATTAACGAACGAACCGAAGAACCAGCGTATACCCTCACTACTCAAGAGAGAGTGAAGAGCCCAGTCTGGATTGGCAGCAGTTATTAACCATGACAGTAGGATGACTGCTATCTGTACCAAGAAAAGCACTATGACAACATAACCTAACTTATTCCTCATCAGCACGGAGATTATCAATATCGATGATGCGAAGCTCTAATGCGCGCACAACAAGGCGTGTGGCATTGACGCTCATACCCTTATTTCCTTCAGGAAAGAGCTTTCTGTACGAGTTCGTTTTGGCGTTTCTCAAGGCTCTTCACACCGAATGGCATACCTCGAAGATTGGTTATTTGCTCCTTCGTGTAACCGAGTGCAAGGTGTCGAAGGAAGCGTTCGTCATACTCGTCAATCTCGTATCCTACCATCGCTTCTTGGTGCATTAGCATGCTATTCACGCTCTGTTTGAAGCGCGAAACAATCTTTTCTAGGATGGGCTGATTGAATACTAAGCGTTTACCAGACATCACACTCGATACGTCACCACGGGTAAGTAACTCCCCACTCTTTAGACAGATACCATCGGTGCCAGCGTCTAACACGTCCACCCAAAGCTTCTCATTGAGTATCTCACCAGTAAAGATTAGCACCTTAACGTTGGGATATACCTCCTTAGTCTGCCTACAGATCTCTACGCCAACAGTAGTTGATCCACCCAAAGCCAAGGTCTAGTAGCACTAGATCGGGTAGTTGTTGCTTTAGTAACTTCCAGTATGCTACCTCGTTTTCAGCCGTTCCAATGATTTCAGCCTCGGGTATTTCATTGCGGAAGATACCTTCCGTACCTTTCAATTCGAGTGGTACATCCTCCACAATTATTACTTTGAAATTCTCCATCTTATGTCCTTTTATCTTTTAATTAGGTGTTTCTTATTTTATTTCTTAGGCTTTCGCTAATGTAATCTGTATCTCTGTTCCTTCCTCCGTAGGCTTTGCTATGATACCACAGCCACGCCTGTTGGTTGCTTCACCATTGTCTCTTACTATCTGCCGACAGCTGAAGAACATCATTCCCTGTGCTTGTGGCGAGAATAGCTCACGGCATTCTTCTGCCGAGAGGTGCATGGATGAGAGTAGAACATGCAGTATGACATACTGCTTCTGGTGCTCTTCTGCGGTGATGCGGAGGGGCTGGTTCTGATTTTCGGAGTAGAGAATATCGAATAGATAAGCTATCATTACAGGGTCGCCAGCCACTGGTGGGATAGGAGCCAAGGGCTGTTTGAACTTGTTTTCAGGCACGAGTGTGGCGATGTCAACGCTCTTTGCCATGAGTTTGATAGCCCTCACCTGGTGCATGGCTTGCTGACTTAACAGACTGTAAAGCTCTTTGTAATACACAGCTAATTCATCAATAGCCTCTAACTGACTATCGGTGTCGGTTTCAACTAGCTGTCGGATGCGTGAGGGATAATACATTGTCTCGTGCTTGAGAGTAGACAGGCAGTTGTCGAGAATACTATTACTAATATGTAAACGCTCGTTCTCGTATTCCACACAATGCACCTCATCTTCCAGTGCCTCGATGTCGGCTTTACTCTTTTGACTCGCTTCCTGTGATGCTACCAGGGCTTCCCTGATTTGCTGAACAATGTTCCGTAGACGTTCCGGGAGGCGGTCGCTATTCACACGATTAACCTCTTTGAGCTTTTTCTCCACGCTTACATCACTTAAGAGAACGGCATTGATGTGCTTAATTTGCTCTATGCTGAATTGGAAAGTAAGCCTATGACGATAATACATCACGTAATATACGGGGAGAATAGACAATAGTAAGAGCACCAAGAGAGCGATAGCTACGTTCTTATTGGTCTCTGACTTCATCATCATTCGGCAATACTCGCCCAGCGAACTATCGGCTGATCGCTCCTTGAAGAGGTGTGTGTAAACGTTATTATTGTATTTGTATAGGTCCCATTCATGTAGAGCTAGGGCAGCAACAGCACTCTCGTTACGTATATCAAGTATCACCCTGTAGTCGATGGGGACGTTAGCATGAAACCACTTAATCTCTGCTGGTACATTAGAAAGGCTTCCGATGCGTTGCATGAAGAACTTTCCATGCGGATACAACTTATGATATTGCTGGTTAATATAGTATCGGCACGTGTCAGCAAAGCGTAGAGTCTGCTCGTACTGACCATTGATATTACTGAAGTAAGCCGAGTCTGCATAGATACCAGCTAGTGTCATGTAGTCTTTTCGGGCTATGGCTGCAGCCTTGTCATTGTCCCTTTGAGGGCGAGCCTGTGCCGTGCATAATGATGAAAAGGCGATGAGTAGGAACAAGAGAACGCGACTCACGCCCTTAGGTAGGCGGAAGAAGAAGCGTGAACCCTTGTTTTCTTCACTCTTAACACCTATCTGGCAGACTGTAAATATCTGACTTATCTTGCGGTATTTATTGATGATTCCATTGCAATTCATTAGTCCGAAACCATGCGAAGTGCTGTCTTTTTGATCGTGGATAGGCTTTCGGTCGAATAGATGTTGCTGTGTTTCCTCATTGATGCCACATCCTGTATCCTCCACAGAAAGCTCCACATAGTCGGCTTCTTCTACTGCTTTGATACATACCTTGCCCCCAGCAGGCGTGAACTTACGGGCATTGTCGGCAAGAGTATTCACCATGAAGAGCGTTAAGATACGATCGGCTTTGACAATGGCGGCCGTATCCTCCACCTTTAGCTGTACCCCCTTTAATTGGAAAGCCATACGTCCTTTCTTCACAATGTCGAACACCTGCTGTACTGGAAAGCTCTCAATGTGTAGCGATAGTCGCCCTTGTCGGAGTTGAATCCACTCTGTCAGCGTCGAATTAAGGTCGTTGATCATGTCCGTGAGTTCCCTAATATAGGTGTAACGTTCGCTTCTCACCGCATCAGACTCGCCTCCCCTCTTTAGCTTGTTAATCTCATGTAGCATTCGATTGATGAGTGGCATGATGCTGTTAACCAATGATACCTTCGCACGTTGCTCTATATAGCGACGCTTATTGTCGATAAGATGAATGTTACTAATGGTGAGTTGCTCCGAAACCTCCGTGTATTCGTCATCGAGCTGAGCCATATAAGCGATGTTATGGTGCTTCCACTCTTCCAAAGGCAAGAGCAGTTTGTTGAGCTCCGATTGGTTATCAGCGCGCCTACGGAGGTAGTGGAAGATGATTAACAGCGACAGGATGACAATGATGATAAGTCCGATAGCAATAATCATGATGTTCAACTGCTGTGAAGTAGAGTCCAGTTGATCAGCACGTGCTTCGTAGTATCGGTCCTGACGGGTCTGTTCCTGCAAGTCAAGATATATGTTTCTGTTATAGTCACTCGCCTGTTTATTGTCTATAGCAGAGTACACCACGCTTAGTTGTTCACGAATAGAAGCCACCAAGTCGGGGGCTTGATTGATTGCAGGGTTCTGTTTCAAAGCATTCTGCAAGCAGATAAGTGCAGAGCGATAGTCCTTTATCTGCCAGTAACAAGACGCTAGTGTACGATAAGAACCAGCTGTTTGATAGACGTCACCATACTTTTGGAAGATACTTAAAGAGCGTTCGGCGAGGTTACCAGCAATAAGACTATCGGGCAAGTTACCCACTTTCAGGTATTTAAAAGAGGGCAGATTATCACGAATAAGCGCCTCTCTACTCTTGTCGTTCACCAAATGTTCGCTTAGAGCCTGCAATGAGTTTGCTTCCCAATAAGGGTAGTTATGATGGATAGCCAGCATGTAACAGCGAATGAGATAATCGAACTCCTTTTGATTAATCTCCTCTTGTTTACCCTTTGTAAAGATACCTCCTGCGCCCACATTATATAAGTATGCGAGCAGTTGAGGCATATCCGTTTGAATCTCACCATCGGGGTTGATGGCAGAAAGAGCACGTACGGAGGGTTGCTCCAAAGCCGACATAATAATAATAAGTAGAGCTTACTATGGCATATTCCGAACGGGCATATACCATTCGACGTCGCTGTCTGTCGGTTAAGAGACGCTTATCCTCATTGATACGTAAAAAACGTTTGTTGGCTTCCTCGTTATAGTCATAATACTCCTTATTGTTCGACTCTCTTTGGCAAAGACGCATCATTTGTATGTCGGCAACAAGCAGTTCCACTTGATCATCCGTGCTGCCCATCACCTCATTGAGAGTAGCGTATGCCTTATCAAAGTGCATTTGCATGAGGTAGACAAACGCAAGATTATTCAGTGCTTCGGCCTTACCAGTGTTGTAACCATTCGACAAGGCGAGGGCTTGCTTCGCATAGATTTTAACCGAGTCAAGATTCCTGTAATGTGCAGCATAAGCCTTGTCATTATAGTCATCCACCTGTTGTCTATGTGGAGCATTGCATGCCGAGAAGAACAGAAGTAGGCAGATAGCTGCCAAGGACATGATGATCTCTTTTGTTCTGTTCGTCTTCATCTGTTGTAAAAAGTATTCGCCATCAATCGAAATGATTTGTGAGACAAATTTACGAAACTTTTCTTAAACAGCTTACAAATGCTCTTATTTAATTCAAAAATCATCATCCAGAGTTTAGAATGATGATTATTTCGAGTTGACGAGTTGTTGAGTTGACAAGGAAGGGAAAATGTCTGATGCTGTAAGAAGGCGTTTCTTCCTATCGAAGAGAGCCTCCCTTTAATGCCAAGAAAGGCTCTCTTCCATAGCAAGAGAGCCTCTTGTTGATACCTGTTAAGGCTGTCTGATAATCGACATAAGCAATAATTTTTTTAGACTTAACCACAACTTTTTGTGATCAGTGTTGCTTTTCTCTTATTTATTTCTTATCTTTGTGCGTGATTTAATAAATGGTTTATAGCACAAAGAGATGGCTAAAATAAAGACAATAGGTATTCTGACTTCAGGAGGCGATGCGCCAGGAATGAACGCTGCAATACGTGCGGTGACAAGAGCTGGTATATATAATGGATTCAATATCAAGGCTGTCTATCGTGGATATGATGGTTTGATAACAAACGATATAAGGTCTTTTACAACAGAGAATGTGAGTGGTATCATCGGACAAGGTGGTACGATTCTCAAGACAGCACGCTCAAAAGGCTTCGCAACAGTGGAAGGTCGGCAGACAGCTTACGACAATCTCGTGGCTGAAGGCATTGATGCTCTTGTTGTAATAGGTGGTAATGGCTCGTTGACAGGCGCTATGAAGTTCGCACAAGAGCATGACTTCTGTTGCATAGGATTGCCTGGAACGATTGACAACGACCTCTATGGAACAGATAGTACCATTGGTTACGATACGACAATGAATACAATCATGGAGTGTGTAGACCGCATTCGTGATACTGCGCAGAGCCATGAACGAATCTTCTTCGTCGAAGTGATGGGGCGTGACGCAGGCTTCTTAGCACAGAACTCGGCTATTGCAAGTGGTGCAGAGGCTGCTATCATTCCTGAAGACTCAACTGATGTAGACCAGTTGGCACGCTTTATGGAGCGTGGAATACGCAAGTCTAAGAGAAGTTGTATCGTCATTGTATCAGAGAGCCCGAAGTGTGGTGCCATGTATTATGCCGACCGTGTGCATAAAGAGTTCCCTGATTACGATGTGAGAGTGTCCATCCTTGGACACTTGCAACGCGGTGGTCGCCCTTCAGCACGTGACCGTATCTTAGCAAGCTGTACGGGAGTTGGTGCCGTTGAGGCTATTATGCAAGGTCAACGAAACATCATGGTGGGTGTGAGAAACAATGAGGTTGTTTATGTCCCATTGTCTGAAGCCATCCGTTCGGATAAGCCTTTCGATCGCAAACTCATTAAGGTATTGGACGAACTAAGTATTTAGTCCATTGCTCCGAATGGTCATCTGCAGGAGTGTTACACCTTATTATATATAGAGAGAAGAAATAATAATAAAAAACAAACATATTTTATGTCACAGATTAATGGGCGTATCTGCCAGATCATCGGCCCTGTTATCGATGTATTCTTTGATACTAAGGGAGAGAATCCAGAGCAGGTTTTACCTAAGATTTACGATGCTCTCCGTGTTAAAAGAGCTACTGGACAGGACTTGATTATCGAGGTTCAGCAGCATATAGGAGAGGATACTGTACGTTGCGTAGCCATGGATAATACCGATGGTCTGCAACGCGGACTAGAGGTTGTACCCACTGGTAGTCCGATTGTAATGCCTGCTGGAGAACAGATTAAGGGTAGAATGATGAACGTGATAGGTCAGCCTATCGATGGTATGGAGCCTTTGAAGATGGAAGGTGCATATCCCTATCCATCGTGAAGCACCAAAGTTTGAGGACCTCTCTACGCACAAGGAGATGCTTCAAACAGGTATTAAGGTCATCGATCTACTTGAGCCTTATATGAAAGGTGGTAAGATTGGACTCTTTGGTGGTGCTGGTGTAGGTAAGACAGTGCTTATCATGGAGCTGATTAATAACATTGCTAAGGGGCATAACGGATACTCTGTTTTTGCTGGTGTAGGCGAGCGTACGCGTGAAGGAAACGACTTGATTCGTGATATGTTGGAGTCAGGTGTTATCCGATATGGCGATAAGTTCCGCAAAGCAATGGAGGAAGGCAAATGGGATCTATCGTTAGTTGACCCCGAAGAGTTGCAGAAGTCACAAGCAACACTTGTCTATGGTCAGATGAATGAGCCTCCTGGGGCACGTGCATCAGTGGCACTCTCTGGTCTGACTGTTGCTGAGGAGTTCCGCGATCATGGTGGGAAGAATGGCGAAGCAGCCGATATCATGTTCTTTATTGATAATATCTTCCGTTTCACGCAGGCTGGTTCTGAGGTTTCAGCGTTGCTCGGTCGTATGCCATCAGCAGTGGGTTATCAACCTACATTGGCGAGTGAGATGGGTGCAATGCAGGAGCGTATTACATCAACAAAGCATGGTTCTATTACTTCTGTACAGGCTGTTTATGTGCCAGCAGACGACTTGACGGACCCTGCTCCAGCTACAACTTTTACCCACTTGGATGCTACGACAGAGTTAAGTCGTAAGATTACGGAGTTGGGTATATACCCTGCTGTAGACCCACTAGGTAGTACCTCTCGTATTCTTGACCCATTAATCGTGGGAAAAGAGCATTATGAGTGTGCTCAGAGAGTAAAGCAATTACTACAGAAGTACAATGAGTTGCAGGATATCATTGCTATTCTTGGTATGGATGAGTTGTCAGATGACGATAAGTTAGTCGTTAATCGTGCTCGTCGTGTACAGCGTTTCCTCTCTCAACCATTTACTGTTGCAGAGCAGTTTACGGGTATCAAGGGTGTAATGGTTCCTATTGAGGAAACCATCAAGGGCTTCAATGCCATCTTGAATGGTGAAGTTGATGATCTTCCAGAGCAGGCTTTCTTGAACGTTGGTACGATAGAAGATGTGAAGGAGAAGGCTAAGCAACTCCTTGCAGCTACGAAGTAATGGGCTTCCATACCGAAATAGAATAATAATAGGATTGTCTATGCTGACACTTAAAATAGTATCTCCCGAAAGAATTGTTTATACTGGTGAAGTCGATAGTGTGCTAGTTCCTGGTACAATGGGGCAGTTTGAGATTCTCAACGATCATGCTCCTATTATCTCAACATTGGTAGAAGGCAAGGTTGTATATAGTACGAAGGGCACGAAGAACGAGCTTCAAATCGTTGGCGGTTTCGTCGAGGTGAAGAAGAATGAGGTGAGTCTTTGTGTGGAGATATAAAGAGGGTTGTTCCTTAGAAACGGGCTTTTAGAATGATGGATTATAATAAGGTGTATAAGAGATATTACAAGATGAACGTGTGGATCATCTTTGCGTTATATCTTGTGGGTTTACTTGTTGCGCAGGTGACAGCACATTCCTACTATCTTAATATGCTAATAGTAAGTGCATTATTCTCCCTTATCACAGCCTCAATTTATGGAGGAGCTTGGAAAGCAATAGCGACTAGTTCACCAGCAGTATTGGGTAAGTTTTACCTTGCTGGTTCGGCTTTGCGTATGTTACTAGCATTCCTTACGATTTTGGTTTATGCCATCATCGTAAAGGAACGTGTAATGATTCTGAGCTTTGCAGTCATCTTTATGATTTTCTATCTGGTGCTATTAGCATTTGATACCATCTATTTTTCTAAAGTAGAAAAGAACAATAAAACTAATAATTGACGAATGAAATATCTCAAGCATTTGCTTTGCATGGCTGTAATGCTGTTCTTTCTCTTACCTGGTGCAGCTGCATCTGAGAGTAAGGGAGGCGGTGTGGACTTGCAAGGCATATTGTGGGGACACATCAAAGACTCCTATGAGTGGCATATTACGAATATAGGAGATAAACCTGTCATCATCAATCTTCCAGTTATCGTGAAGACATCAGATGGTTGGTATACAGGTTGGGCAGAAGACTTTGAAGAAGAGCCTTTAGAGCATGGTCCACACGCTGGTTATCGTCCTTGTAAGAATAACCCTAACTTGTTTATAGCGACAAAGGGGGATTATGAACGACGTATTGTTGAATTGAAACCAGATGGAACAGAGGTGCGCCCATTTGATATATCAATTACGAAGTCGGTGTGTGTACTCTTTATAGATGCTATTCTTCTGTTACTTTGTATATTGATACCAGCACGCTGGTGTCGCCGTCACAAGGTTACAGATAAGGCTCCAAAGGGATTCACTGGATTGATGCACATGTTCGTGATGTATGTCTATGATGAAGTGATTAAACCAACATTGGGCAAGGAAGCAGATAAATATGCACCTTACTTGTTGACCTGTTTCTTCTTTATCTTTGTGGCTAATGTCATGGGTATTGTACCATTCCCACCGGGTGGAGGAAACCTCACGGGTAATATTACAATTACCTTCTTTTTGGCTATCTGTACCTTCTTAGTAACCAACTTCTCGGGTACGAAGCATTATTGGAAGGATATCTTTTGGCCAGATGTACCCGCATGGTTGAAGGTGCCAGTACCTTTGATGCCAGTGATTGAGATTTTTGGTATCTTCACAAAACCCTTTGCATTGATGGTGCGTCTCTTTGCTAATATGATGGCAGGACATGCTATTGCATTGGCTTTGACCTGTATTATCTTCATCATGGCGACTATGGGTATTGTACTTAGTTCTTCCATGACCATTGTAAGTGTGGGAATGAGCATATTTATGATGCTTTTGGAGATACTTGTTAGCTTCATTCAAGCATTGGTATTCACGATGTTGAGTGCTGTATTTATCTCTTTGGCACGAGTTCATGAGCCTGCAGAAGAGAAGGTGAAAGCCTAGGGAAGTGAGGATAGAGTGGGGAGTTAATCCTCTGGAATAGTAGTAAGACCTCCCTAATCTATCATGAGTAACGGAATAAATAATAAGAAATAATTAATATTAAAAGTAAAAAACTATGTTGACATCATTGTTATTAGCAGCAGAGACTGCAAAGTTAGGCGCCGCAATCGGTGCAGGTATCGCAGCTGTAGGTGCAGGTCTTGGTATTGGTCGTATCGGTGGTCAGGCTATGGATGCTATGGCTCGTCAGCCAGAAAAGATCGGTGACCTTCGTTCATCAATGATTATTGCAGCCGCATTGGTAGAGGGTGTTGCCTTCTTTGCTGCTATCATCGCCCTTCTCTGCGTATTCTAAACAACGCATGAGGAGTTAGTTAATAAGAGTAATAAGAAAAGTAATTTAGCAGCTTATGTCATTATTATTGCCAGATAGTGGTTTGCTCTTTTGGATGACAATTGTCTTTCTGGTGGTCTTCTTCATCCTATGGAGATGGGGCTTCCCTTCCATTATAAAGATGGTGAATGAGCGCAAGAACTATATAGATGAGAGTCTAGCAAAAGCAGAGGAAGCTAACTTGAGGCTTGCTAATATTCAGAAACAAGGTGAGGAGCTGCTTATGGAAGCACGCGAGAAACAGGCGCAGATACTTCGTGAAGCGTCTCAAACGCGTGATACCATAGTCGAACAGGCTCAGGAGAAGGCGCACGAAGAGAGTGCTCGAATCCTATCAGAAGCCAAGGCTGAGATTGAGAGTCAGAAGCAGGCGGCTATACGTGATATTCGTACACAGGTAGCTGAGTTGTCTGTACAGATTGCTGAGAAGATTCTTCGCAAGCAGTTGACAACATCTGCAGAACAGGCTCAACTCATCGATAGCTTATTGGATGAAGTTGCTTCTTCTAACGGAACAGAAAGTAAATAAACGCTTATGGATACAGGTGTAATATCGGTTCGTTATGCTCGTGCGTTATTCAAGGCTGCTTGTGAACAAGGGCTTGAAGACAAGATATATGCAATTATGCAGACCCTTGCTCAGGCTTACTTGCAAGTAAAGGATTTACGTGTGACCATCGAAAGTCCGATGCTTCCTAAGGAAAAAAAGCGCAAGCTATTGGAAGTAGCCTGTGGTGACAACTGTCCCGAGTTGGTTAGTAACTTCCTTTCCCTTGTACTGAAGGAGGATAGAGAAGACCTATTACAGTTAATGGCAAATGATTATGTTTCTCTGTATCGAAAGCATAAACATATTATCCAGGGTAAGGTCATCACTGCTTCGCCCGTCTCTGAAGAGACAGAGAAGAAGATGAAAGCATTGGTGGAAGCCCGTAGTCAGGGAACTGTTGAGTTCAACACAGAAGTTGATCCATCGCTTATTGGAGGATTCATACTAGAGTATGATACTTATAGGATGGATGCGAGTGTGAAGAACAAATTGAATGCTATCCTCACACAATTAACAAAGTAATAAATTAATAACATGTCAGATAAAATTAAACCAAGTGAGGTGTCTGAGATTCTTGTAAAGGAATTGCAAGGCATTAACTCAGAGGAGAAGTTTGATGAAGTCGGCACCGTGTTGACCGTTGGTGATGGTGTAGCACGTGTGTATGGTCTTCGTAACGCTGAAGCCAATGAGTTGCTTGAATTTGAGAATGGCACTATGGCTATTGTCATGAACTTGGAGGAAGACAATGTCGGATGTATTCTTCTTGGTCCTACAACGGGTATCAAGGAGGGACAAAGCGTAAAGCGTACACATCGTATTGCCTCAATTCGTGTGAATGACAACTTCTTGGGACGTGTGGTAAATCCTCTGGGAGAAGCTATTGATGGTAAAGGTGATATAGACTTGACCGACTCTTTCGAGATGCCATTGGACCGCAAAGCCCCTGGTGTAATCTATCGTCAGCCAGTGAAAGAACCTCTCCAAACAGGTTTGAAGGCTGTCGATTCAATGATTCCTATTGGTCGTGGTCAGCGTGAGCTCATCATTGGTGACCGTCAGACTGGTAAGACTGCTATTGCTGTTGACACCATTCTCAACCAAAAGAGTTTCTATGAGCAAGGTAAGCCAGTATATTGTATTTATGTTGCCATTGGTCAGAAAGCATCTACAGTCGCAACATTAGTGCAGAATCTAAAGGAACGTGGTGCATTGCCATATACGATTATCGTGAGTGCAACGGCGGCTGATCCTGCTGCTATGCAATACTATGCTCCATTTGCAGGAGCCGCTATTGGCGAGTATTTCCGTGATCGTGGTTACTCTGCCCTTGTCGTTTATGACGACTTGTCAAAACAAGCTGTTGCTTATCGTGAGGTATCTTTGATTCTTCGTCGTCCATCAGGTCGTGAGGCTTATCCAGGTGATGTATTCTATCTACACTCACGTCTTTTGGAACGTGCAGCGCGTATCAACGATCAGCAAGAAATTGCCGAGAAGATGAACGATCTACCAGAGAGTATGAAGGGACATGTTAAGGGTGGCGGTTCTTTAACAGCCTTGCCAATCATTGAGACGCAAGCTGGTGACGTATCAGCCTACATTCCAACGAACGTGATTTCCATTACCGATGGTCAGATTTATCTTGAGACAAACCTTTTCAATCAGGGCTTCCGACCAGCTATTAACGTTGGTATCTCCGTATCTCGTGTAGGTGGTTCTGCACAGGTGAAGAGTATGAAGAAGGTGGCGGGAACACTGAAGATAGATATGGCACAGTATCGTGAGCTAGAGGCATTCTCAAAGTTCTCTTCTGATATGGATCAAGTGACAGCGATGACACTAGACCGTGGTCGTAAGAATAACCAGCTATTGATACAACCTCAGTACAGCCCAATGCCAGTAGGAGAGCAGATTGCGATACTCTATTGCGGTGTACATGGTTTGATGCGTGATGTTCCTGTTGATCAGGTTCGCCATTGTCAGGAGCAATTCCTTGATAGTATGCGTTCTTCTTATGCCGATGTTATCAGTTCCCTTGCTGCAGGTCAGTTGGAAGATTCTTCTATAAAGGTAATTGAGGAAGTCATGGGCAATATTGCCGGACAATATAAATAAGACAAGAAGAAATGGCATCGTTAAAGGAAATAAAGACTCGCATAGCTAGTGTCCAAAGCACGCGTAAGATTACGAGTGCAATGAAGATGGTAGCATCGAGTAAGTTGCATCATGCACAGAATGCAATCGAGAATATGCTCCCTTATGAAGCGATGCTCGAGCATATTCTCAAGGCTTTCCTTGTCTCTACACCGAATACTGAGACTCCTTTTGATGTACAGAGACCTGTGAAGCGTGTAGCTTTACTTGTGTTCTCTTCTGATAGTTCGCTCTGTGGTGGATTTAATGCGAATGTCATCAAACTCATGCAGCATACAATCGATGATTATCATGCTCAAGGTTTAACTAACGATGATATTGTTATCTATCCAGTTGGAAGAAAGGTTGCAGAAGCGGCAAAGAAGCGTGGTTACACCTGTGTTTGTCCGTATCCACACCTTGCTGATAAGCCTAATTCGGAAGAGTGTCGTAATATTGCGAAGGAGCTTGGTCAGAAGTGGCTAAAAGGTGAGTTTGATAGGGTAGAGATGATTTATCACCACTTTAAGAGTGCTGGTAGTCAGATTCTACAGTCCAAACCTTTCTTGCCGATAGATCTCAGTGAAGAGTTAAATCGTGATAATGAGCGTGACCTATCATCGGATATTTCAACCAAAGCAGCGCAAGACTATCTGAAGAAGAAAGGCCAGTCCAATCAGCATAAAACTGATAGTGAAGTGGTTGTTCCATTGAATGATGACTTCATTGTGGAGCCTGATCTACCTACAGTATTGCAGGCTTTGGTACCAAAGTTACTCCATCTCATGGTTTATACAGCCCTTTTGGATAGTAATGCGTCAGAGCACGCTGCCCGTATGGTGGCTATGCAAACAGCAACGGACAATGCAGATGAATTACTTCGTTCACTCAACTTGCAATATAATAAGTCGCGTCAGCAGCTATTACATCCGAGTTACTGGATATTGTTGGAGGTACGGTGAATAATTGATTTTGCCATTGCATAGTATTTGTGATGGGATATTATCTTATAAAAAAGGTACAGACTTCTTCATAGTCTGTACCTTTTCTATTTCCAAAGTATGAAGAAGATAGTAATCAATGCGATGATTGCTTTAAACGATAGAAAGATTCTGACGACTATTTTACAGGAATAGTTCCATCGTTTTTAATAAGGTCTTTAGGACAGCTCGCTGAGAACTACTTGACCTAACAAAGAAGCTCTCGCAACTGATTATAAGAAATACTTGATAGTTTTATAGAATGGGTCGGTCAATTTTATAAAGCCTGCAGATAGTAGAATGAAGACAGCTCATCAATCGCTTTTAATATATGCAATAATATGCAGGAATAGTTACAGTTGTTTTCAAATTAAGGGTGTAATTGTGAAAAATATCATTATATGGGTCTTTTAATCTTTCATTTTTGTATCTTTGCGATTGATATAGTCTGATAACAACAAGTATTGTCAAATATTAAAAAGATATCGTTATGGCACACCAAAAAAGATTTCTTCTTGATGAAAAAGATATCCCTACGCAGTGGTATAACATCCAGGCAGATATGCCAAACAAGCCACTTGCACCGCTAAATCCTGCTACTCATGAGCCTATGCGAGTAGATGATCTTGCAAAGATATTCTGTAAAGAATGTTCTAAACAGGAGTTAGATACAGAACACGCATGGATAGATATTCCAGAAGAGGTACTGGATATGTATAAGTATTATCGTTCCACTCCGCTTGTACGTGCCTACGCTTTAGAAAAAGCATTGGATACGCCTGCCCACATTTATTTTAAGAATGAAAGTGTAAATCCCTTTAGGTTCGCACAAAGTAAACTCCGCTATTCCACAATGCTACTATTGTAAGAAGGAAGGAGTTACCAATGTTACGACGGAAACTGGCGCTGGGCAATGGGGTGCAGCCTTGTCTTATGCTGCGAAAGTCTTTGGATTAGAGGCAGCAGTCTATCAAGTGAAGATATCAATGCAACAGAAACCTTATCGTTCGCTCATCATGCGTACCTTTGGAGCTATGGTCGAAGGGTCGCCCTCCATGTCAACGCGTGCTGGAAAAGATATTGTTACACGTGATCCCACTCATCCTGGTTCGTTGGGAACAGCTATCTCTGAGGCTATTGAACTAGCAACAACAACTCCAAATTGTAAATATACTTTAGGTTCTGTGATGAATCATGTAACATTACATCAGACGATTATTGGGCTTGAGGCTGAGAAACAAATGGAAATGGCGGGAGAATATCCCGATAAGGTAATTGCTTGTTTCGGTGGAGGTAGTAACTTTGGAGGAATTGCTTTCCCCTTTATGCGTCATAACATCTTTGATGGTAAGAAAACGGAGTTCATTGCAGCAGAACCTAATAGTTGTCCCAAGCTGACAAGAGGTAAGTTTGAATATGATTTTGGTGATGAAGCTGGCTATACTCCCTTATTGCCAATGTTCACATTAGGTCATGATTTCAAACCCGCCAATATCCATGCAGGAGGTTTGCGCTATCATGGTGCTGGTGTCATCGTCAGTCAGCTGATAAAAGATGGCTATATGCATGGGGTCGACATCCCACAATTAGAGACATTTGAGGCAGGTATCCTCTTTTCGCGCACTGAAGGAATCATTCCTGCACCTGAGAGTTGTCATGCAATCGCAGCAGCAATACGTGAAGCAAATAAAGCAAAAGAAGAGGGCAAGCAGCAGGTTATTCTCTTCAATCTTTCTGGTCATGGGCTTATTGATATGACTGCTTACGATAATTATATTAATGGTGATCTGAGAAACTATACGCTGTCAGACGAAGAAATTAAAAAGAACCTTGAGACTGTCCCTAAGATATAATACTTTTACTTAATCAAAAAGAGTCGTATCAACCCAATAATGTGTAATGATACGACTCTTTTCTTTACATAAAGTAGTATAATTTCTATCAGTTTTGTCCTAATGTTTCTGGAAGAATCTAAAGGGATTTTGTTTATCTAGTCCTATCATAAAGCTTAATCGCCTTGCTTGAATGCGATTCTTTTTAATTCCTTTTGGAATGATATTCCCATATAATTGTTGATGTTGATAGTCTGTTTTTTAGGGATGGTCAAGCCCCGTAAAATTAGGCGAATATCGTTTCTAAAAAAAGGTACTATCGTTTCAAAGAAAAAGTACTATCGTTTTGCTCAAAAAGTACTATCGTTTTCATGAAAAGGTAGTATCGTTTTTTTAAGACCTACCATTGTTAATTTCTTTTCTATTACAGGTTTCTTTCGTGAAGATATTATTTGATTTGTCAAATATGATGAACGCATAAAAAAGGTCGGTTGGAAGAAGTTCCAACCGACCTTATGATTTGTTTTTATCGTAGTGTAATTCTACTTATTTGTCATATTACATGACAACAATCTTCTTACCATTATGGATGTAAATACCCTTCTTTAAGCCCTCAGTTGTTGTACCATAACGATGACCTTGTAGGTCATAATAGTGCTCATCCTTAGTCTGAGGTCTAACACTGATATATTCTATTGCTGTGTTAGTATTCTTTCCATCGCCCAAATCATCTGGCTGATCAGGATTTGCGATGAATCTAATTTCCTCAAGCGGAATATTCAACTCAATGGTAAACTTGTTATTGTCGTGATTTATCTCACCAGCGTAACGACCATTATAGTTATCAATCCATGCCGTAACAGTGTGCTTACCAGGTGTCGCAACCCATTCATTTCCTTGCTGACCACCATTTGCCGTCACCTTTGCAAAGGCGTGCGACCTCACACCCTGGGTGTAATTATCCGACCACGTAATAACGTCTGTATTGTTATCAATGATAAATTCAACTCCTAATTGCTGACCGGCAGGTGCATCTTGATCACCAGCATTGGCAACATAAGCAGAGAAATTTACTCTATCACCTGGCTTAATACTCTTTTTGTTCATGAGAATCTTGGTAACGACAAGGTCGTAACCACCTGTAACAGGGGTGAATGATCCCTTATCATCAGCAGATTCGAGTACATTAAATCTCTTTGTTCGGAGATTATTGTCCTTATTTATGTCATCGGACAAATAGTTGCGGTAATCAACTTCTGCGACGATTGTATGACCGCCAGCTTGCGCTGTCCAAGTAGTGTTTGTTGTTATAATGATAGGCTGATTAGCTTTCAGACCATTCTTATAGTTCGTTGAGATGTAACTATCTTTGCCATCCACCGTAACTCTTACGCCAATACTAACTCCAGCAGGGATATTCTTGTTAGAAACAACTGCCGTCTTGAATGTTACTTGGTCACCTTCTTTAAGATTCGTATTACCATTTGCGTTCTCCCAACGTAAGCCTTTAAGCATAATGTCATAGTTGGTAATGCCTTCCATTGGATCAACCAGACCACCGCCTTGATTCTTATCAGCTTCTGGTGCCTCTGGAACTTTGTAACTTACATCTGTTAGATAATCATAGTTAACAGCCTTTGCACGATCCTTATTATTGTCAGTCCATAAAGGCCATGTTTGATTGTTGCCAACCTTATCAGAACTTACGTTTGCAATCTTAAGTCCATCGATGAACTTAACGTTATCGTTCTCTAAACGGATAGCACCTGTTGAGTGTTCCCATGTAGAGTACTTCGTTGTTTGCCCCGCAAGAGAAGCCCCCAGAATCTCAGTATTCTTAAACACGATATCAGTTGGACCTTTAATTATACGAATCGCATCGAAAGGAGAGTCATATATTTTCGTATTATTGAAGGTTACGTTACGCACACCACCTCTGACATCAACGGCTGCAAGATCCTCATGCCAGCTATCATCATTCGTACCGCAACGTACAAGCACGTTATTATCAAAGCTGATGTTCTGTGTAGCTTGGAATTTCGGACCTCTAAAGTTGTCGTTCAAATGGATACCTGATGCCATAAACATATCAGCAAGGTAGTTGTTGTAAACCTTATGTCCGTCACCACCATAGATGGCAATACCACCCGCACGCCATATAAATTCAATTGTGTTATAGGCGAAAGTGTTATTCTTCTCATCATGTGCTCCTAAATAATCGTCATTCCACATTGCTAACCCATCATCGCCATTATTGCGAATACTACAATTATATACAGTAGCATTTGATGTTCCTTGGCAGAAGTTCACACCATCCGCAAAGTTGTTGCGGATTCGACAATTATAAATCTTCAAATTATTGCTATAATCAATCGTTCCATTATAGTCAGCAATCCAGAAACCACATTCAAAATGATCCTCCCAAATGTCATGAATAGCACTTCCACCTTTGAAAACATCCATGAAACATTTGTAGACAGCTTCTTGGTTATAACGACTTCTCAGACTAGAATTGATGTAAAAGTTACTAATGTCCATGTTCTTGCAGTAATCATCAGGACCATGTTTGCCATTACCGCCAGAGATACCGCCACCAGATTTGTTAGGATTGGTAAACTTAAGGTTCGTGTACCATATACCAGCACCAGTAATCTTTACGTCTGAACCAAACATATACCATATACCACTAAGCTCATAAGTACCTGCTGGAATGTAAAGCTTCTTAGAACCTGCATCGGCATCCTTTAGAGCTTCCTCGAAAGCCTTCAGATAATCTTTGCCATGAACATATTGTTTATATTTAGAATCAGTGACACTAATTGCACCTGCTGGGCGTTCGATCTCCTCTGGAACAATCTCCGTTTCGATGAAGTCGACACCATATTTCAATCCTTTTGCACCAGAACTCTGAATACGAATACGGTCATTAGGGTGTAAAGGCTTATTCAAAAGGAAGTGAGTCTCATCAAAGGCGAAACATCCAGGACCACCATCATTTGAATCAGAAGGATGACCACCAGAGAAATATTGCCACATATAATAAGAAGTAAGGTCAACCGTCTGCACTTTCTTATCATTGATATAAACATCTAATGAACCATCTTTGCCCCATACCATTTGATGTATCAGGCAATGTGAAACGCAGTGTAACACCATTTGCAGAAGTCTTCATCGTCCATTCAGCATACGAACCATTTGAAGGCAATTCTATATATGACTGCTTAGAAGCCTGCGTTGCAATATCCATGCGTTTCCAGTTTGTGGATTTAACAAGAGTAGCTCCGCCTCCAAGCCTTGCCGTCTCAGAATCGTAACGTGTGTAAGGCATTAATGCTCCTACACGTCCATTGGCATTTGCACCAGGTACAGTAACTTCATCTGCATAGCTTGCATGCATCATGAGGGTTCCTGTAAGCAAAAGTGTTAATGCTAACATCAATTTCTTTTTCATACTTTCACTAAATTTTGTCTTTAACAAGAGAGTTATAAATACTCAGTATAAACTTTTCGTTTACAAATATAGAACATTCCAATTAGCCGTGAGAGTTAAAAAATAATATTATAAACAATATCCAACTAATACAAAATTAAAACTACTGATTATCTGTTAGTTATATTCGAATAACTGCTTGCTTGTATAAAAAAAGAAAGTAACCTTTTCTTACAATGATACCACCAATAAGGTCGCTTTACTTGAATAAAAGTACTTCAAAAGATTTTTTTACGTCCTAATGATAACTTTTGTCTTGATGTTTTTTATGTAAACTAATAAGTATAGAATAAAAAAGTTGTTATCATTTTTGGGCTATTGTAGATGTAAGATTGCTATCAACGAGAAGGCAGGATTCCAGTTCTTAAGAGTAGAGTCATGGTTATTTGGTACCTTAAAAACCTAGATTTATTTCTGTTTTATGTTGCTGTCATTCTTAACACTTTCGCATAAATCCTTTGTTCTTAGGAGATGATTAGACGATAATTAGTGACAAGAATGACAGCAAAATGTAAATGCTAGTCTAATAAAAGAAGTTGCAAATCAGTGAATGAATCGTTAAGGCGGTGTGTTGATTATAGGCAGATTGATAGGGAGCGACTAATGTCATTTGCAAAGATAATATATTTGTGTAGAATAACAATAATATCCCACTTTTGTGTATTGAGATTTTAGAGAGTCATCCTTATCACCATATTTTAAAAGGAGAACATTGGTGGAAAAAAGAGATGTAAATGCTTGTTTTATCAGGTTTTTTAATATCTTTGGCACAGAGATAGTGGTACACTAAATATCAAATAGAAATGAAATATAAGCTATTAATATTCCTTTTGATGCTAGCAAATAACTGCCTGGCATTAGTATTCCAGCCCGATACGATTGCAATTAGTAATGGAATGTCACATAATACATTAGATGAAGATGGTTATGATATGACTGCTGACACCGTTGCTAATTATTTGAATAAACCTATTCAACATCTTATGAACTTTCAGAACGATACCATACAACTAAGAATCTCCGTCCCCAAAGACAACAAGGGGTATTATCAATGGAGAGGTTTTACGATTTCTAACTTTTATGTGAAGTGTTCGGAAGCTACATTCCGAGGGATGTCTGCTGCGATATTGTCACCAGTCACCATGATAGCAGGTGCTGATAGTAATACAGATTCAGTCTATACTGATCGCCTACTTATCATTGAATACAAAGGGAAGAAATGGGTATATGCTAATGTTATCCGTAACACCGAGTGTGAAGACTCGTTCGGTTTTGAAGATTTAAGAGCAGGAGAAGAAGGATTAGAATTAATCTATATGGCAGGACAAGGGTATAAGTACTATTACAATATACTCATCGCAATGTCTTTTGGTCAGCCCTGTTTAATGAACTTGTCTGTAGAAGAACACAATTCAACTGCGCAATATCAAGTCACTCATCAGTATGATTTTACTGCTTCGGATGAGGCTGACTGCTATCCTCTTTACGCTTATCGACGACACTTCCCAATGTTACTTCGTGGTGGAAATTATGATTCTTTCGTCAGATAAGGATAATTATTACTTATCTGTGGCACATCCTTTTATCAGTAAACACTCTATGGCTTCCCTGTTTCTTTAGGTTATTCAAGGAGTATATTTGCACCTTAAAAACCTAGACTTATTTATGTTGCTGTCATTCTTAACACTTTGTATACATCCTTTGTTCTTAGTGGATTATAAACCGATAGTTAGTGAAAGGAATGACAGCAAATAGAAATAAACGCTTACATTCAATATGTAGTTAGTTGATATTTATTGCTTTGGCTGTTTATATTTCTTACCATGTAAAATCAGCCAACAACTATTCTCGGGGTGATCTGGAGACATAAATGAGTCTCCAAACTCTCCTACTTTTTTCCCATTAAGATATATATCACCTGCGGAGGTGGCTCTAGATCCGTGCATAAAAGATTCCATTCTAACAGTGTATTTGATTCTCTTTCCTCCTTGCCTGTAGTAGAAATAACCATTCCATGAGGATCTTTCATAAACAGACTCAACATCATCAATTCCAGAAATTCTTCTTGTTTCACACGATGCATTATAATTGTTACTTTCTGTTTGCCTATATAATACGTTTCTCTCGTTATCTCTCCAGAATTATCCCTAAGTACTTCTTGCACTTCATTGGTACCTGGTATGGCTGCATAGAGTGGAGTAGCCGTTGCAAATAGGAGTGTTAAGGTAGCTGCATAAAATAATTTTTTCATAATTGATAATTTATTTAGAAGTTAATAATATCTCGGCATCGGTGTGATAGACGTGGACTTGCATGAGTGTATGATGCTGAAGGCTGTGCAGACCACATTGGAAAAAGGCGAGGAGAAAAAAGAGATGAGCCTATACGACTGGTATGCCAAAGTATTGGAGGACGACAAGGTAGCCTTACAGCGTATTAGCAAGGTTCTTGTCGCCGACTCAGCCTTCTCCAAAAGACCTTTCATCGACAAGGTAATGAAGATGGGCTTCCATGTTGTGAGCCGCTTGCGTCATGACGCAGCCTTGTTCTACACGTGGGACGGGGAACCTACAGGAAAGCCTGGCCGTCCTCGTGTCAAAGGTGATAAGATTGACGTAAGGAACATCGACATATCCAAAGTCAATGAGCTTGATTTAGGAGAGACCGAAGGCAAAGCCTATGCGCTAAAGGCATGGTGCAAGTCCTTGCATAGGGTCGTGTCACTTGTCATCCACGAGTTACCTAATGGCAGTCGGCGCTTGTATTTCTGTACGGATGAGAGTATGGACGGACGCGATGTGGTGGAGTACTACGCCACACGTTTCCAAGAGGAGTTTTGCTTTCGCGACGCAAAGCAGTTCCTCGGCCTTACAGATTGTCAGGCACGCGACAAGAAAAAACTTGAATTTGCTTTTAACTCTTCATTCACAGCACTCAATGTGGCGAAAATTATGTGCAAGGAACTTGGTACGTCCATCGGTCGCCTTAAAGCGAAGATGATCAATGCATACTATGCCAAACGAATTATTGACGTGTTCGAGAAGAACCCGAACACGCCATTAAATAAAGAAAGTGTTAATGATATATTTAGTTTCGCTGATGATGCAGCATAATATTTAACGGACTATTGCTTCTATACAAGTCTTAAAAAAGATGTGTAGAAAGAGTAGCTCCCCTTTGGAGAGGGGCAGAGGGGTGAGGCTTTTTCCCTACTTCTAGGTATTGCACTATTCCTTACAACATCCTACCTTTGCATTAACAAATCAAAGGCGAGCTCTAGAATCATTGATAAGGTCACAAAAAGCCCTATGGGGCGTGCTGTGACTATATCAAAGATTTACAGAACATGCCTGAATTTAAAACAATTTAAAATGATAAAGAAAAGAACCGTAAAACAGATTTTATGTAAATCGGCGTTTGTTTTCGCCGCTACGTTCGTTCTTTCGCTGCCCACTTACGCAAGGCACGAGAACGAAGTGAAAGTTAATACCGAAGCCAACATTAAGGGACGCGTAGTGGATAGTAAAACACAACATCCTCTTTCGCACGCGAGCGTGCTGGTTTTGGGTACAGTTATCACTACCACCACCGATGCCGATGGCCATTTTATGCTGCGAAATCTGCCTGTGGGAAAGGTGATTGTGGAAGTGCGCTCGTCTGGTTATAGGGCTTACAAACACGAGGTGACAACGCAAAAAAATATTACCCATGAGCTGAATGTGATGCTCAAACCCGACGAAATTGCGCTCGACGAGGTTGTTGTGTCGGCCAATCGTAGTCAAACACTTAGACGTGAGTCGCCTGTGGTTGTGAATGTTCTGGACACGAAGTTGCTCGAGTCTACCCATTCTACAACCTTGGTGCAGGGTTTAAACTTCCAACCGGGCGTGCGAACCGAAGATAATTGCACCAATTGCGGATTCTCGCAGGTGCGCATCAATGGGCTTGATGGTCATTATTCGCAAATATTAATCGACTCGCGACCCGTTTTCACGGCCCTTCAAGGTGTTTATGGACTCGAACAGATACCCTCTAACATGGTGCAACGTGTTGAAATTGTTCGCGGTGGTGGCTCGGCGCTCTTCGGTGCTTCGGCCATTGGTGGCACCATCAATATCATTACCAAAGAACCTAGCGAAAATTCGGCCGATGTGGCGCACACCATCACAGGCGCAACAAATGGCTCTACTGCTTTCGACAACAACACCACGGGCAACCTATCGGTTGTTACAACCAATAATAGAGCTGGGTTTTATCTCTATGGACAAAGCCGACACCGCGCTGCTTACGACCGCGATGGCGATGGTTACACCGACCTTCCCACGCTAGATAATAAAACTGTGGGGCTTAGCTCTTTCTTCCGACTCACCGATTACTCCAAAATAACCCTTAAATACCACGGCTTGAAGGAGTATAGACGTGGCGGAAACAAACTTTACTTGCCTGCTCACGAGGCCAATATTGCCGAACAAATCGAACATACCATCAACGGCGGAAGTTTGGGCTACGACCTCTTTAGCCTTAATGGTAAGGGACATTTCAGTGCTTATGCCTCGTTTCAAAACGTTGACCGTAAGAGTTATTACGGAGGACTGGGCGAACTGGCCACCGCTGCCGATGGACTTAAGGCCTTGAACGAAGCCTATAAACTGGGACTTAACCTCGATATGAGCGAAGACGATGCCGCCACGCTGCCCGCCAACCAACAACAAATGCTGGCCGATGCGCAAGCCTACGACAAAGCACAACGAGCCTATAACCTTACGCATAACATCAATTACATAGCTGGTGCGCAATATGTGCACAATTTCGACCGTCTGTGGTTCATGCCTTCGAGTCTTGTTGTGGGGGCCGAATATAGCTACGACCGCATTAAAGACCACTCGCTGGGCTACAACAGCCTGATGGAACAGCGCGTGAATATTGGTAGCTTCTTTGCTCAAACGAATGGAAAAACAACCATTGGGGCTTGCTTCTGGGCGGACGACTAGACAAACACAACCTTATCTCGCATCTTATCTTTAGTCCGCGCGTTAATCTGCGCTACAATCCCACGCCCAACACCAATTTCCGACTTACTTACGCTGGCGGATTTAGAGCCCCACAGGCTTTTGATGAAGACCTTCATACGCGTATTGCTGATGGCGACCGTGTGAAAATTGCGTTGGCTAAGGATTTGAAAGAGGAACGTTCGCACAGCTTTAGTGCATCGGCCGACCTCTATAAAAGTTTTGGAACAGTACAAACCAACGTTCTTATTGAGGGCTTTTACACACGCCTTAACAACATGTTTGCTACACGCAAACTGGCTGATGATGTGATTATTGATGGCGCACGTGTTGAAGAACGCTTCAATTCTAACGGTGCAACGGTGTATGGAATTAACCTCGAGGGCAAGGCTTCGCTCTCGTCGTGGGCGCAATTGCAAGCTGGTTTTACTTGGCAAAGCAGCCGTTATCGCACGCCCGAAGAATGGGACGACGATGCTGCTCCCGAGTTTAAAACCACTAAACGTCTGCTGCGAACGCCCAACACCTACGGATATTTCACCCTCACTGTGCATCCCACCATCGATTTTGCCCTATCGTTATCGGGCGTTTACACGGGTAGAATGTATGTTGGCCACCCCAAAGGGGGGAGCGAGCGCACCAACGACTTTGCTATCATTGAGCACACTCCCGCGTTTCTCACGCTTAACCTGAAGCTTGCCTATAATTTCTACATAACTAAGCAGGTGAAATTGGAGGCTAGTGCGGGGGTGCAAAACATGCTCGATGCTTACCAAAAGGATTTGGATAAAGGGGCTTCGCGTGCCTCCGACTATGTTTACGGACCTACTCAACCCCGCAGTTTGTTTCTTGGGGTGAAGTTTTCGTACTAGGTATTATGTCTTTTTTACCCAAAAACAGTGGGTAGAGTTGTTTTGATTTTGTGTATTGCTGGACACATTGCCGATGTTGTTATTGAAAATGTAGTGCACTACGCTCAAACAATATCATAGGCAAGATGCCGACAAGCCAACAAAAGATGAACTGGATGAAATGTAAGCAACATCAATTGTGTGATTAGTGGTCTTACAATTGATTTGGGTTTAAAAAGCTGGGTGTAATGATTGAAAGCTACGGTAAATAGACTTTACAAAACGCATTTCAGTACTACACCACACGTTTCCAAGAGGAGTTTTGCTTTCGCGACGCAAAGCAGTTCCTAGGTCTTACCGATTGTCAGGCACGCGACAAGAAAAAACTTGAATTTGCTTTTAACTCTTCATTCACAGCACTCAATGTGGCGAAGATTATATGCAAGGAACTTGGTACGTCCATCGGTCGCCTTAAAGCGAAGATGAACAATGCCTATTATGCGCAACGAATTATTGACGTGTTCGAGAAAAACCCGAACACGCCATTAAATAAAGAAAGGATAAATGATATATTTAGTTTCGCTGATGATGCAGCATAATATTTAACGGACTATTGTAATATGATATGTTTAGAAAACTTAGATACCATTTAATGTATGTTTGAGTTCTGTTGTGGATATAATTATTAGTAAGTCTTTTCTTCTTCTTTAGTTATATTCTGAAACAAATATAAACACAAATTTTGATTTGAAAGTCATTTTAGATATGTTTAACATAAAGATTGTTCCTTTACATTAATAGTTTCTTCTGTTTTGTTCTTTATTTATAATAAATTCCTCCAGAAAGCTCTTCCTGTTTACCAAGTAAATATATTTGTCCAGTTAGGAGCATTACTTCTAATCATGGAAGTTGGATAACCAGAGGTGCTCAAACGCTATGCGAAAGTTTCTTCTTGTCCTTCATTGTCAATTAATCGAACGGGTAGATGTGTTGTTGCTTTACCTAGATAAGCCTGCGAAATAGGCATATTGTGTCTCGTTGCTTGGGTTTGTTTCCTATTCATCAGGGGCTGATATGACTTAAGAATTATTTGCAGAAAGTGGAAATGAGAGGAGATGTTTTGTAATAAAATACTGCTAATTGAGGGGCTTGTATTTGCGTTTTTTTCAGCAAGCAATGCCCTTCTCTGTAAATAGGCGAATTATGAGAGAGGAAAGACGGGTTGTTGTAAGATGTTGATAAGTAATGAGTTGCGTGTAAGGGTGCTAACTTTCGAACGAGATTTGTGTGCTAATTCCGTCAAAAGGAGCTTGTTTTTAGTCTAAAAGTAGGTACTTTTTGCTCAAAATGGAGGTGCTTTTTACTTGAAACGGAGGTATGTTTTACCCAAAACGGAGGTACGTTTTCACAAAAACGATAGTACTTTTTCATAAAGAGCTAGAAATCTTCTTGTTTTTTCGTTATATTCTTCTCGTTGTAAAGCTAGAATGAGAAAACGGATTGTAAAGTATATTTTGCATAAAAAACTATGGGCTTTGTGCAATTCAATGAGCTAAAGATAATCCTTTTGTTAGTCCCTAATAGCTCCCTTGTAATTTGTTATTTTAGTTTCAGTTAGTTCTTTTCTCTGATTTAGAAGGTTATAATTGGAAAAAAACTGCATAGATTTTCTTGTTAAGTGAAAATATATGTTTATATTTGCAAGTCATTTGTTTTGGAATCTTTCTAAAGGTTTTTTCAAACGATGATAAGTAGGCAGACTGGAGTTATTATTTTATATTGAAGTAAAGTATTCGGCCTTACCTGATTTTGATATCATAAACTTAGTAAAACAATAAAACGATTCAATGAAGTATCACCAACACATGTCAGGAATACGGAAGAAATTGCCTTCTTTGTTATTCCTTGCTACCTTCTTCTTGATGATTTCATGGACTTCTCCAGCCTTCTCACAGGTGGTTGGCAAGAAGTTCTCTATTTCTTTCAAGGATAAAGGGGTAGCAGAAATCTTAGACTTTATCGCTACGAAGGGCGATTATAAGATTAATTACACAGATGATGTACGGAACGATTCATTGCTATTGACCATTTCTTTTGATGAGGTTGATGAGTTGGGAGCCGTTCAAAGTCTGCTTTCTCACACTCCTTTCACTTATAATGTGAGTGAGAAGGACATCAATGTCTTTAAGATGAAGAACGCCACTCAGGGTCAGTTCACATTGAGTGGTACGGTGAAAGACAAGGATGGGGCAGGGATTCCATTCGCCACCGTGCAGATTAAAGGAACGTCGCAGGGCGTTATTGCCGATATTGATGGCAATTTCTCAATGCCTGTAGAAAAGGAGGAGGGCATGATTAGCTTCTCCAGTGTGGGATATGAGAGTAAGAACTTGAAGTATCACGCTGGTAAAACCAATGAATGTTGTTTTGCCTTCTTCGGCTTATACGATGGGCGAGGTGACAGTGGTTGCTTATGGTAAGCGAAACACACGTGAGCAAGTGGGTGCGATAACCTCTGTGAAGGTGGAAGACTTGCAGAAAGCTCCTACAGCTAGCCTTGAGAATCTCTTTGCAAGGTCGTATGGCGGGTGTAGATGTTACCAATCTTTCAGGTTCGCCAGGCGGTGGTGGCTCTCGAATCACGATTCGTGGCTTTAGTTCTTTGAATCAGCAAGGAGTGAATGATGGCAGTCCGTTATTCGTTATTGATGGTGTTCCTGTCAATAGTACAGGTAATGCGAATACGGGTGGTATCAATCCTTTGTCAGCTCTCGACCCCTCAAGTATCGAGTCAGTACAGGTGTTGAAGGATGCAGCCTCGGCTTCGCTCTATGGTTCGCGTGCTGGTAATGGTGTGATTCTGATTACAACAAAGAAAGGAAAGTCAGGGCGTACAGAGGTAAGCGTGAATGTATCTCAGTCGCTTTCTTGGTTGCCACGCACACCATTACAGACACTTGGTAAGGGAGAGCGCGATATTGCTTTGCTATTGGCGAAGAACCAACGTACGTCTCATTATGACTATACAACCGACCGACTGATTAATCCGGGATCATACAAAGACTCCTATGGTTGGGATGCAGAATACGATGGTTCGTATGACTACTTATGGCGCAATGGTCAGGTGCTTAATAGCGATCGCAATTTACCAGCTATAGCACAAGACTCCTTGAACACCTTTTATAATAATAGAACAAACTGGTGGAAATATGCCTTCCGTTTAGGTCGTGTGACCAAAGCCGACCTTCAGTTGGCAGGTGGAACCGATAATCTTCGTTATATGGTGAATGGTGGTGTCTATGACGAAACAGGTATCATGATTAGTTCCAACTTCCGTCGTTATAGCTTGTTGAGTAATCTTGACTTCAATCTCTCCACCAAGTTGAGTGCCTTCACACGTATTAATCTCTCTTATGCCACGCAACAGGCAGGCTCCGATGCGGGGTCGTGCTCAAGGATTGACTTTCGATCCGAAGCGCACATCCACATTGTTGCCAGGTAAGGGAAGTACGGCAGAGCGTGTAGCATTAAGGCAATTACGTGATATTGACAAATTGAATTCTAACTATAATATTCGATTGAGTTTAGGTTTCAATTACAATATTCTTAAGAATTTGAAGTTCTCTTCAACTTATTCTCTCGACCATTATTTCACACGTGTCTACAGCTTTACGCCAGATTATCTGACCTATGACCTCAAGTCAGCGATACAAGCTGCAAACATTGCGATGACCAATATCCAGACAGAGAATATATTGACTTACAACCTCCTTCTCCCACATGATCAGAAGTTGGAGTTGATGGCAGGTATGACCTATAACCACGAACTTTTGCAGAACTTTGAATGGTACTGCAAAGGGTGGTCCAACCAATTCTATTAAGTATGCAGGCGAAGGTTGGCCTTCACTCTTCAATGATAATGGAACGATAAGAGCCGCTCAGAGCTTCGGAACCGATAAGCAGGAACAATCCATGGTCAGCTTCTTGGGGCGTGCAGCCTATAGCTATAAGAAACGTTACATGGCGGAATTGTCTATTCGTTCTGATGGATCAAGTGTGTTCGGAAAGGACGTTCGTTGGGGTACATTCCCATCAGTGGGTCTAGGCTGGGCATTCAGTGAGGAAGCCTTCATGAAGAAGCTTTGGTGGCTGAGCTTCGGTAAGGTTCGCGCCTCATGGGGTAAGTCAGGACAGAAGTTCCAAGAGCCTTACTTAGCCTTAGGTATTATGTCAGAAAGTAACGTCTTTAATGGTTCTCTCGGATTGATACCACAAGACATGGCGAATCCAAAGTTGACTTGGGAGGAGAGTGATCAGTATGACCTTGGTCTCGATCTTCAGATGTTAGACTATCGTTTGAAGCTCAAGCTCGATTATTATTATAAGTATTCAAGCAAAGCTCTTGATGCAGTCTTACCTCCCTGGTAACGTCTTCCTTGCATCACGTATGTGGGATAATGCCTCTGCAATCTCTAATGAGGGAATTGAGTTTGAAGCCTCTTATGATATTATCCGCAATAAGAAGTGGAACTGGACAGTGGGCTTCAATCTCTCACATAACCGCAATATGTTGCGTAAAACCTATAATGGAGAAGACTTGAACGATAAGGTTCTTGGTCGTCCAGTCTATGGTATTTATACTTACAAGGATGAAGGGAATTGTACAGCGTGAAGAGGATATTCCAATGTATCGTAACGCCTCTGGTAAGTTGATGCCATTGTATTTCCAATCAGCAAATAACCCTTTGCGTGTAGGTGGAAGGAAGATTAAAGACCAGAACTATGATGGTGTTATCGATGATAAAGACCTCTATTATGCTGGTAGCACACTCCCTGCTGCTTATGGTGGTATCAATAGTCATTTGGAATGGAACGGCTTTAGTCTCGACTTACTCTTCAGTTACACCCTTGGTCGTAAGGTAATGAATATGGTCAAGAACAGTGCCTTTAGCTTCACAAAGGAGTTTGGCGTTATCATGAATAAGTTTAATATTCATGACTTCTGGACCACCAACAACCGTAATGCGAAATATCCTTCTTTGGAGTTCGCAGATAAGGATTACATCGGACAATTTGATGGTAACGTTGATTCAAACATAGAGACAATCAGCTTCTTACGCCTTAAAGCAACTCGTGTTGGGGTATAAGTTCCCACAGAACTGGTTGAAGAAGACCTTTATAAAAGAGGCTAATCTCTACCTCAGCGGAGAGAATCTCTTCCTCCTAACTAACTATTCGGGAGTAGATCCTGAAGTGATAGATCCTTATACAGGAAAGGATGATGGACGTGAATATCCATTGAATAGAAAGATTACTTTGGGTGTTAATTTAAAATTCTAAAGACGATGCGTAAAATCATATTAGGGTCTGTTCTTGTATGTTCGCTGCTCTCTTCATGTAATCTTGATATTGAGCCAGAGAATAGTATGACATACCGAAACTCTTTCAACACAGAGAAAGAGTTGAATGCAACAACGACCTCCATACAATATTATATCAACTCAACTATTGGCAGCAACTTCGTTTTGTCAATGGCTGGAGTTCTAGCTGATAATGTGCAGTCGAACACTCAGTTGCGTGAATGGAACCCTCGTACGGTTCTCTCAAACGACTATTCTTGGAAGGGATTGTACGATCTTATCTTTGAATCAAACCTATTGTTAGATAATATCTATCGCACAAAGGACCTCACAGAAGAGCGTGCAAACTATCACAAGGGACAAGCCGAATTTGCATTGGGACTGGCTTATTTCCTTCTTGCACAGCGTTATGGGGATGCCATTATAACAGAGAACTCTTCTGTTATTAAGGCTTATGACTTGTCTTCACAGGCTGAAGTTCTCAACACAGCGATTGATTCATGCGAAGAAAGCATTAGATCTTCTGCCAACATGGGATAAGTTAACTGATATCAATGGAGTGGCTATCACCGAGCGTCAGACAGCTTCAAAGGGTACTGCTGCAACTTTATTAGCACAGATCTATGCCTGGAGAGGAAGTATAACAGGGCTTTATCACCTCAATAACGATGCACAGGCTGACTATCAGAATGCTATCAAGTATGCTTCCGATGTCATAGCTGGCAAGGATGGTGTTTATCGCTTGTGTAGCACGCCAGAGGAGCTTTGTGAGTATCTTTCCAATGAGAAGAGTCCGAATCCCAGAAGCCATCTTTAGCCTCTATTTCGATAAGACTCGTTCAGAGAATGTAGCCTCTCCTAATGAGATAGCACGTAACTTTGTTAGTTGGCCAGTGAGGGGTGATCAGACCTTAGCCGACCTACCATCAGAGACGCCATGTCAGCTTTATAAGTCTACAGTTGAGGCTCTCTTCCTGATGCAACAGACAAGCGTTTGCACGCATTCTTCTATGAATGGGATACAAGCCATGAGGTTGATGGACAGGAATATGCTGTTATGTACAAGTTCCGTAAAGCCATTATGGATCCTGACCAGTTCTCGCCAAGTGGTTACAGCTACCGTACCATTGATGCAGACTACGTCTATTGGCGTTTGGCAGACTTATATCTCTTACGTGCAGAATGCTATCAGAAGTTAGGTGATGAGGCACATGCTATTGCCGACCTGAATGTTATTCGTGCTCGTGCGGGTGCTCTTCTCTATCCTTCAACCTATGATACAGAAGGCTTGAAGAAGGCTATCTTCCTTGAGAGAGAAAAAGAGTTTATTGGTGAGAATGATGCTCGTTATGCTGATATCATACGCAATGGTTATGTCAAAGAAGAGCTCAATGGTAAGTTCAAACTATTGACCAATCAAGACATTCAAGGTGGTGCTCTCTTCTTGCCATTACCTGCTGATTCATGGCAAGATAAGGATGGTCACATCATAAACAACAAGTTGAGACAGAAACCTTATTGGCAGGCTTATAAGTAAATAGGTTCTATTACGAACCCTAAAAAGGTTGAATAATGAAAAAGATAATTTATATTGTGGTACTCTGCTTGACGTTAGGAATGATGTCAAGCTGTACCGACTACAATTTTGATGATACTGGTCTTGCTAATGGTAAGCATGAGACTACCATGTGGGACTACTTTCAAAACCGATACTTACGACTGGAGTTTGTTATGCGAAATGGCAGAGCGTGCACAGCTCGTAGGGCTCTTCCAGGGTACAAGTCAGTATGGTAAGGACTTCACCTTCTTTGGTCCAACAGTCTAATAGTATTCGTCGTTACCTCTATAAGAATGGTATGACAAGCGTATCAGAGATGCCTGTTAGTGATTGTAAGAAGTTTATATTTGAATTGCGTCTTACCACACAAACGCATAATGCTCGACGACTTTAAGACTGGTACTAAGTCTTCTGACCCCTCTAGCCCAATAGGTAAAGGTGGTGAAACATTCACTATGGCATCAGGTGAGAAACTATGGATTTATACCTTCCGTGAGTCTTACGATGGTGTACCAAACGCTGGTCCATTTACAGATCTATTTGGTTTCTCCCACCACAACAAAGACCACTCGCGTTGCTTCTTGTAATATAGAAACCCAAACCGGAGTGGTTCATTCACTTGAATATAACTTTAGTTTAACAGACTTTTAAGGTATGAAAAGAATAAAAAATAGTATAGCGTTAGTATGTCTAACCTTACTTGCTGTAGGCTTTATGGCATCATGCAGCAAGATGAAAGTGGGTTATCTCCGTACTGCGGGGGCTTCTTTTGCACCAGACTTCATCAATGTTTTCCATAATATCGACCCTACCTCTGATCGATATATAGAGCAACAACCCTTCGTATCAACGAGTATTCAGGGTGTTGCAGGTACCAATCCCGTTAACTTCGAGCTAGCCAGTGTGAAGGCAGATACGCCTGCAGCAGGCGAACTCTTTATGAAGTTATATAAAGAGGGAGAGATTTCTGTTGTGGGCGGAAAGGTCATAGTCTCTTTAAAAGCAACTCAACAGTTGACCAACGGGCGTTATCATCTCACCTTGAAGGTCTATAACGAGGATCACGAAGCATTGTTAGAAAACATCTTCACAGTCGTTGTGACGGATGATGAGTTAGCTGTCGATTAATCGTAGACATATAATTGTATAGTTTAAAAATACCATAGATTATGAGAATAAAAAGATATTTCTTAGTGCTAGTAGCACTGATTGCTTTCACCCTGCAAAGCTTTGCGCAGGAGGGTACAACGGGTATTCAGTTCTTTCAAGGAACCTTCAATGAAGCTCTTGTAAAGGCAAAGCAAGAGAATAAAGTGCTCTTTGTCGACTTTTATGCAGTGTGGTGTGTACCTTGTAAGAAGATGGCTAAGACTGTATTCACACAAGAGGAAGTGGGTAAGTTCTTCAATGAACACTTCGTTAGCATACAGCTGGATGCAGAGAAGGGAGACAATGTCAACATTGCAAAGAACTATAAGGTCGTTGCCTACCCAACGGTTGCTTTCATCTCACCTGATGGGAAAGCTATATCAGTGAATACGGGTGCAATGAACTAAAGATGAGCTATTGGAAGCAGCGAAGATAGCCGCTGGTCAGAGTATGAGCTTTGAAGCTCTTTATGAGAAATATAAGGCTGATAACAATGATCTCGACGTCCAGCAGCAACTCCTTCTCAAAGCTCCTTCCTTCTTACAAGCGCAAGAAGGAATGGAAGCCGACAAATGGGTTACCCGTTTGCAGAAGTTGTATAAGAACTACATCACCGCTAAAGCACCTTTAAAACTTATCAATGAGAATGATTACAAGATTATTCTTGCACTTGAGGGAGACGATGATAAGGAACACAAGCAATACATAGTTGACCTCATCAATGACCATCTCGACGATTGGACAAAAGCGGTTGGTAAGGCTCCTGCCTACTATATCGTTGAGGCGAATGATGGCTTTGCTGAGGACTTAGCAAAGGATGGTAATGCCAAGTACAAGGACTATGTTGAGAATGTAAAAGGCAAGTATGCTAAAGGCTTACAGTGTAATTGGTCTGACTGGAAATCACACCTTATGACAAGACAAAACTCTACAATGATGCCCTCTTCAACCTATATAAGAACAAGGATGTTGATGGTTATATTAAGGCTATGCAGACTTACTTTGACAAGATGAAGGGCAATGTTCAGGCTGCTGACTATGGTAAGGCTGCCCAGAATCTATACATGGCTGCAGGCAAGGTGTTGAAACCTAAGCACCATGAAGTAGCTATTCAGTGGTCAGAGAAAGCCCTCGAAAAGGAGAATGCAGTTATGGATCGCGTCAATTACATGGTAATGATTGGCGACTCATATCGTGAGTTGAAGAACTATGCGAAGGCTCGCGAGTATTACAACCAAGCCTTTGCTGAGACCCTCACACTACAGAACATGGAGATGCCACAAGCGATGTTGCAAAGTGCAATTAAGCATAAGCTCTCTACCCTCGAACTACTTGAAAAATAAGAATGTATATGTTTAGAAACATCATAAAGAACCTCACGAGTGTGCCAATGTGCCTACTCGTGAGTTTTCTGTTTTTACTCTCTTCGCCTGCACATGCGCAGATGAAGGGCTTGAGGAAAGGCTCTTTACCGAATGGGCTTACCTATTATATATATAATGACGGGTCGGCAAGTGGCGATGCTCAATATTATCTTTATCAAAACGTGGGAGCCATCATGGAGAATAAAGATGAGATGGGTTTGGCTCACGTCTTGGAGCATTTAGCCTTCAACACAACCGATCATTTCCCTACTGGAGTGATGTCTTTTCTCCGCAAGAATAACCTCAATGACTTCGAAGCCTTTACGGGTGTTGATGATACGAGATATGCTATTCACAACGTACCAAGCACTAACGACGAACTCAATGACAAGGTATTGTGGATTCTTCGTGACTGGTGCCATGGCATTAAATCACGCCACAAGATGTGGAGAAGGAGCGTGGTATCATCCTTGAAGAGTGGCGACATCGTGCTGGAGTGAACCGCCGTTTGACGGATGCCATTGCTCCTGTCGTTTATAACCAGTCGGGTTATGCAACGCACAATGTTATTGGTTCGCTTGATTTCTTACAGTCTTTTCAACAGAAGCAGGTAAAAGCTTTCTATGATAAGTGGTATCGTCCTAACCTCCAATTCATAGCTGTTATAGGCGATGTCGACCTTGATAAGACTGAAGCAAAGATTCAGTCAATCTTTAAAACGTTACCGAATAAGCTCGCACCTGCCGTTGATGCGCAGGTTCGGAACATCCCCGTGAATGACAAGCCACTCTATCTTCGATTCATCGACCCCGAGAATAAGAGTGCTTCCTTCGGTCTTTACCAACGCTATGAGACGCCAGGTAATATCCAAGAAGAGGCTCGCATCCGTCAATTCATCTTCACTAAGTTCTTCAATACACTTGCTCCTAAGCGGTTCGCAATGCTGAAGAATGCGGATAAAGAGAAGTTTATTGCTGCCGACTTGAGCCTTTCTCCATTGGTGAGAGACTATTCTCAAATGGCATGGGACATGGTTCCATATCAGGGAGAAGCACAAGCTGCTTTGCAGCAGTTGCTTGCCGTGCGTGCTAACCTTCGTGACAAGGGCTTTACCGAGGCGGAGTTTAATGCCGAGAAAGAGGCGATGTACAACGGAATGAAGGATGTCTTGGAGGCAAAGGGATTAGGAACTCCTGATAATGCCTTAATGCTCTTCCGCCAAAACTACCTCTATGGTATTCCTGTGAAAGACTTCCGTTCACAGATTAGTCGCAACCTTGAGACCCTAGTAGAGCTTGAGGTGAGCGATATCAATGCGTGGTTGAAGACCTTACTCGATGATAAGAACCTTGCTTTCGTTACTTATTCAAAGTCGAAGGAAGAGATGAATATCACCGAAGACGAGTTTAACACTGCTCTAAAGAATGCCTCTTCCAACGACGATTTGGCGCAGGCTGCTAACGTGAAACCCATCACGAACCTCATTGATTATAATCTCGTTCCAGGGAAGATAACCAGTGAGACGACATTAAAGAAGCTCCAATCGAAGGTGTGGAAACTAAGTAATGGCGCACGAGTCATCTATAAGTATGTACCTGAAGCAAAGGGTCGCTTCTTCTTTGCAGGCTCTTCCATCGGTGGCAAATCGGTTGTTCCTGCAACAGAGCTAGCCAACTATACGGCTATGCGCTCGCTCTTAATGCAGTCGGGAGTATATAACTATAACCGCAATCAACTTGCCCAATGGCTACAAGGGAAAGACCTGAATCTATCCCTATCACTCGAGGATTACAGTGACGGAATAGGTGGTTCTGCAGCTGTTGCAAACGCTGATGACTTCTTCGGATACCTCCATCTCGTTCTGTCGAAACAGAACTTTTCAAAGGCAGCATTCGATAAGTACATCCAACGCAGCGTTTATCTCTATGACAACCGACCATTGAGTGGTATGGAGGCAGTGCAGGATTCCATCCGTCAGTTGCTCTATCCAGTGAGCGCGTTGAACCCTCGTCAGGATGAAAAGTTCTTCCATTCAATGCAATATGACCAACTCGCAGAGCAGTTCCAAAAGCATTTAGGCGATGCATCAGGCTTCACTTATTGTCTGATGGGCGATATTCCAGAGGCGAAAGCAAAGGAGTTAATCACACGATATATCGCTTCGCTCAAGGGTTCGGGTAAGCCAGCTGTAACGTCAGTGACGCCACTTGACTTTGCAGCGAGTACCCCTGTCATCAAGCATACCTTTGAGACTGAGACCGACGGAGGCATGGCTGAGATTGAAATCTCATACTCCAATAAACAGAAGCTAACTGATCGTGAGCAGGCAGCATTAGAGGTGTTGCGTGCGTTGTTGGAGCGTCGTTACTTCGATGTGTTGCGTGAGAAGGAGCATCTCACTTATACGATTGGTGTGCAAAGTACTTATAATTCGCAGCCAGAAGCAAGTGAGAACCTAAGTATTCACCTCTCTACTGCAGCGGAGCATATCGATCGTGTCCTCACGTTAGTATATCAGTTTATTGAGGATGTGAAGGCTGGTCGCATTAGTGCTGACGATTTCAAGGCAGCGATGGTACCATTAGCTGTACAAGAGGAAGATGCTAATGCACAACAGAACACAGCTGATCCTTCATTGTGGATGGGACTTCTGAATGTCTATGCAGAGACTGGTGAGGAGTTGTCACCATCGGATAGCTCTAGTTCAGAACCTGTCTTCAAGACCCTCACGGAACAAGATATTGCGCAGGTCGCAACGAAGATTCTCACACAAGCTAAGCAACGTGAGATCATCGTCAAGCCCGTTGTTCATGAGGGAAAGCGCACATTTAAATAGGGAGGAGAGGCCTCTCCCCCCTCCCCTCTCCGAATGGAGAGGGGCGTGAATAGTACCATCTGCTGACAAAGAGGGCGTTTCTTCGATGTGAAGAGACGCCCTTTTCATTGCAAGGAAACGCCTTTCTACAATCGAGAAGGGCGTTTCTTTCATTCTACTAAAAAGCCTCCCCAAGCCCCTCCGATGGAGGGGATGTTATTCCCAAAAGCTCTTCTTTGATTCAATAAGAAGCCTCCCCAAAGCAGGATGTATTCTAAAAACTATCTTTGCATCAAACGACGCCCTCTTATCATGAGCCTACTAGATAGCTCTTCATGCTCCCTCTCCATTCGGAGGGGATGGGGGAGGCTGTAGTTGGGATGGGGGAAGGCTGTAGATGGAGCTGGGTGGTGAGGCTGTAGATAGGGTGGGGGTGAGGCTCTCTCCTCCTTTTAGAGAGTCTTTATTGAATTGTAAGAAAGCACCCTGTCCATGCTACACAATCCAACAATTATTCGTAAATTTGCACTGAATAATGAAATTGTTTAGCATCCTCTATGGCGGAGAAAATTAGAATCAAGGATATAGCAAAACGTGCTGGTGTGAGTGTGGGTACGGTAGACCGCGTTCTTCATAAGCGTCCGAACGTGTCGAAATCGGCTCTTGAGCGAGTTGAGAAAGCCCTGAAAGAGATGGATTACCAGCCTAATATGTATGCTAGCGCACTGGCTCATAACAAGAGCTATACCTTTTATTGTCTCATTCCAAAGCATGCCAGCGAGGCTTATTGGGACGAGATTGAGATGGGCGCAATGAAGGCTGTCGAGCGAAGAAGAGACTTTTATATCGACTTGGAAATTATGTATTACAGTCGACTGAAACCCTCAGTCGTTTGTCGATACCTACCAGAAATGCTTGAAGAAGAACCCTGATGGAGTTATTCTCGTGCCTACCACGCTTGAGCGAACACGCCCTGTTTACTGACGAGTTACACGAGCGTAACATCCCCTTTTGTGCTGCTTGATTCTTATATGCCGAGCCTTCAGCCACTTGCTTTCTTCGGTCAGGACTCTATTCAGAGTGGGCATTTTGCAGCTCGAATGCTTATGCTTTTGGCACGAAATGAGCGTTCTATTATGCTGATGAAACAAACGATTGACGGCAAGATGGCAAGTAGACAGCAGGAGAACAGAGAGGTTGGTTTCCGCAACTACATGGCTAAGCACTTCCCAGAAGTGGATATTCTCGACGTGAATCTACCACTTGACGAAGAGAGGAAACGCTATGATGGTATCTTAGAGAAGTTCTTTACAGCCCATCCAGAGGTGCATCATTGCCTTGCAGTGAACTCGAAAGCGCACATCGTAGGCGAGTTCTTGCTCAAAACTAAGCGTCACGACGTACAGATCATGGGCTATGATATTGTGCATAAGAATGCTGAATGCCTCAGAGCAGGGAGCATCTCTTTCCTCATCGCACAGCATGCTTACCAGCAAGGGTTCTTTAGTATCGACACACTCTTCCGTGCCATCGTATTGAAGAAGAAGGTTGAACAAACGAACTACATGCCTATTGATCTCCTAACAAAGGAGAACATCGACTTCTATTTGCGCTCTTGGGACCTGTAAGGGAGAGCTTTTTGTTAAATTAAAAACAGAATGATTAATCATAAAAAAGGACTTCTTGCACTCAGTCCACTACTTGTCTTCATCCTACTTTATCTAGTCACTTCGATTGTATCAGGCGACTTCTATAAGGTACCAATTACTGTTGCCTTTATGGTGGCAAGCATCTTTGCTATCATAATGTCGGGCGGCTTTCCTCTTAATAAGCGTATCGAGATATACAGCAAAGGCGCAAGTACGGATAACATGATGATGATGTTGTGGATATTTGTACTAGCGGGAGCATTCGCAAATGCCGCTAAACAGATGGGAAGTATCGATGCCACGGTGAACATGACATTGTCAGTTCTACCGAGCAACATGCTCCTTGCAGGCTTATTCCTTGCCTCTTGCTTCATCTCAATAAGCATTGGTACGAGTGTGGGAACCATCGTTGCGCTTACACCAATTGCTGCTGGCGTAGCGAGTTCGACGGGTTCTTCAATGCCATTTGTCGTTGCTGTGGTCGTTGGAGGCTCTTTCTTCGGTGATAACTTGTCGTTTATCAGTGATACAACAGTCGTTGCCACGCGTACACAAGAGTGTAAGATGGCTGATAAGTTCCGTGTTAATTTCTTCATCGTAGCCCCTGCCGCCTTCCTTATCCTTGCTGCTTATGTCTTCATGGGATGGGATGTTCACACGCTATCAGCCCCACCTTCGGTTAGTTATTATCGAATAATACCTTACATGGCAGTGCTTATCTGTGCCGTATTGGGTATGAATGTGATGGCGGTACTGACCATTGGTTTGATCTTAACAGGCGTTATTGGCATAGCAGATGGCACCTACGACATCTATGGATGGTTCTCTAGTATGGGTAACGGAATCACTGGTATGGGCGAGTTAATCATCATTACGATGATGGCAGGCGGTTTGCTCGAGATGATAAGGGCTAATGGTGGCATTGACTACATCATTAGTATCATCACACGGCACGTTAGTAGCAAGCGAGGAGCAGAACTCACGATAGCCTTCTTGGTGTCTCTTGTTGATATCTGTACGGCAAATAACACTGTTGCCATCCTCACTGTGGGAGGCATATCGAAGCAGATTGGAGATAAGTATGGGGTGGATAAGCGCAAAGCAGCAAGTATCCTCGACACCTTCTCATGCTGTGTTCAGGGCTTGATACCCTATGGTGCGCAGCTCTTAATGGCTGCTGGACTGGCAAAGATAAACCCTGTGAGCATTGTGCCTTACCTCTATTACCCCTTCTTGATAGGTGTGTTTGCTTTGCTATCTATCTTCTTCCGTTATCCAAGGAGGTATTCTTAATGTTAATATTATTCGCTTATTATGGACGTCATACAGCGTAACTTCTTTCGTATTCTAAGCTCTGGTGCCTTTGGAACCCAGTCGAGTATTGAGCCGATGTCGCCTTTCAAATGGCGCAGACTCATGCAGATGGTGGAGGCACAAAAGGTTACTTCCATCTTTGTTAATGGTATTGCTGCCCACAGCATGGATGAGGGTCTGAACCTCCCTGACGCTATCATTGCCGAACTGAGGACCAAGATGGGGGATAACAAGGCGTTAACAGCAAAAGTTCCGAAGTCTGTTCGCCTTAGTAACTCTCTATTAAATAGGCGATTGAAGAAGCTCATCCATGACGAATTACATAGTATTGACACCTCCGTTGAGGCTTTGGATATACTGAAACTCATCGTCTCTAACTCTGAAACAATGCTCAATCGGGGGATGAATCTAGGTGGGATTATTACCATCGGACAGTACTTGAGGGTGCGAGGAGACAAGGTGGACTTTGTGAAACTAGACTCTTGGCTTGCTAACCTACAGCTTCAGTCGATGGCAGAACTGCAAGGGAACATCCTTATATCAGTCTTTGGTTTTGAGGAAGAGGAGCTCCCTTTCGTTAATAAAATTGATAAGAAAGCCTACGAACTGACGCTTCGTAGTGTTTCCGACTTGGCTAAAGACACAGCACAAGAGTGGCATTTCAAACAGAACTCGGCTGGTTTCGTACAGAATAATGGGGCTGTCTTGCGTCGTAACCTGCGTCGCAGTGTGCGTTATGTGGGCTATGCTCCAGTGGAGACTGTTAGTAATTTCTTCAGCAACTTCGTGCGTAGTCTGTCGGAGATAGAGGAGTAGTGGAAGCAAGGAAACGCCTTTTTTGAAATAAAGAGAGCCTCTCTTCACTGCAAGGAGAGGCTCTTCTTCATACAAGGAAACGCCCTTCTCAAATGGAGAAGAGCGTTTCCTCGTTTTTTATCCTGCTGTTCCAACTAACAAGGCACTACCTCGTTACACGCTGTTCGCACCTATTCTAACGAACTCCCATAGGTAGATTCCTTTCTTCTGAAGGGTTATTCATTGCCTTTAATGATTCCTCTCAACCAGAAATACAGCTCTTCTTGTAGTCGGAAGAGCAGCCAGGAGCGACGAAGGGGACAATAGCCAAACTTTGCGACGAAGGCTAGGGCGGACAAGAGAAAGGTTGATAGTTGCCCACACATGACGCATGATGTCCAGTCCACGACGGCGGTCGGATGGAGAGAGCGAACGGCGATGACGATAGTAAAAGAAGTAGAGTCCCACGAGATTCAACCATCGTTTCGTTTCGTAAAAGGCAATTATTTCATCGGAAACACGCAACGATAGGAGTTGTTGATGTAGACGTTCATTTGCCAAAAGGAAGTCGAATCGCTGTCCACTCACTTGATGAGTAACGGAACTACTACGCTGTCGGTAGAAGTAAGTACCACTACAAAGTGCCACCTTCCGAGACCTTAGATAATGAATATGTGTTACATTCTCATCCGTGTAAGTCTTCTGTGTTTCATCGTAAGGAAAGGCTTGATGGATTGTGTTGCGAATGGCATATACACCATGAATCTGCCATGTCAAACTCTCTTTAAAAGCCTCCTCTCCCGACAAAGTATCGAAAGGTTGCATTTGAAAATCTTGCTCTTTCCCATCTTCATAATGCAGCACTAGATGGAAAGAACTGTGTCTATATCAGCCGTGAACGCCTTATAGACTTTCTCAAGGGCATTATCAGCAAGCCAATCGTCACTATCCAAAAAGCAAACATACTCTCCCGTGGCTTGTGCAAGAGCCACATTTCGAGCGTGCGCCAAGCCCATATTCTCCTTTAAGCAGGTGGGTTTGATTCGTGCGTCACGCTCGGCATACGCTCGAAGTATGGCGGGTGAGCTATCAGAAGAGCCATCGTCAACACAGAGCACTTCAATGTCTCGTAAGCTCTGACGCATTAATGAGTCGAGACACTGGCGTAAATAAGGTGCTGTGTTATACACGGCTACAATTACACTAACCTTTATCATGGCGTATAAACTTATCTTTTATCTTATTACGGAGGCTGTTCCACTGCTGGTCGGTCTTACTCCTTAATACCCGAACGGATGCTATCGCACTCACGAGGCAAAGCCCACTTGCCACGCACCAACGCCATTGCCAGAGTTCAGAACGTACGCAGAAGAAGGTGAGAAGACCCAATGTAAACTGGAAAAGTAGCGAGTTTCACGACATCAGCCGACAGTCGGTAACGATAGTTGTGAGCCATATAAACATAGACAATGAGCAGGTGGAGCGTGCCAGCGAGGGCTATTCCGATACCCTGCACCAGTGATTCCCCACTTGTTGAAACACGTGAGGAGCAATGCTACTAACAATAGATCGTACGTCGATTCGAGGATGAGATAAGCGCGAGAAGCGCCCTTTGCCAAACTAATATACTCCATCGGCAAGCGCACGGCACGCACATACATAGCCAAGACGAGTACTTGTGCCATGCCAAGCGCAGGTAGGAAACGCCCCGAATAGAGCACTTCAAGGAGCTGCGGAAGCAACAGAAGGAAGAGAGCAAGCAGTGGGGAAACGAGCAAAAGGGTCACTTCAATCTGGCGATTGACGGTCTGACGGAAAGTAAACGACAGCTGATTGACCCCCGAGAGACGTGGGAAATAATCGGTTTCCATGGCAGAGAAGATCATTCCTGCATATACCATTGTCATCATATAAGCGGCATTATAGAAGCCGACAGTCGCTGTATTGGCTACGTTGTTGAGGTAACTTCGGATGATGAAGTCGGCTCCTGAACCCAATACACCAGCCAGTACGAACGCCACGCCGAGCCGAATCATTCCCAAGCCAGCACCGAGGTCGGAACGTGAAAAGGATAGTTTGAACGGATAGAGACGCCAAGAAGCACTGAGGGTGAGCACCACTTGCACCACAGCAGCAAGCAGTAAAGAGGGGACGATGGCACGCTCTCCGAAGAAGTAATATAATGGGATGGTGAGCAAGGAAGTGCCGAGAACGTTATAAACGGATAGTTCTGCCAGTTGTCGGAGGCGTCGGACGGCTTTCAGAAATAGCCATTTCACCATTTGTGATAGCCGTCAATGCGATGATAGGAGAGAGTAGGATGAAATCGAAGGTATAACCATTCCACGAAAAGGAATAGTGACTCAACAACGGACTCAAGGCTATGCAGACCACCATTCCGAGCACAGCTGTAAGCAAACTCCACGACCGCACGATGCGAATATCAGCCTGTAAACGTTCGTCCTCACCATTGTCATAATCGCTGGAGAGGTTTCGCACGGCACTTATTGCTATGCCGAAGTTGGTGGAATCACTAACTAATCGAATCGAAGAGTTGAATAATGAGATAAGACCAACACCTTGTGGACCTAACAACAAAGCCACGATTTTGTTGCGAATAACGCCTATCAGCACATTAAGTCCTTGTACACCACCAAACAAGCTGATATACTTCAAGACATGGAGATAACCATCGGTATTAGTGCTTTTTTTCATCTTCTATATGAACGGAAACCATTCTTTTTTATTATATTTGCACCAAATAATATTACATGTTACTGTCTATTATCATTCCAATCTATCGTGTTGAAGACACCATCCAACGCTGTTTGGAGAGTGTGCTCATGCAGTTGGACGATAGGATGGAACTGATTATCATTGATGATGGAAGCCCCGATGATTCGGCAAAGATAGCCTCGAGAATGATTCAAGGGCGGGCGAATTGCACGCTTATTCATCAATCGAATCAAGGCTTATCGGCGGCTCGCAACACGGGACTGGAGCATGCGCAAGGGGAGTATGTGACCTTCATTGACTCTGACGACTTTATCCAAGAGGGTACGATAGAGGCGTTACTTGCAGTGCTGGATATGCACCCGGAATATGACATACTGGAGTATCCTGTGATGCAACATCACGGCAATAAGCAATGCGAGAAGTTGCTTACTTTCTCTGAAAAGGCGTTCACCTCGGCTCGAGACTATTGGCTTGGTGGGGGCTACCAGCATACTTACGCATGTAATAAATACTATCGTCGACGGCTCTTCGAGGGCGTTCGCTATCCTGTTGGAAAGGCGTTTGAAGATGCTTACACATTGCCTTTCTTACTCGCAAAAGCGGGTGTGATAGGGACGACGGGACGGGGTCTTTATTATTACACAGATAACCCTCAAGGCATTACGGCACGTGCTGGTGGACAAGAGCTGACCCATCTTTTGGAGGCTCACTTGCGTCATCTCGCACAATGGGGGACGTTGACAGCAGCTTATTATGAGTCACTTTTGAACATTCAAATGGATGTTTATGAGGCAACGAAGGCTGCTCCTGTGCTCCCAGTACTCCCTTATAAGGGTACAATGAAACTATTGATTCTTCATTTAATAGGGCTTAAACGCTTATGTCAACTCAATCAATTTATACACAAAATGGGCTTACGAAACCGCTAGTTAGCTTCATCGTGACCTATCACAATGAGCCTCTTGAGATGCTTCGAGAGTGTATCAACAGTATTCTTGCGCTCTCGCTCGCTGAGACGGAACGCCAGATTATTGTCGTAGATGATGGTTCTGACCGCTCACCCATCGCTGAACTCATGGAGTTGTCATCGACTATCTATTATCTAAGACAGGACAATCAAGGGTTGAGTCAGGCTCGAAATAGAGGCATAACATTGGCTGAAGGCGACTTTATTCAGTTCGTTGATGCTGACGACTATCTGCTTACTAGCCCTTACGAGCAGTGCCTTGACATCGTAAGATACAAGGATGCAGACATGGTGATGTTCTTTCCTTCGGACAAGCCAACGGCTAATCCAAGTCCAGACTGGACTGGTCCGGTGAGCGGAACGGACTATATGACGCATAACAACATACACGCCAGTGCCTGGGGATACCTCTTCCGCCGTTGCTGTCTACATGAGTTACGATTCCCAAAGGGCTTTGTGCATGAGGATGAAGAGTTCACTCCGCAGCTCATGTTACGCATTGAAAAACTTTACGTAAGCAACAACAAGGCTTATTACTATCGTCAACACGAGGGTTCCATCACCCATTCTCGGGACTTGAAGAGCAAGTTGAAGCGTCTATCAGACTTCGAGAAGATCATCAACCGACTGAAGGATAAGGTGGAGTACTTGCCTGTTAAGGATCGAATAGCTATGGAGCGACGCATTGCGCAACTAACGATGGACTATCTATATAATGTTATTCGCCTCACTCATGACGCTGGTCACTTGGAGAAAGTATTGTTACGACTGACCGACCAAGGGCTCTTCCCATTGCCAGAAAAGGACTACACGCGTAACTATAAACTGTTCCGAAGACTCATCAACACCGCTTGGGGACGTAAGATCTTGCTGTTGGCTTTGACGCTGAAGAGATAGTTTTTACTGGTAAAAAAGCACTGATAGAATAATGAAAATCCTCCTCTTAGGCGAGTACAGCAATGTTCATAACACGCTGGCAATGGGTTTGCGCGCACTTGGACATCGAGTGACAGTGGTCTCAAATGGCGACTTTTGGAAGGATTATCCACGTGACATTGATGTGAGCCGACCAACAGGAAGACTGGGAGGAGTGCGCCTCTTGGCAAAGATATACGCTCTTTTGCCACGTTTGAGAGGCTATGATGTGGTGCAATTCATCAACCCTATCTTCTTTGAACTGCGTGCCGAACGCCTTTTCTACATCTTTCGTTACCTCAAAAAGCACAATAAAAAACTCTTTCTGGGGGCTTTTGGCATGGATTACTATTGGGTGCATACCTGTTCCACGACGATGCCCTTACGGTATAGCGACTTCAATTTCGGTACGAAACTGCGCCAGAATGAAGAGGCAGTAAGCGAGCGGAAGGATTGGATTGGCACTGAGAAGGAACGCTTGAACCGCCTGATGGCAGCGGAATGTGACGGTATTATCACTGGACTCTACGAATACTGGTGTTGCTATCAGCCGTTCTTTCCCACAAAGACAACCTTTATTCCTTTTCCAATCGTTGTGGGGGACGAACCGAAGATAGCCCCTGAACCACCCAAACAATTAAATCTCTTTATCGGAATCAGCCGTAATCGGTCAGTGTATAAAGGCACGGATATCATGTTGCGAGCGGCTGAGAAGGTGAAAGCCGACTATCCCGAACGATTGAATCTGAAGGTTGTTACGGGCTTACCCTTCGATGAGTATGTGCGGACGATGCGTGGTTCTGATGCTATCATGGACCAACTCTACAGCTATACTCCATCAATGAATCCACTTGAAGCGATGGCACATGGCATTATATGTATTGGTGGGGGCGAACCCGAACACTATGCTCTTCTGCATGAGACAACGCTCCGCCCGATCGTTAATGTCCTCCCCTCGTATGAGAGTTGTGTGTCAGCTCTTACGCAGCTTGTCACTCATCTCAATCAAATCCCAGCCCTTCGTCACCAGAGTTACGCCTATGTTCGCAAGCACCATGACCATATCAAAGTAGCACGGGAGTATGAGAAGTTTTATAAAAGATAATTCGCTCTCATCATCATGACAGGTGCAAGCATAGAGCCAAAGGCTTACTTGCAGATGAAGTCCTCGTTAATTCTTTTATAGCAAGCAATAAGACAAAAAGAACGAAACGCCCTTTTCCATTTGAAGAAGGCGTTTTGTTGCATGAAGAAGAGCCTCTCCTTGCAGTGAAAGGAGGCTCTCTTTGTTTCATGAAAAACATTTACTTGATAGGAAATGATTTCTTTGAAAACTTTACTTACACCCTCTGTAAGAGGAAGAGTGCCTAACGAAAGGCAAGTAGACAATCGTTTTCTATGTCCCACGAAGCTGCGTCTCCTCCTTTTGAAAAGGCTTAGAAAGGCTTGTTTTCTATCGTAACAATTCTAATTGTGGGATAGTGATTAAACCACGAGTAATACTTATCAGTCCTTCTTCCTGCAACTGATTCAGCATGTGAGAGACGTTCAAACGACTTTGATGAAGCTCATGTCCGAGTGTTTCCATCTTTATTTTTCAACACCTTCCTACCAGCTTGTGTAATGCAACGAAGGCGTAGGAAAGCAAAGAACTGTTGGCGAATATCCGTTGGATTCTGCCTCCATGGAGTGCGACCCTGCCGTTGCGCTTGCATGGAAAGGATATTAAGAAAATTCAAGCGACAGATGAGATAGGAGTCAAGGAGGCGTAGAATCTCCTCTTTACTGAGTGCCAATAGACTGCAATCAGTCTGTGCGGAGAATGTACGGGAGTATCTCGACATGAGTCCGAAGAGGTGTTCTGGTTGTATGACAGCCGGTGCTGATAACTCTTCGACAATACTATATCGGTGGTTATCAGCATGACTCTCCACGCTCAACGACCCTGCCATGAGAAAGAAGAGTTGCGTGCATCGGTCGCCTTCTGCCGCCAATAACTGTCCAGCCAACAGCTTGTGAAAGCCGAACTTGGTGTTCCCAACAATCTCAGAAAGCTCACTGGAACCTATACCGAGGAAGAGTGGGAGGCGGAGAAGGTCGTTGTAAAGTTGTAACATAACAATTAAATAAACCCAAACAAGTCCCGATCAAGCCCCAACCTTGCCCCTCTCAAGCCTCACCCCCGCCCCCTCTCCGAATGGAGAGGGGAGTGAATAGGTAGAAAGGGTATGGTTTTCTTTGATATATCCTAACCTCATTTACAGTACTATCTACTCCCCTCTCCATTCGGAGAGGGGGCAGGGGTGAGGCTGTTATTGGGCTGGGGTGAGGCCTTTACTATACCATACTTGCATCTTTCCTTTGCTATCTGAATAGATAAAATACGCCATCAACTCAGGGTGACGATCGAGTAACTGCTTGGCTTTCTCTATGCCCATCACCATGAAGGAGGTGGCATAAGCATCCGCAGTAGCGCAGTTCTTGGCTAGAACAGTAGCCGAAAGGAGAGAGTGTTGGACGGGGTATCCCAGTCTTAGGGTCGATAGTGTGTGCGTATTTCTTACCTCCTTTATAATAGAAGTTACGATAGTTTCCACTTGTCGCCATGGCTCGGTCGGTCACATTCAGTACCGCCTCATACTCTTGATTGACGTTCACACTATCGTCAGTAGGCTTTGTTACACCAATATGCCAGGGCAATCTCTTCTCGCTGTTGCCCTTAGTAACGATCTCACCACCTATCTCTATCATGAAATTCTTTACTCCCCTTCGTTCCAACAAACGTGCAACACAATCGGAGCCATAGCCCTTTGCTATTGCAGAACAGTCCAACATGATACGTGGGTTTTGCTTTCGTATAGTGTTACCAACCAGTTTCACCTTATTAAAACCGACGATTTGTCGTAGGCTATCAATCTTCTCCTTTGATGGATGAACACCCGTTTTGAAGCCGAAGCCCCACATGTTTACCATTGGCGCAACCGTGATGTCAAATGCACCATTGGTCTCCTTAGACACCTGTTGAGCGAGTGTAAACACCTCTTCAAACATCTCATTTACCTTGACAGGTTTGTTTTGATTGATCTGCGAGATGACCGATGAAGGCTCAAAAGTTGAGAAGGTCTGGTTGACGCGTTTAAGTTCTGCATCTATTTCAGGCTGCAGGTCCTCGTCATTCTGGTACGTGATGTGATAGACAGTGCCGAAGATAAAGCCCGTATTATGCTGATAGGGCATATCATGTTGGCACCTCACAATAATGATGGAACCGATGAGCAGCACCAAAAGAAAGGGTATTTGCCAATATAGTTTCTTATTCTTCATAATCGTAATAGGGTCATTTTAGAGTTGAATGGAGCATTTGCTAGTTGGTTGATTATAGTTCGAGAAGAACATTAAATGTGGCTCCGAGCGTTGAAGAACCGCCTCGTCCGTAGCCTGGTACATACCATGGATCACCTAAGTCGTTGCTCTTCTGATGGGCACGAACCTTATATCTCAGGCTCCAACCCATACGTATTGGACCCCAAATCTTGGCATCTACACCGAAAGAAGCCTCTATCCAAAGAAGGTGCGAACGTACACCTGTACCACCAAAAGGCACTTGGTTGCCCCAAATAGGGTCCGTCACGGCAGGTGCCGAAACGTCATATTTGAAGGATGTATAGCCTACTCGTCCTCCTGCCAGCACACGATAAGCATCATGCTTGTCCTTTAGAACATTGAAGTCGATACCTACACGACCATAAGGAGCACGTGTCTTAAATTGTGTCGAAGTGTTATCATCCGTCTTATTAGCCTCTCCCACACCGATTTCCAGCACTGGGTAATACTTGTCTTGGAGGTTTACTCGTAGCAAAGCCTCATATTGTCCGTAAGAAGAGAGCGCCTTCATTGCGGGACCGACGACGTCAACTCCAACGGCAACAGCCCTGAAGAACGCCACAGTATCAGGCTTTGTGGGTTGCACCTTTTGCTTTCGTTGTGCATGGGCAACACTTGGTAGAAGGAGAAACAGACTAATGCTGAGTAAGACGAAGGTATATATTCTCTTTCGTTCCATCGTAGTCTACGTTGGGATTATTGATGTTTATTTGACTAACTGCACGTCCCGTTGTACTTACGGCAGTAAGTTTATGGAAAAAAGCAGGGGCACAATCGACACTTTCAAAGTGGCTAATATTAGTCTTACTTATCGTGATGGTATCAACGACAGATTGCCCTGCTGCATTGGTTAAGACGAACCGCAGGCGGTCTTGTGCACCTCCGTAGCTCATCGGCAGACTGAATTTTGAAGTCTTAATAAGGCTGTTAATCAATACAGTATCAGCCTTTCCGTCACGAAGAGCACTGATGGTCAATGTGTCACGAAGGCTGTCGCCCTGTATGACATAATTAGCCATTACGGGATTGTGAACGCCACAATCAATATCAGAACAGCTTGTCAAAGAGAGGAATACACCTGCTGTCAAACAAGTGAAAACGGCTAGGAGCATTACTTTTAGCCCTTTTTTACTCGTTATGCTAGCCTTCGCATATTTGTCATTTATCATCATTTGCATTACATCAGTAGGTTTTTTACATCTCTTTCTCTATCTGGTAATCATTGCGTCGAGGGTTACTTCGACTGATCAAATCGCCTATGAAACCAGCAAGGAAGAGTTGTGTACCCAAGAGAATAGCGGTCAGAGCGATATAGAAAGAGGCGTGATTTGAAAGCAAATCACCATATTCTCCATTGAAGAGCATCACTGTCTTCTCTACAAATAGGCTAATGAGTGCAATGAAGCCAATGAAGAATACGAAGGAACCAAGCAGTCCGAAGACGTGCATAGGCTTCTTTCCAAAGTTGGTCAAGAACCATAAGGTGAGTAAGTCGAGATACCCATTAAAGAATCGATTAATGCCGAACTTAGACTTACCATACTTACGTGCCTGGTGGTGAACCACCTTTTCTCCGATACGATCGAAGCCTGCCTCTTTGGCAAGATAGGGGATGTAACGGTGCATCTCACCATAAACTTCGATGTTCTTCACCACATCTCGGCGGTAAGCCTTTAGTCCGCAATTAAAGTCATGGAGGTTATGTACACCACTAATCTTACGTGCCGTCGCATTGAAAAGCTTAGTAGGTAAGGTCTTAGATAACGGGTCGTAACGCTTCTGCTTATAGCCACTTACGAGGTCAAACTTATCCTCCGTGATCATTCGGAAGAGCCCTGGAATCTCGTCAGGAGAGTCTTGTAGGTCTGCATCCATTGTAATGACAACATCGCCTTTAGCCGCTTTGAAGCCACAATATAGGGCTGGACTCTTACCATAGTTACGGCGGAATTTAATGCCATGAACGTGCTCGTCCTTGCGATGAAGCTCTTCTATGATACCCCAACTATTGTCAGTTGAGCCGTCATTAACGAAGATTATTTCATAAGAGAAGCCGTTGGCATTCATCACGCGTTGTATCCATGCGTGCAATTCTGGTAGACTTTCTTCCTCATTGAAATAGAGGAACTATAACGGAAATATCCATTGTTTATGTTCGGATTAATATTGTTTTGAATTAGAGGAGGGTACTTGTTTCATCATTAATGCAGCAATGATTAATGATAAGATAACGCCGAATACCACTGCTGATATAAAGCTATTTGCAGCCAAGACAGCCGGTTCCGTCATCATTGAAAGGAGCCGAATTATATCATTGTAAGATACGTTCATGGTTGTAAACATCTGTTTCGCTTGTGGTGTGGAATAGACAGTTGTAAGGATAGATAACAACCTTCCGTTGTCGACATAATTCATATACAACCATTGAAGAAGGCTGAAGATGAGTGCCGCATTGAAGTGAACTCGAAGGCAGTAAAACAATCCGCGCTTGAAAGAAATCACCCCATTGCGCCCTTCCTCACGGAACTTTTTAAACCGATAAGCCACAAAGAAGGGGGTAGAAAAGAGCAATATCGTATAGAACTGACCCAATATTGGAAGGGAACTAGAGTATAATAAACAGGCGAAACTAGCAACCCAAAGGATTGCAAGATAGAATCCGTCGTAACGAGAATACGCCGATAATTGTTTGAGTTCATCGTGTGTCATACTGCAAAATTACTGATTATTTATTATATATAAGGTGCCTCCTTCCTAAAATTAAGATTATTTGTTAAAAAGCGAAAAAGGTGTTCTTTCTTTTCGTGTTTATAAATAATTTATGTACCTTTGCAGCGCTTTTTCCAAGTAAGGAGAGAGTTTCATACGGGCAAGTCTCCTACGACCAGCTCCCTTCAAATCCCCCAGGTTGGGAACAAAGCAAGGGTAGAAGGTTGTAGCGGTGCGATAGGAATCGCTTGTCCACCCGCCTCTTTAGCTCAGTTGGCCAGAGCACGTGATTTGTAATCTCGGGGTCGTTGGTTCGAATCCGACAAGAGGCTCGAATAGATAAAATGACTAGAAACGAGAGAGAAGGTATGTCGTGAGGCACACCTTCTTTTGTTTTTTAGACTGCTGATAAGCTCTTTTATAACCCTCAATAGGCATTACGACAATTCCTGATAAACGATACTTGAAACGCTGCTAAGGCTTAATTTGAATCTAATCATCATTATTTTGCCTGCTCATTAGCTTCTACTAATGATCCTCTCCACTGGTCTATTATGAGGGAAAGGGAAGCTAGTTGCGAGGTATAAAATGCCCACCAGTAAACTTCACATATATCATTTGAAATGGAGAAGAAGCCTCACCCCCATCCCCTCTCCGAATGGAGAGGGGCGTGAAGACTGCTAGTAGGATGAGAGAGAAGGGTTAGTGGGATTATAGATAATTGTATTTTTGAATCAAAGAAGAGCTTTTGGGAATAACATCCCCTCTCTTCGGAAGGGCTTGGGGAGGCTTTTAGTAGAATTAAAGAAACGCCCTTCTCCATTTGAAGAGGGCGTTTCTTCACATCAAAGGGAGGCTCTTCTCATAGCAAGGAAACGCCCTTTTCAAATAGAGAAGGGTGTTTCCTTAATAGGAAGCGAGGTTCTCTTGATATTTAATCCTTGAATAACTGTTGTGCGAAAGTTGCTAGATAGATACGCCAGTTACGCCAGATGTGACCGCCATCTGTCTCTAGGTAGGTGTAAGGATAATGCTTGGAATCAAGGTAATTACGCAATTTCTCATTCTCATTATATAGGAAGTCCGCCTTGCCAATACCTATCCAAAAGAGTTTAGGAGAGCCTTTGAAGAGATTGTCAACCTTGCTATTTGTATCCTCGTATAGCGGTGAAGTAGTCTCCTTCTGATGGGGTTTAACAGCTGCAGAAAACAATCCGATGTAATCGAAAGAGTTAGGGTTATTGATAGAGATGTACAATGAATGGAACCCACCCATTGATAAACCAGCGATGGCTCTATGTGCTTTGTCCGCCTTTACTCGATAGTTTTGTTCAACGAAATTAACCACATCTTGGAAGGTAGACTCAAAGTTTCCATCCATCGTCTTAGGTAGTTGTAAGGATGGAACTTTTAGTCCTTCGGATGTCTCACCAGGTGCTGCTTCCTGCGAGATATTGCCATTTGGCATCACAACAATCATGGGTTTCGCCTTGCCCGAAGCGATGAGATTGTCCATAATCTGCGTTGCTCTACCTAGTTCCGACCACGCATTTTCATCGCCTCCCATGCCATGTAAGAGGTAAAGAACAGGATATTTCTCATTGCTTTGTTCATATCCTGCAGGTGTGTAAATGGTTAATCGGCGTGTCATATTAGCCGTTGGACTCTTATACCAAGTCTTAGAAACAGTGCCATGAGGTACATCCTTCACTTGATATAAGCCATTGACGCCCCCATCAATCATAAAGATACTGAAGGTACTAGCGATGTCGCGAACCGCATAAACGTTCAGTGGGTCAGTTACTTTGACGCCATCTATCAGTATATTATATGTGTATAACTCGGGTTGGAGAGGGGTAGAAGTGAAGGACCAAACGCCCTTTTCGTTCTTCTTTAAGAGTTGTGGACCTTGTCGGTCGTACTCTCCTTGTGGTGTTTTCACCTTTTCTATAGGTAGAAAGTCGCCCACAATCTCCACCTTTTGAGCCTCGGGTGCATTGACATTAAAGGTTACTGACTTATCAGCATTTACCACTGGTGATGCCAGAGGAGCCTTGTTCCAATCGAGCGCTTGCTGTGCTAAGCCTGTTGCAGAAGCCATTGTGCAAGCAAGAGATAAGATAATTCTTTTCATGCGAATGATGTTTTTATGATTTACGATTTATGATCTTAGTTCCTGTTCACCTTAGTTTGGCACGAAGAGGGTGCTAACAACTAAGTAGATTGATTGTTTACAAAGGTACAAAAAATAATGTCTAATGTCCCAGGTGTTAGTTACGTGAAGAGGAGCAAAGTGCTAGTTTTAACAAAAATAAGGCTCACGTGCGATATTGTTAAGGTTTAATAATTTCCAAAGGAAATTTGGTCTTATTGATAAAAGTACGTATCTTTGCATCGTTTTCCATAGGAAACAATGTTGAAAGAATAATCCAATAAGGTTTTATCAAACCTTTAAGTAATAATAAAAATAGATAATTGTAAAAAGGAAATGAAGCGTATCTCGACACTAGCATTTGCCATCATGATCTTAGGAATGACAGCATGTTCTGCAAATAACAAGCCTGCTAAGAAGGCAGATGATAGAACAGTTGCTGGCAAAGCAACAAAAGAAACAAATGTAAATAACCAAAATGAAGGAAAGGAAAAAGGTATGAATGTAACAGAAATGACTGCTGAGATGTTCAAAGAGAAGGTGATGGACTATGAGAAGAACCCACAATCATGGGTTTTCAAAGGCGATAAACCTGTTATAATAGACTTCTATGCAACATGGTGCGGACCCTGTAAAGCAACTGCTCCGGTACTTGAGGAGGTAGCAGGAGACTATGAAGGTAAGATCGATGTATATAAGGTTGATGTTGATAAACAGGCTGAATTGGCTTCGCTCTTTGGTATTCGTTCAATCCCATCATTGCTCTTTATCCCTAAAGAAGGTAAGCCTACAATGCAGACAGGAGCGATGAATAAGCCTCAATTTGAGGAGGTTATCAAGTCTACCTTGCTAAAGTAAGTAACGCAGAAAGGGCGCATGAATAGTGAATGTGTTCGTAAGATTCGTGAACTCTCACGCCTTGTAACAGGGCTTTGAGTCCGACTTGCAACAACGTGTGGGGCTGAATCTCAATGAAGCGGCACTACTTTGTTTGCTCTCCGAACAGCCTAATCCGATGTTAGCAGGTGAGATTGCTGACGAAATGGGGATGACTCGTTCGAATGCATCTAAGGTGATTGCCGCACTTGAACGGAACTCTCTTATTCGTCGTCGGGCTTGTTCGGAAGATGGAAGATGCCAACGATTTCATATTACCAAACATGGTTTAGAGAAATTGGAACAGGTTCATTGCGACTCTATTGTGGTTCCTGACGAATTGAAAGGGATTATCTAGTTGTTGACAAGTAGGTGTCTTACAATAGGATAGAAAAGTATGAGCAGTTATGTCATAGGTTGGTTATCAGCCTTTGATGTAACTGCTTATTTGCAGACAGATAACTGCTGTCTTGTTTTTAAAAATAGCTTTTCTTGCTTTTAATAGGACTAATATGTAATAACGATAAAGGCTTGATAGTTATATATCAAACGGTTAATTATATCTAAGAAACTTGATTTTCTGCGGTTGAAATGTTGATGTATGTCAAAAAGAAGAGAGGCTCTTCAATCTTTTCGGAAATCGTTACATTACTATCAACTATTTATCGTACATTTGCAATACAATGGTAGACTAACAGGGAATGAGTAGTGGTGTACTACTTTCTCAGTCTTCTTTTGATTAAATAACTAGTGATTGTTACAATAGAGATAATCAAGTCATTAAGGTTAGATTGATTATTGTTCAGGAGAGACACATTAGACTGTCTGTCGACAGTCAAGGGGAGGCATAATAGCAGGTAACTGCAGTTGTGCCTCCCCTCATTATATATAAACGATTGTTGTAAAACGTCTGTTTTGCTTAGCAACCAGAGCCATCAAGTCGGCAAGAAGCTGCTGCTGGGCGCATCATCAAGATGGATTCCTGCCTCTTCAGGAGACAATGTTACGGTGCCATCTTCAAGTAGGAAGCAAGGGACCCCAGCATATCCATGCTTTTTCGCATCGTCGAATACAGGGCTATTATCGCGTAGGCGAAGGAACTCCTTGAGGTATCGTATGTGAGAACCAATGTCTATTACTTCATAACGGCTATCTCCCTTTACATGCTCGTCGACGGCAATACAATCCGGACAAGTGCTCATTCCATATATTTTTATCATGTTTCTTTGTTTTTGATTAAATGGTTTGTTTTAATACTAAAAAGCCTATGTTTAATGATTACAAATCTTTGTTGTATCTACCGTGAAGCCCTCTGTTGCAGGCATAAATTTACCTCGTTCGGTGAGGAAATCAACTAGTTCTGTTGCATTCATACCCTCTCTAGAGCAAGTGTGGAACTCCTCCTCTGGTCCCAAAGTGCTCTATGATTGCTTTTACCAAATCCTCTTTTGTTTTGTAACTATTGCCCTCCATCATGTGGAGAACATCATGTCCATGTGCCATATAATTGATGTTTTAATGTGTTTATAATGTCAGTCAAAGATGAAATCTCTGCCTATGATTAGTATTAACAAAGCTTGTGCCAGCAAGAATATTAACCTCTTTTAAGTGCATAAATGTGTTTTTGTGTCCATTAAATGGTTACTTTTGTGATAAAAAATAGTAAGTTTTGGCAGTTTGTCAGTCCTTTGGCACATGTTTCGCATATGTTTTTTGTAGTGATACATAGGGTTAATTTTTTAGAAATTAAATGATATTAAAAATAGAGATGAAGAGACTTTTAATTGCATTTAGTGCTGCATTGGTGTTAGTGTCATCATGTGTAACGAGTCAGAAGAGTTTGAAGGAGAGTAAACCAGTAGCCTTTGTAGAGGCGCGGAACTACTTCCATATTGGTGACGAAACAAAGCCTGTAATTCTAAAAATTACTTCGAAGGCAGAGTTTGAACGGCAGTTTGGTGAGGCTGCATTTATGGGTAAAGGGGGAGAACCTACTCATATTGACTTTAATAAGAGTTTTGTTGTTGCCTATATCATGCCTCAAACGAGTCTTAAAACAGACCTCCGCCCTTTGTCACTCAGCGAGGTTGGTAAGAAAGAATTGCTTTTGACCTATGATTTAAAGCAAGGATCGAAGCAGAGCTATTCAACGCAACCCTTCTTTATCCTTATTGTCAATAAGCGATATGAGGGTTATAAAGTAAGATAGAGATTATCTTGTTTCATGTAGATTGCTTCTTTCTCGTGTCTTACTTAGGCTGATGTAAGATGGAGAAAGAATCCATGAAAGGACGAAGGGAATGATTTGAGAGGTCGAATTATTTGAAGTTCTGGGCGTAATGGACATTTGGTAGGCTGAAAACCTCTCGGGTTTTAGTAATGGACATTTGGTAGGCTGGTTATTCTAGTCTACTTTTTTGTATTTATGAATCCATCTATAAACTTCTTCTTGTTAGCTTCATTCAATCCATTATGATTATGCAGTGCTCTTTTAAGTTGTGAGTTAAATCCTTCCAACAGGTTTGTTGTATTAGGTATTTGTATATCCGGATACTCCTCACACGTATAGATCCATGGCAGATGTGTCTTAATAGAACGTCTTGCCGTTCTCAGTCTTCTGTGTGTATAATTTGTCTTGCCCGAGATTAGGAGAGTTCGTTCATTTAGGAACTCTTTCCATTTATCAAAAGCGGTTATAAACTCTTCTTTTCTCATAGAGAACATCCTTCTCATTAATGCCAACAGTTCAACGCCTGCAGGCAAATGTGGGTTGTTAGTAAGGAGTCTTCTAACTATTTGAAATTGGTGAAATTGACACATTTGTACGGGGCAGAAACTTATAGCTTGTAAAAGTCCTACATGCCCATCACACACCACTGCTTTTATCACAGTTCCACGCTCCGCAATATACCGAAGTCCATCAAGATAATCTCTGTTAGTTTCGTTTTTGACAAACTTGCGATAGAGTATTTTGCCTGATGAAGCATCCTGATGAAGCATCACACCAAATGTCCTGGAAAAATATGTTGTATCCAATATTATTACAGCAGATTTTGGGTAAGTAGTAGTAAAGCTATCTACTACTAAGCTCAACCTACGTCGTATGGTTCGCTCTGAACATTTATAAAGAGTGGATAGATCAGATATCGTTCGATTTGCCGTCAGATAGTCATTCCATAGAGAAATATTATTTATACGCAGACCACCTTGAAATTGTCTACCACAATCCTTGCAAAGATACATCTGAATATTACGTCGATGCCCATTCTTGTTAACATTTGAGCTATTACAGAAGATACAGTTTTTTTATTCATAGATATTCAAATGCTGCAAAGGTAGTAAATAAAAGAATTCCGAGAGTTTTTCAGCCTACCAAATGTCCATTACACCATAAAAAATGAAAAAGAAAAGTGTTGTTTTTATTTAAAATCTTGTGAGATTGAAATTATTTCAGTAGTTCTGCAGCCAAAAAAATCAAATTAATTACTAAAAGGATGTAATTTGGGGATAAATATAATTAAGAACGAACAAAGCCTTGATATTAAATAATAAGGCAAAAAGAGCAGTGTGACACTGCATAAAGTTCTTCAATTAGGATAACAGAAAAGGATTAAAAACCAGTTCAATATCACCTTTATACTCCCACTTTTAAAGAGTGAGTGTAAACATTTTTGCGTCCTAAAAATTGAGAATAAGGATAATAAAATAAGTAAATAAACAGCATTTTATACCATAAGTTATGAAACAGAATAAGATTAAATTGGGATATCAGAAGCCTCAGACAGAGATAATGAGCGTCAACAGTGAGAGCTTTTTATTAGATTCATCATTCCATAGTCAGCACAATCCAGGCCGTCGCCGCACAGGACCTTCTGCCTCTAACGCAAAGGAAGAAGTAGAGTGGCTCGAGGTTGGTGATGAAGCTTTGTCAAATAGTGGTCATACTTCATTGTGGGAAGATTAATCAAAAGAGAGTTTTAATTAAATAAGTAATAAGCATAAAAAGACTATATTAATAATGAGAAAACAGACTTTTAAGGTGCGCCTGCTATCATTAATAGCATTGTGCGGCATTGTAATGGCTTTTGCATCTTGCTCTAATGAAGATGTAGCACAGAGCACTGTAGATACAAACACTGAAAACAATAGCAACCTCACTTCATTCGTGACAGGTGCTGCTGCAACGCGTACATCACTCAACTATGACGACGGTGCTTTCTTCTGGGAGGCTGGTGATCATATCTATGTGAAAGGATGATAACGGAACTTGGAACAAGAGTAGCAATGCTCCAACAGAGAAGACTGCCAGCTTTAAGTTCATGGTTCCTGGTAAATACACTAACAGCACAACTTATAAGGTATATTACCCTGGTAAGAATGGTTTTAACAACAACATAACTATCTCTGCAGCACAGAGTCAGTCACAGCCTAATAGCACCACACATATTGGTGAGGCAGGTGATTGCGGTACAGCAGACGCTACAGGTGGTAATGGCGTATTTAACTTCCGTCTCGATCATCAGGCAGCTATCCTCGTGTTCCAGCCTTTTACAAACAATACAGGTGTAAAGAATTGTCAGTTGACAAAGATTGAGGTAGAATCTGATAATGATATTACTGGTACTTACACACTTGACACAACAACAGGTGAGTTGACAGGTTCTGCAAGCGGTAAGAGTATTACTATGACAACAAAGGGTAGCGGCTCTTATGCTAATGGTTTCCCATTGACTAACAGCACAGCAGACCTTGCAACTAATGGTGCCTACGTGGTAATTCGTCTTGGTACACATGCCTTGACTGTACGCTATTGGATTAAGGACTATGCAACAAACGTTGAGGGTGCGATTACTAAGACTTATCCGGCGTTCGACTATGAGAAGAACGACTACTATGATATGACTGCCAATATCAATGTAACGGATTACGATGGTAGACAGTATTATCAGTGGGATGCCAAGAATAATTTCTGGAATGGTCATGAGTGGAATTCTGCTGACCCTTGGCAGCCTGTGCTTGCAACTGATTATAACTCAAATACTGCTTCAGGTACTTTCTATAATAATGAACCAGCTAATGGAGCTAATAATGGAGCTTATGCTGCTAAGTACACTTGCAAAACTCTTCGTAATGCTAATGAGATGGCATGGTATATAACGAATGGTGACCCACATTGGGATGGAGAGGAACTTTGGACAACTATGGGACACCTACATAAAGGTGGTATGTGGTTCAGAGAAAAGAAATATATTCCTATGATGTCAGCATTCCAGAGCTGCACAAGTCCTGGATATACGTGACATGCGTAGACAGCTGTCATAAATATGGTAGTGACTCAACTCAAGGGTGCACCTGTACACTATTATAAAACAGCTATTTCTTCCTTTACCAGCTTTAGGGTCATATTATAATGGTCAGTTGATAGATGATTGGAATCAGACTGGATGTTATTGGACATCAAGTGCTACTCCAGATGACTCTAACTGGGCATACTTGTTTGAAGTTTTAGCAAGAGTAGGTATCGAATTAAATGACTGATGACAAAGCGATGGAGGATATTATGTAATGAATATGAATTAAGTAGCTTTCTAACTCCTCTCTTTAGGAAGTTCCCTTCTTAAAGCTGCAGGTTTGAGATATAATCTTGCCAACGCTCGTACAGCGTTGAGCTGTCTTCGGACAACTCAGTGAAGTGCGATTCGTTGGCAAGTTTTGTTTTATATAATCTTATATGGTTGTCATTGCATCATTGTAAGAGAATTGTGTTAGCTTGGGAATGGTTTTTAGGATGAGGTATCATGGTGTTGATTTCCTTTCTTTTTGCAGAGGAAATCGAGAAAGCTTTGTTCTGATATTTTTCATCCCCTCTTTTTAGTTTAATGCTTAATTAGGTTTCAAAAGACGCCCAATAGGTTTGCAAAAGATGCTCTTTAAGGCGTCAATAGACGCCCTTTTGAAGGCTTAAAGAGCACCTT
>BNJU01000985.1_pt1:0-60000 | contig 62127 bp, 66 predicted proteins | sample 8539281 | NCBI WGS metagenome assembly BNJU01 (sample SAMD00202456, study PRJDB9452) | human saliva metagenome | isolation source: human saliva | place: Japan
CCATTTGCTGTTAAATACTTTAAATCTCTGGCTAAGGTGGCACTGTCACAGCTGACATAGACCATTCGCTCTGGCTGCATGGCTACCATGGTCTCTAGGCAGGCACGATCACAGCCTTTTCTCGGTGGATCAACGACAATGACATCGGGATGCGACTGATGATGATTTCCATTCTTTAGGGCATTTTGATACATTGCAGGAAGAACTTCTTCTGCCTTGCCCACAAAAAAGTCAGCATTGTTGATATGATTTTTCTTCGCATTATTTTTGGCATCCAAGATAGCAGCCTCTACAATTTCCACTCCATAAACTTGTTTTGCCTTTCTTGCCAGAAAAAGAGAAATTGTACCTATCCCACAATATAGGTCCCAAACAGTCTCCTTTCCTGTGAGATTCGCAAACTCTAGGGCCTTGTCATACAAGACCTTGGTCTGCAAGGGATTCACTTGATAAAATGACAATGGTGAGATTTCAAAGGCAATATCTCCAATAGAATCTGTGATGGTTAGTGGGCCAAAGAGTTGAAGGATTTCTCTTCCCATAATGACATTTGTATTTTGTGTATTGATATTGAGGCTGATGCTGGTCATGCCCTCTATGGACTTTAATCTCTCTATTAGAATATTACTCTTTGGAAGAGATTTGCCATTGATAATGATGCAAACCATCACTTGATCCTGCCCTTGATCTTTTCCTTCTCGAATTAAGACATGGCGAACAAGCCCCTTGCTCGTGGTCTCATCATAAGAAGAAATATGATGTTCTCGCATAAAGTCTAGGATCGTTTCTAGGATTATTTGATTCTTTTTTTGACCGAGCAAACAATTTGTCCAAGGAATAATACTATGTGTTCTACCCGCATAAAATCCAGCAATTAGATTTCCCTCTCGATCTGTGCCAATGGGATACTGTGCCTTATTTCTGTAGTGCCATGGCTCTTTCATTCCAATAATGGGAGCAATTTCTACCTCTTCCAAGGCTTCTCTAGAAAAACCGCCAAGTCGTATCAAGTTATTGATGACTTTATTTTGCTTAAATGCAAGTTGTGCACGATAAGATACACTCTGCAGTGCACAGCCACCACATGGTCTAGCCACTGGACAGCGAAGCTCAACTCGATCCTTGCTCTCCTTGAGAATTTCTACTACTCTCGCATACCCATAACTTTTTTTGGGTCTTCATCACCACTGCACGCACTCTGTCCCCAATGACACTATCCTTAATAAACCATGTAAAAGCATCGGTCTTTCCGATACCTTCTCCGTCTGTGCTAAAATCAGTGATATCTACTTCAATGACATCGCCTTTTTTGTTCATTTTCTCTATCTCAACCTCTTGGCATCTTCTATTCTATATCTGTTCTCATAATATTGGTTTCCAGCAGGCGATTATATCCCATCCATTGTGCATTTATATCTCCAGAGGCAAAAATTTCCTTCATTGTCTCTAATTTTGCATCGGTATTGTCTGCAAGATTTAAAGCCATGGCCTCCACAAGGGCTGGCTTTTTGGTGAGCCATACTCTAATTCCCCGTGATGGGCAAGAATACAATGATTTAATTGCAAGAGCACCTTCCTTGGGAAGTTTTCAATGGCTCTTGCCTTGTCATTAATCATCTCTACACCGATCATAATATGTCCGAGCAATTGACCATCATCTGTGTAGTCATTTTCTGGGAATGCAGATAACTCTATGGTCTTTCCAATATCATGACAGAGTGCCGCAGTAATCAATAAATCATGATTTAAAAATGGATAGGCAATGCAATAGTATTCACATAGTTTTGTGATACTCAGTGTGTGCTCTAAAAGTCCTCCGACAAATCCATGGTGTACACTCTTTGCTGCAGAGGAAAAACAAAACTTTCGAACAAATTCTTGATCTCGAACAAATAGCGATATCAACAATTCATGGAGATATGGATTCTTCACTGTATCCAACTCCTGTACCAATTCATTGTACATCTGGTTGATGTCCTTTTCGCTCACTGGCAAATAGTCGGATGGAAGATATTCCGTTTCCCTTGCCTTTCTCACTCGCCTCACATTGAGCTGATAATTATTATTAAAAATGGTGACATCGGCCTCGATGGCGATGTAATCTAGTGCCTCAAAGTCCCCAATTCCTGGTGAGCCCAAATCCCAAATCTTGGCATCCACGGTTCCTGTGCGATCCTGCAATAAAAGGCTTTCGTACTCCTTACCTGCCTTTGTCAGTTGAATTTGTTTACTCTTGCAAAGGTATATCTCTGATATGTGCATACCTTCTCTAAATGTCGAAATATATTTCATTTTTTTCCTCTCTTAACTTACCTATCTTGCACCCACATTGACTGTAAATACAACTTCTTTGTACTTTCCCACACTACTGCGCCTTACCTTAACAGAAATGCTTTCTCCAACATTTAGGCCCTCCAGTGCCTTCTTGTACTCACCTATATTTTTGACCGAAATACTTCCCACATCCGTAACAATATCGCCCACCTGTATTCCAGCTACATAAGCTGGTGAATCATTCGCACAACTGGTCACATAAATGCCTGCCGGTGTTCCCGCCTCTCGCATATTTAATGGAATTTCCGCTCCCTGAATGCCAATATAGGGACTGGTCTTTGCATTGCTCATCCGCTCTAAAATATTTTTAAAATCCGAAATGCCATAGACCACAAAACGCCTGCTGTCGTTACTTTCCTTTTCACTTGTCTTTACTGCAAATCCGACAAGTTCTCCCTTGACATTGACAATAAAAGTGCCACTGTCGGCATCTAGTTTTGCATCTGTGTAGATAAATCTTGCTGTTCCATCCACCACGCTCATATTTCTTGCGACATAGGAAACAATACCATAGCTTGTGGAATGTACCATTCCCATTGGGCTTCCCAATACTCATAATCACCTGCCCTCTTCGCACCTCATTGGAATTGCCAAGTGAAATTGCACCCACTGATTGCAATGTGCGTTCTTCAAGATTGCTCTTTTCCACAGAAACAATGCTAAGACCTGTAATTTTATCCACACCCTTTACTGTCGCCGCGCTCACTACCCCATTGTCAAAGGTGACTTCAATAGAGTCTGCTCCTCCTGTCGCCTTTATCGGGGCAAGGATGACATACTCACTGTCTGTGCTGGCAATGACGATCCCAGAGCAAACCCCTGTCGTTGGCACTGTGTTGTCAAACCACTCCTTCTCATTTTTGACTGACTGAATAGAGACAATGGTCTTATCAAGATCACTGCCAATCTCACTTAAACTGGAAATCATATTTGCAAAGTCCTCCGCCGAGTAGCGGTATTGTTGGATGGCAGATTGTACAATATCAGCTACCGGTTCACTTGTCTCCTTCGCTGAAGTTGTCTCATCTCCCTCTTGTACATCGGGAGCGTCTTTTGGAATCTTTACTACTTCCTGTGTCTGCTTTGGATAGGCGTGGTGCAACAGGGGCGACAGTAAAAGTGCTGCCAAAACTGCACAAATTCCAAATACAAAACCACAGATACTAAATCCCAATACACGCTTTCCTATTTGCCGTAGAATTTGTTTTTTATCTTTCTCCGGCTCAATGACCTTTTCCTTGATAAAATCTTTCTTCTCTCTACTATCAGGCATCTATTCCCTCACTTTTAAGTACAAAACTTTATTGTAACTGAATTATACTTTGTATTGCACACTTGTGCAAGCTTTTGTATACTCTATGAGAATACTACTTTTATATAGAGGAAAAATTATGAATAAAAAGTCATTAAAAATATTGGAATACCCAAAAATTATTCAACTTTTGGTTGCCCATGCAACCTCTGATCCTGGAAGAAAACTGTGCCAAGAACTTCTTCCACTCGATCAATTTGAGGACATCATTCACGCCCAAAAAGAGACTACCGATGCCGTCTCTCGCATTCGAACGAGGGAGGAATTAGTTTTGGCAATGTAAAAAACATCGGCGAGGCCTTAAAACGCCTAGAAGTTGGCTCATCACTGAGTATTTTAGAACTTCTTCGCATCGGTTCACTTCTACGAAATACTGCTCACGCCAGAGATTATGGCGTGCACGAGGAAGAAGATGATCTTGATTCCCTTGAGGAATATTTCCGCATTCTTGACCCAATTCCTGCACTTTCTAAGGAGATTTCTCGATGCATTATTGGGGAAGAGACGATTGCCGACGAAGCCTCCCCAGGTCTTTCTAAGGTGAGAAGACAGCAAAAGGGATTCTATCACGCATGCACAATGAATTAAATTCCATTCTCAATGCCCACCGAGACTATTTAATGGACTCCGTCATTGCCATGAGAGATGGAAGTTACTGTCTCCCTGTAAAAAGTGAATTTAAAAATAAAGTTCCTGGCGTTGTTCACGACCAAAGTTCCACAGGATCTACTGTATTCATTGAACCAATGGCCGTCATTCGAATGAACAATGAACTTCGAGAGCTTGAAATTCAGGAGAAAAAAGAAATTGAGGCGATTTTAAAGAGTTTGAGTGAACAGACCGCCCCATTTGTGGAAAATCTAAGAATCAATCAAGAGACGCTCACCCACCTCGACTTTGTCTATGCCAAGGCCAATTTGTCCAAATCAATGACAGCTAGTGAACCTATTTTCAATCAAATGGGATGGATTCACATTAAGGACGGCCGTCACCCTCTTTTAGATAAAAATAAGGTGGTTCCTATCACGGTTTCGCTTGGAAAAGACTATGACCTTCTCATTGTCACAGGGCCAAATACAGGTGGAAAGACGGTTTCTCTAAAGACTGTCGGTCTATTTACCTTGATGGGGCAAGCTGGACTTCATATCCCTGCCTTTGAGGGAAGTGAACTTGCCGTCTTTTCGGATGTCTTTGCTGACATTGGAGATGAACAAAGCATCGAACAGTCCCTATCCACATTCTCTGGACATATGAAGCGAATCGTAGAGATACTAGATCAGGCCGATAGCCAATCTCTCTGCCTATTTGACGAGTTGGGAGCGGGAACTGACCCGACAGAGGGAGCTGCACTGGCCATCTCCATTCTCTCCTTCCTCCATCGAATGAAGGCGAGAACAATGGCAACCACGCATTACAGCGAATTAAAAGTCTTTGCCCTGTCCACACCTGGTGTAGAAAATGCCAGCTGTGAGTTTAATGTTGAAACCTTACAGCCAACCTATCGCATCCTCATTGGTATTCCAGGAAAATCCAATGCCTTTGCCATCTCAAAGAAATTGGGACTTCCCGAATATATCATTGACGAGGCAAAAACACATATTGCACAGGACGAGCAAAGTTTTGAAGATTTATTGGTAAAATTAGAGCAAGACCGCATTACTATGGAAAAAGAACGGCTAGAAATTGAGCGCTACAAGAAGGAAATTGAAAGCCTCAAGCGCCACTACACTCTTCAGGACGAAAAACTAGATGAACGAAAAGAAAAAATCATCAATGCCGCCAAAGAAGAAGCTGAAGCTATTCTTTCAAAGGCCAAGGAAACTGCAGACAACACAATTAAAAATATCAATAAAATTGCTTCTGGTGCAGGGCTTGGCAAAGCACTTGAAAAGGAAAGAGATACTCTTCGCAATTCCCTAAAGAGTGTGGAAAAAATGGAAAAGAAGAAAAAACCAAAGAAATCTGCGGATAAACAACCTGAAAAATTGCAAATCGGAGATACTGTCCATGTCTTTAGTATGAATTTAAATGGTACAGTTTCCACTCTGCCAAATGACAAGGGCAATTTCTTTGTTCAAATGGGTATCTTAAGAAGTCAAGTCAATATCAAAGATGTCGAACTTGTTCAGGAAAAAGAGCCTGTACTCTCCCCAAAGATGCCAAGACGCAGTTCATCCATGATGAAGGCCGCACATATTTCCCCAGAAATCAATGTCATCGGCAAAAATGTGGATGAGGCATGTGCCATCCTAGACAAATATCTAGACGATGCCCTTCTTGCCCACCTCGACTATGTTCGCATCATCCACGGGCGAGGAACTGGGGCACTTCAAAAGGGTATCCATGCCTACTTAAAGCGTCAAAGCTTTGTAAAGAACTACCACCTCGCTGAATACGATGATGGCGGAACAGCTATCACCATTGTAACATTTAAATAAAATGAAAGGAGATCTATGAACAGTAAACCCAAAGTCCTCATTGTTGATGATGACGATTACATCTCTGACCTTGTCTCTCTCTATCTCGAGAAAGAACAATTTCAAACAAAAAGTGCACTGGATGGAGAATCTGCACTCAAGTTATTTGCAGAATTTAAGCCCGATATTGTGATTCTCGATTTAATGCTTCCTGGCATCGATGGATATCAGGTCTGTCGTGAAATTCGAAAGACCTCTCAAGTCCCAATTCTTATGCTCTCAGCCAAGGGAGAGGTCTTTGACCGAGTACTTGGGCTTGAACTGGGTGCGGATGACTATCTGGTCAAACCATTTGACACTAAGGAATTGATGGCCAGAGTAAAGGCACTCTTTCGCCGTGTACAGACACCAAAACCTCAAGAACAACATGGTGATTATGTTGAATATCCCGATCTACTCGTCAATATGACCAATTACTCTGTGGTCTATAAAGGACAAAATATTGATATGCCACCAAAAGAGCTTGAACTTTTGTATTTTCTTGCTTCCAGCCCAAATCATGTCTTTACTAGAGAACAGCTCCTTGACCACATTTGGGGATATGAATACATTGGAGATACCCGAACTGTGGATGTTCACATCAAGAGATTGCGCGAAAAAATTAAGGACAATCAACATTGGTCTATTTCGACTGTCTGGGGAATTGGATATAAATTTGAGGTGCGAAGATGAAACAGCACTCGCTCTATCTAAAATTTCTGCTTGGCTATCTGATCTTTGGTGTCACGGCCTTTATTGCCATCGCCACTCTTTCTTCTCGACTCACCTACAGTTACTTGATTGAGTCGAGAAGTTCTACACTCTATGATGAGGCCAACTTAATTGCCACCTCCTATTCGACACTTTATAATGTCGGCAACTTAAAACTCGATGAGGCCTACCCTCAACTTGAAGCTGTGTCCACTTTTCTTGGGGCACAAATTTGGGTGATGGATAAGAATGGAAAAATTGTTGTTGACTCAAAGGACGAACGAAATGGGGATATCATCAAGGACTTTGATCCGACTGCCACAGGAAATAAATCCTACAGCACAGGAAATTACTTTGGTTCATTTCCCTATCTCGTTCTCAGTGTGTCTGCTCCCATCACAGGAAACTATAGCACCTATGGCTATGTGGTCATTCACCTGCCCATTGACAAGGTGCTAGAAAGCCGAGACCAAATTTTAAATATTGTGTATATTACATTTTTTATTGTGTTTATCCTTTCCTTGGCCATATTAATTGTCTTTCATTGGAGCGTATACCGCCCACTAAAGACCATCACCGAAGCAGCTAGACAGTATGCTGCTGGAAATTTGGAATATGAAGTTCATCTAAATACTCACGACGAAATGGGCTATCTGGCCAAAAGTCTCAACAATATGTCCAATGAACTCGGTGCCTCAGAAGAATATCAACGAACCTTTATTGCAAATGTCTCTCACGATTTTCGCTCCCCCCTCACTTCCATCAAAGGATACCTAGAAGCAATGTTAGACGGCATCATTAAACCCGATCAATATCCCAAATTTTTACAGCGTGTACTCAATGAAACCGAGCGTCTAACGAAGTTGACTGGTGGAATTTTAACCCTAAGTTCTCTTGATTCTAAGGTAAGGTTAAACCACATTAACTTTAATATCAATCAAATGATTAAGGATGTTGCAGCCAGTTTTGAAATGCAATGCAAAACTAAAAAGATTATTTTTGATCTAACTTTCTCCGGTGCAAGTTTGGAAGTTTATGCTGATTTTAGTAAAATACAGCAAGTTCTCTACAACTTAATTGACAATGCCATTAAGTTTTCCAATGAGAATTCTACAATTTTTATTTCTTCCTTCCAGCGTCACGACCGCATTTTTGTCTCCATCAAGGACAATGGTGTCGGTGTCCCAAAAAAAGATTTAAAAAAAATCTTTGATCGCTTTTATAAATCTGATGCCTCTAGGGGGAAAGACAAAAAGGGCAGTGGTCTGGGACTTTCCATTGTCAAAGAGATTTTACAGGCTCATGAAAGTAGCATCGATGTCGTCAGTACCGAAGGATCTGGCACAGAGTTTATATTTTCGTTACCAATTGCAATAGAATTGTAAGTTTACAAATGTTACTTTTCAATGTACACTAGAAGATGTTAGATATTATTTACAAATGGAGGATATAGTTATGAGAAGTTTAAAGAAGTATATGGCACTTGGTCTTTCTATGTGCATGCTTTCATCATCATTCATTGTTTCAACACCTTTGACATCTTTTGCAAAGCCATCTTCAAAGAAGGATGACGACAAAGATTACACCATCGGTTCTGCAAGCTGGGATGACTCTGAGAGAGCACTTGCTACCTGGGACGAGCCAAATGACAAGACAACTTACAAGGTAAGACTCTACAGAGGTGAGAGGGCTATCGGCAACTGGATTACCACCAGCTCCACACACTATGACTTTACCAAGGCCATTGTAGAAAAGGGCAAGGGTTCTTATAAGTTTAAGGTATACTCAACTAAGGGAAAGCAATCCGATACAACTGCTGAGTCAGATCTCCTTGATGTCGATGCTGATACTTTAAAGACCTACAAAGATAAGAAGCCAATGACAAACAATGGTACTAATGGCAACAACAATGGCAACAATAACAACAATGCTGGTGCCAATGCTCCTGGAAATCTAAAGACAGATTCTGCTGCTGACCCTGCTAAGGGACCTGGTATTGGATTAAAGAAGGGCGGAAATACTGCTCCAAATAATGCTGGTCCTGGCATCACACAAAACAACAATAACCACAGCAACAACAATGCAACTGGCAATGTCCTCAACTCTGCAATCAATGTTGCAGCTGGTCACAATGGTTGGAATCAGATCGGTGCTGATTGGTGGTACAAAGATGACAATGGAACAGCTGTACAGAATGGCTGGAAGCTTGTTCACAATCTCTGGTACTACTTCCAGGCTGATGGCGTAATGAAGAAGGGCTGGTATCAAAATAAATTTGGTCAGTGGTTCTACTTAAAGCCAAGTAATGGTGACATGGCAAGAGGCTGGAGAGAGATCGATGGCAAGTGGTACTTCTTTGACAAGGACAACGGAAATATGCTTGTCAATACAACAACTCCTGATGGCTACAAAGTTGATGCTTCAGGCGTTTGGGTAAAATAATTTCATACAATAAAAAAGCCCCAACCCGGCCGGTTCATTCCGGCAAGGTTGGGACTTTTATTATCTTACAATTTTAAACCTTTGCAACATACTCATATGGCAATGGAACAATCTTTCCTGGCTGGTCGATAACCTCGAGCTGCTCAAGTGTATCCTTTACGATATTGTATTGCATTTCTACATTGTGTGGCTCACCTGCATTTGCACCCATCGGAACGAGAGGAGCAACTGCTCTTGGAGAACCTGTCTGACGAACAACTGGTGGAAGCGCCGCAATAATAATTGTCGGAATTCCCACAGATTCAATAGCTCTCTGCACAAGCACGGCAGAACGATGACAGGTACCTCAGCCGGCAGTGAGGATAACGGCGTCAACACCCTCATCCTTTAAAATCTTTGCAATCGCTGGACCAGTCTCATTCTTAAACTTCTCCTGGTTTCCGCCACCACCCATAAATCCAACATGGACAGGAGCAACCTTTCCAATCACACCGTCCTTTGCTAACTCATGAAGGCGATCAATTGGGAACATACAGTTGATATCCTTATTGACATCACTGTTATCATATCCACCATGAGATACCATTAACTCACTTGATGGCATTGTATCTTTAATAATTCTGTATGAAAAATCACCTGCAAGATTAAATCTCTTGTCATCCTTGTGATGAACTCCAGCCGCTGTTGCAATGGCAATCGTCATATCCTTGAGCGGTTTTGTTACAGGAGCCCATACTGGCGCAGGTGTCACAGGCACGAAAATCTCGGACTGCATACCCTTTACTACTGTAAAATCCATATCTTATCCTTTCTTAAATCTCAAATTTTATGTATTATCCCCATGTGTATGGCGAATATTACTAACATACTTTTCATTGACCTCAGGCCCAAGCTGTTCGATAAAGCTCATATTAAAGCCAACTTCCTGGCCAACCTTGATTTCATAATCTGTAATCAACATGCGCATAGGAATCTTCATATATCCAAGCCTTCCCTTTAGGTCAATTCCAACTGCACCATCGTGAACCTCAACGATAATGCCCTCCATGTAGATGATCTTGTCCGTATACTTTGCCATAGCATTACGCATTCATATACTTTTCTTTGAACTTCTCACTCATTGGAAGTGAAGTCTCATTCTCCACAAGCTCAACTGGCTTTCCTGTGACATTGGAAATCAACTCGACATTGGCCGTCTTTACATTTGGATTCCACTTCTTCTCAGCCTTCTTGATTTCATCCCCAGCCATCTCAGCCTTTAACATATACATTGCACGAACTGCATCCTCTGGACAAAGTGTGTTATTGGCAAGAATCTCATTCTCAATTCCAGTCTCAGACTTATTGTTGTCAACCATCGCTGTCATATACTTATTACCTACAACGAGTGCACCCTGATTTGCACAGAATGACATACCAACAACCTTGATACCACGCATACCAATCTGCTCGATATGGCTTGCAAAATCAATGTGGTTATTTCCAAATCCCTCTGTTGTCACAAATGCACCATCGGCACCAATGGTCTCTGCCATCATACCTACACGTTTAGAAACATAGAACTTCTCTGCATTGATCTGTGGGCTACCAACAAGAATAACACCACAAAAATCAATTTCCTTGTCCATTAATGCTTCCATTACTAATGGCTCTCTCCAATAATGGCGAGACATCTCTTTTGATGCAGGTCCAATACAAGTGAGTGCGTGAATACATCCATCCAAAATCTCTAGTGGAGAAACAACAACAGGAACATTTCCAAGGTCTACATTTGGCTTTGCACCCAATACTCCGACTGGCTCCACTGGAAGGAGAAGATTGTCATGCATTGCACCCTGTCCCATAATCTCTTTGACAACAACAACTTTCTTCTTTCCAGGATGTCTGTGCTGCTCAAATGTCTCTGTGTTGACTACTAAGCTCTCATCAACCTTCTTCAAAGCCTCACGAATCTCCTGTGTAATGACATCTGTTGCAGTATGGGCTGCCAATGGGCCTGGACGCTCCATATTCGTCTTTTCCTTGATGGTCACATTGGTCTTGATAAAGATGTCGCCCTTATCTGGTGCACCTGGTCTTCCCCACATGATGTTCTCATCGAGATAACCCTCTGAAGATCCAAACTCACCAATTTGTACACCATTGGCATCTGTACCGGAAACAACCATAACCACATTGTCAAGAACTCTAGTCACACCAGATCCCACTTCGCTGTCGCCTTCCTTGGTTGCAATTGGCTGAACATCCATAATGGTGTTAGAAAATGTGTGATACATATCTGGTGTAATCACATCAATTTTTAAATCCAACACAAGCTCTTGGCTATCCACAGCTTCAGCCTCAATGCCCTCACGGATGGTGAGCACAGTGCCCTCAATCTTTGTCTCTGGTCCTCTCTTTACCTCAGTGATGTTAAAGTGCTTTCTTGTCAAAGAGCGAACAAGAACATCCTCTTCCTTTGGTGCCACAGCCTGTGCTGCAGCAACTGGTGCTGCTCCAACTCCAGTTGTACCTGTAGTTGCTGTTGTTGTCGCATTGCCAATTGGGACTTGGATATCAATTCCCTTTCCTTCTCCAATATGAATCTTTAACATTCCACCACTGATCTGAGTTGTTGCTCCCTGCACAGCTGGTGCTGATGTTGTAGGAGCAGATTCTGGTGCAGTTTCTGGTGCCTTCTCCTCCTCTACGGACTGAACCTTATCAATTAAGTCCTTTGTCAAAGGTGTCAATGAGTCGCAAGTCTCTAATAAAGTTGCACCCAAAACCTCACCAATTTTTAATACGCCGTCTAACTTTAATAATCCAGAATCAACAAGATCATCAAAAATCTCTGGATCCTCTAGGTTGTGGCTTGATAAAACCACGCCCTTTTCTGCACGGCAGCAAAGCACCGCAGGACTATCCTTGTGGCTGTTTGCATATTCTGCTGAAATAGACATATCTTTTGTTCCTTTCTTTTTTACTCAATGCTAATATGTATATCACTGCCTGACTCGATACTAATCATAATATCACCATCGCTCAATACAGTCAAATACTCGTAATCTTTTGCTTCAGTACTGGTCTCTGGTTGAACCTGAGCCTCAGCACTTACTTCTGGCTCTTCCTCCACCTTCTTTGACTTTGTCAAGTAGCGCATTGGCTCCATGCCCATTGTCTTAAAGATGTTATCTGTCTGATGGATTACTTTTAAACCAAGTTTTGGTGCTGAACCCATAACAGTGTTGGTACAATCGCTGCAATTTCCAATCAAAATGTATTCACAGCCATCTTTTTTAAAGTTTAAACACTTCTGTGCCTGTCCAGGACAATTTCCAGGATTTTCACACTTTAGTGTTCCCTTGACATCTTGTGCTTGCTTACAAGCTTGGTAGGAAACAACCTCCGCATTGTATTTTTTTGCCAAATCTTCCATTCGCTCGACATTTCCACCACAAGCACAGAGCAAAAGTCCTATCTTTGCACCATTAAGATCCTCAAATGGCTCTGTTACAATAATTCCACCACTTGTCTTCGTGATTGGAGTATCCAATGACACTGCATGACCTGTAAATGGTCCACCCATAACAATTTCACCATAGTCACCGTCAATTCCACCTGCTTTCAATCAGTTCGCCGACCGTCGTTCCAATAGGAACATCCATAAATACATGAACCTTTTTCTCTCCCTTTAGCTTTCCAGCTACAGTAAGATTTTTTGTAATCACTGGTCGATGGTCTTCAATGGCCTCAGCCACACGAAGTACTGTCTCCACATTGATAACCACTGCATCGGCCTCACTTGGCAATGCAGTTGGTGGAAGAAGCTTGCCCAGTGCCTCACGTACAACTGCTCTTTCTTCTCCCATTGGGTAGAGGTCTGGCAGAAGATGAAGGCTAAATGATGGAAATTTTGGTAAAAACTGCTTTAACTTTTCAATCTCTTCCTTATGCTTTGCCTTAATGGCAATAATCACTTTGCTCGCATTGACCATTTTTGCACAGTAGTCTGCACCGCGCAAAGTTTTCTCTGGCTGCTGCATAATTTGAAGCATATTGTGGGCAAGCACTGGCTCACATTCTGCTGCATTGACAAGGAGATAGCCTCCTTTTAAGTCAATATTTAATTTGACATTGGTCGGAAAGCCTGCTCCTCCCATACCAACAATCCCTGCGGCCTTGACACAATCGAGGGGATTTTCCGCTTGAATCTTTACAAAATCCTCCTCCTTTTCTTCCCCATCAACCACAATCTGACTGTCACTCACCTCTGTAACTTTTCCCTCTACGCTAGAGAAAATATTGGCACCAAGTTTTTCTGGATAGGCAAGCAATGTACCCACTTTTACCTCATCGCCCACAGCAACAGCTGCAGTATCTGGTGCTCCAATGTGTTGCTTTAATAAAAATATCCTCTTCATCTTTTGTTCTTCCTCATTTACATGATAAATCCATGTCCCAATGGATCTCTTCGGTCAAGGACCAAATCATTAAATCCTGTAATATAAGCCTTTCCTGTAACCTGTGGAATAATTGCCTCAAAGTCTCCACAAGTTGTCTTTTCTACAGGAACTCCAATAAACTTTGTCTGGAATACGCTCTCATAGACAAAGCGATCGCCAATCTTTAAATTTCCTCGAGCAACAAGATCAGCCATCTTTGCCGAAGTACCTGTTCCACAAGGTGAGCGGTCAACCTGCTTCTCACCAAATACAACGACATTTTGTAAATCTGCATCTGGGCTCTTTGCCTTGCCATAGATCTCTACCAAATCTACGGTGGTGATATCCAAATATGGATGCTTGATTTCCACATTTTCATTGAGTGCCTTTCGAAGAGCCAAGGCCTTTGGCACAATGTCATCAAGATTCTTTGGATCAATCTCTACGCCCATCTCCTCATCCTTGACAATGGCAAAAAAGCTTCCACCAAAAGAAATATCACAGGTAATCTTTCTTCCCAGCTCAGGAACATCCACGGTTACATCCTTCTTATAGAGGAATGCTGGCACATTTTTAAAGGAAACCTGTACGACCTCTCCATCCTTTACCTCTACCTGTGCACGAACAAGTCCAGCGGGCGCTTCCAATGTAATTTCTGTAATCGGCTCTGTCACCTTGACCATACCTGTCTCTACCAATACTGTACACACGCCAATGGTTCCATGACCGCACATATTTAGGCAACCGCCGCCATCTAAGAAGATGACACCATAATCTGCCGAAGGATCACAAGGCTCAGTGAGAAGTGCACCAAACATATCCGCATGACCTCTAGGCTCCAACATGGCCATCTTTCGAATATAATCATAGTGCTCTAAGAAATATTTCTTCTTCTCCATCACTGTGCTTCCCTTTAATACAGGAACGCCACCAACAATAATTCTTGTTGCCTCTCCCATTGTGTGAGAATCAATACATCTAATATTTGCTCCGACATTCATAATGCTTCCTCCCTTACTTCTTTCTAGATGACAAATAGAGTCACTGCAGTATAGAAAATAACTGCGGTTACCAAAATCTTTAAAATTCCCAAAGGCATAGACTTTACAAGATAGTAGGCAACAGCCACACCAATGACTCCACCGATGGTAATAAATAGACTCGCCTTCCTATTGTATGCTCCCTCCTTGACAAAACGCACAGAAGCCACTGGCATTAGATAGGCACAAGAACCCATCATAATCGGAAATGCCGCTGTAGGATTGACACCCAATAAATAAATCAAAGCCATACAAGGTGCATAGAGTCCAATACCTGCTGTCATCAACGCACCCAAAACAAAGTTGACAACAATGGCAAGAACTAACTTTCCTCCATGTAATCCATAAATTTGAGATGCATCATTTCCTGATGGAAATATATGAGCAAGCTGTAATGCAAAAATAATGGCTGTGACAAAGAGTGCAACACTCATGACTAACTGAATGAGCTTTGTTGGCAACTTTGAAACAATACCAGCCCCCACATAGGAACCAACTGCTGCTGCAATTAACATTCCTGCTAAAGTTAATGGCTCAACTTCCACTCCCTTAATAAATAGAAATGCCTCAAAGATAACTGGAATTGTGCACGCAACATTTAATGTTCCTGGAATTAGTCGATCCTCTGACTGCTTGGCAAAGCGAAGTGCCGCTGTTGTCGGTGCAAAAGATCCGATACCCAAAGTATCAAAGAAGTTGGCTACTACACCAATGATCCCTGTGACAACAGCACTTGTGTCCTTTTCAAAGTTGTCCTTGTGGGCCACCAAATCCTTAATAAATACCACGGCGAATATAATTGCCAAAATAGCAAGCACCAAGAGCAACACATTAGAAACTGTAAACATATCCTTTCCCCCTTTATTTTTTGTTCTCCCTTTCTATCTATTTTACGGTTTTTTCTTGTTTGCGTCAATAAATTAACATCAGTTACTTATATAAATTACCAATAAACGACTTGTAAATCCCTATAAATATTGAAATTTTTAATAATAAAGAGGACAGCGGATGACCACTGCCCTAAAAATTCTCCTATATTATGCCCGAATATAGGGCGTTCTTTCGCTCTCAAACCCATCAAAGCGAGTAACTTTTTCTCGGTCTGTGCAGGCAAAAAATAACTTTGCGTTCTTTCTCGAAATTCCAAACTTTTCCCTCAGGACATCAATGCTAATTTTCCCCTCGATTTCCATTTGCTCTTTCGACACAGCCAATAATTTTTTATAGATACTGCCCAGTGTGTAGTAGTCATTTTCCAATCGAATAATGGTATGCTTTTGTAACATACACAAAAGTACATCGGCCAGATAAGATTGATCTTCTTGATCTATTGGGATTTCTCCCAATTTTAAGAAAACAAATTGGGCACGCTGCATGGAATTGACTAATTGATTGGCAATTCTTATGTAGCGCTCATCTTTAACAATGCGATGCCCTGCCAAGGATAAAATGTCATCTTTTACATTGTATTTTCCCATCTCAACCAAGCGATTGCATAAGGCCAAATATAAGTCCTTTTTTAGTCGTCGAAATACCTGCTGGTGAATGACCATCTGCTTTTGTCCCAGCTTGTAGGGATTTTTCTCATAAAAATCTTGAAAATAGGTATCCAATCTATCGATGTATTGCATAAAATAGGCCTTAGAAATGGCATAAATTTTTTTATTGACTTCTAAGGTAAAGACTCGATCTGAAAAGTCAACCATGCTCTGTTCCTTTGTAATTTCTAAAAAATCTCCTCCAGCTTGTACAATCTTTTCATATAGCAGTGCATTGGCATCTCCCATTTCTAGTGTCTGCAGTGCATCAATATCGACACAGCCTTTTTTATACTTTTTTGCTGGATTAGGATCCACAATCATTCCCCCAGCAACCGTCACCTTTGCTGCCTCATTGCGCAAAATAAATCTCTCCTTTGCACGCACAGCAATGGGGGTATTCAGTTGCAATTGAACCCATGCACTCTCTCCATTTTCCACTTCCTTCTGATCGATCAGCACAATCTTTGCCTCCATATGTGCTGTTCCAACTAAAAGCTCCAACTTAGAATGATTTTTTATAGAAGCTTGGTCATCATTGTCGACTTTTACCTTCGCATTGCAGATTGTTGACGGCGTTATACTCCCCGCTCTAGCCAGCAAACTTCCTCGCTTAATCTCCTTTTTCTCCATATCACTGAGATTGAGGGCCACTCTTTCTCCCGCATAGGCTTTCATCAACATCCTTGCCATGAACCTGAATATTTCGTATTCTAACTGCCCGTTCCTTTGGATAAATCATCGCCTTGGTACTACAGTCAATCACTCCTCGAAGAAGAGTTCCCGTAACCACTGTTCCATATCCCGCAATAGAAAACACACGATCAATGGGCAGAACAAACTCTCCATCTTCCGGCTTTTTTTCTACTGTCAATGCCACTTTTTCGATACAATGGATAACTTCCTCTATCCCCTCTCTTGTCTTTGATGAGGCTAGAACAATATCTGCATCCTTCCAAATGGTCTTGGCCAAATAATCTCTGATCTCTTTTCTTCTTTGTTCTCTTTGCTCTATAGAGATCATATCAATCTTTGTCATCACCACAATAATCCTTTGAATGTGGAGAAGTTCCAAGATATGGAGATGTTCCCTTGTCTGCTCCTTGATTCCCTCTGTGCCAGAGACAACAACCAAGACCATATCCATTCCCATCGCACCAGCAACCATTGTCTTTACAAATTTTTCGTGTCCTGGGGTGTCAACAATCCCTACACTGCTGCCATCTGGCAATGTAAACTCTGTAAATCCAAGTTCAATCGTAATGCCTCTTCTCTTTTCTTCTTCCAAGCAATCGGCATCATAACCTGTCAATGCCTTAATTAGTGCCGTCTTTCCATGATCAATATGGCCTGCTGTACCAACAATGATATGGCGATTTTTATCCATTGATGATCTCCTCTCTCATTTTGGCAATTTCCAACTTCATAAATCCCCCAAACAATTGAATATTTGGATTTCTTCGAATATTTTTTCGCCTCACTAAATAAAATGGTCGAATACTCAAAGCCTCTGGAAAACTAAGTACATAAAAGTCATGCTCTCTCTCTACCTTTGACAAGGCCCAACAAGACATAATTGCCACACCATACCCTTTTTTTACCATTCGCTTTATGCTCTCTTGGTCATTGACCCGTGTGACCACATTAAAATCATAGTGTTCAATCCCCATTTGCTCATACATACTCTTGATGTCAATATTTCCTTCACTACTTGTATTCCTGGCAATCATTGGTGACTGTATACCATCCACAAGGTCATTGTTCTCCCAAATCTTTTTGTAATGCTCCTTTCTTGGCATAACAAGAAGCATTCGGTCAGGACAAAAATAGGTGTATTCTAGTTGTTCTGATTCCCTTTGTTCTGCAACAATGCCAATATCAAACATTCCGTCTTCTACACCCTGAATAATATTCATACTATTATTTTTCAGTACATCAAATACAATATCTGGATTGATATTGCTATAGCGAGAAAATAGTTCGGGCAAAATATAGGTCGTCGGCGTGGAAGTTGCCCCAATATAGAGCGTACTCTTTCCATCTTTGGCCACCCCCTGTAGCATCATCTCCTGTAGACGCAAAATATCACAGGCATGGCGATAAATTTCCTCCCCCCGCTTAGTGATATTAATGTTCTTTGTCGTTCGAACCAATAATTTTACTTTGAGTTCTTCTTCTAACTTTGCAATGTGACTACTGACAGTAGACTGAGAGCAGAAATTCTCCTCTGCTGCCTTTGTAAAACTCTTACTTTCTACAACAGCAATATAGGATTTCAATTGATTAAAATCCATTCTTTTCCTGCCTCATTTTTAGTTTTAACAGTGCCACAGCCTTTCTCGCATCCAATACATCCAAATTGTTTTCTCCGACAACATTCGTCTCCACGCCCTCTGTGCTCTTATTGATATCTACAATTGTATCCATGTACTCATTGGTCACAACAAATTGAGCCTGAGTGCCCACAAAGCTGACGCCAACCACACTGACGCCACGCTTTCCAATTTCTTCAATGGCATGGGCAAAATCCACATTGCTGTTGCCCCAACTGTCTTCACTCACAATGGCTCCATCAGCACGCATACCTTCTACCCATGCACCCACACGATCACCTGTAAAATACTTATTGACATTGTCCTGAGGAATTCCCGCAATCATTACCCCCAAAAAGTCAATGTCCTCATCATCTCCAAGCACTTGTACCAGTGGATCTCTGAAATGATGTAATGTTGTTTCTTTTGTTGACGGTCCAATTCCCATATCTTTTCTCCTCTCTAATATAACGCCCGAATGGCCCCATCTCTATACTCATTTGGTGAGAGCAAAACAGGGGCACCTGTAATATCAATAATTGAATGTCCTCCGACAAATCCCGAGGGCTCTGTAGCAAGAAAATGGGTATCATACATTGCTCCTTGTCCAGAGACCATCTTAACTAGCACAACTTTTTTCTTTCCTTCTCGCACAACATCTTCATATTGATGTTTCTCTGTATATCTTTGACAGAGTTTTAATTTTTTTCTAATTTCTTGACAAAACTCATCACACACCCTGTGCACGGCATCTGGTCCGCTTCTTTGATATCCTGCCTTTGCCTTTAACACAACTTGTATTAAAATAATAATATCATCTTTTCCTGGTGTACCTGCACGGTCAAATATCACCTGCTCATCTAACATTCCGTCCGAATTTCCAAAGGCACTGACATGATTTCCCTCAGTGTCGACACCTGTAAGAACAACATACACCCCTGTCAAGGTATGGGTAATTCCCTCACCAATTTTCCCCAAGGCCTTTGTCGAAATCGGGAAAATATCCATAATCGAATAAACGGGGATATGTCTTTGTTCAGGTTGAATAATATCTAATGTCGCACTTTCTATTAACTCTTCCTGTGACACAAGATCCTGAAAAACTGCTTCATTGATTCCCAATTGATACCCCAAATCTGTCGCCTTTAAGAAAAAACGGTCACTCTTTACTGCTTCTGCAACCGAAAACGCCTTAATACACAATTGTCTCTTTACATCTTCCATTACTTTTCCTCCACTTCTTTTTTGCAGTATATCATTTTCTGGCACATTTTTGTATCTATTTTTATTGAAAAGTACAAAAATGAGGCCAAAAATCGGCCTCATTTTATCTATTTTCCTTCTTCCTTCCAAGATAGTCTATGCAAATGCCCCTCCAATGCCATTTTTTCATATCCATTTTGGCGAAGTGCCTCATATAAAATAATAGCAACAGAATTCGAAAGATTCAAACTGCGAATCTCCCCCCACATTGGAATGCGCACACAATTTTCTTCATTTTCCACAAGAATTTCCTCAGGAATGCCTGCACTTTCTTTCCAAACATAATATAACAATCTGATTCATAGCATACATCGGAATGGGCATGCTTTGCCTTTGTCGTTGCCATATACATTTTTTCTCTTGCTCTTGGATTTTTTTCTAAAAAATCGTCATAATCAGAATAGACCTGGACATCAAGCTTATCCCAATAGTCAAGACCTGCTCGAAGAATTTGCTTTTCATTGAGTTTAAAACCCAATGGTTCAATTAAATGCAAGCGTGTATTGGTGGCCACACAAGTCCTTCCAATATTTCCTGTATTTGCAGGCATCTCCGGTTCATATAAAACAATATTGATCATACTTCTGCCTGTGCATCGAGACGCTTTACAAAATTTTCAATGCGACCGAGTGCCTCCTTTAATTGATTGATGGAATAGGCGTAAGAGATGCGAAGATAACCTTCACCAGAATCACCAAAGGCTGTTCCCGGCACAACAGCAACTTTTTCTTCCATTAACAGTCTTGTCGCAAATTCCTCACTGCGAATACCAAATCGCTTGATGCTCGGAAAGACATAAAATGCCCCTTCTGGCTCAAAGCAGGTGAGTCCCATATCATTTAGACGACTAAGAACATAGCGTCTTCTCTGATTATATGACTCCCTCATCTTGGCCACAGCCTCATCGCCATCCCGAAGGGCAATTACGGCAGCATATTGGCTGGTAGTTGGTGCACACATAATACAAAATTGATGTATTTTAGTCATTTGCTCAATAATTTTTTCTGGTCCACAGGCATAGCCAAGTCTCCAACCGGTCATCGCATAGGACTTTGAAAATCCATTGATTAAAATTGTTCTCTCCTTCATTCCTGGTACCTGAATAATGGAAGCATGATCTCCCGCATAGGTCAGCTCACAATAAATCTCATCCGAAAGAACAAAGAGATCTTTTTCTATACAGACTTTGGCAATTTCTTCCAATTCCTTATAACTTAAAATGGATCCTGTCGGATTATTTGGAAATGGCAAAATTAAAATCTTGGTCTTATCTGTAATCTTTTCTAAAATCTGCTCTGCAGTGAGTTTAAAACCATTTTCTTCCTTTAAGTCAATAATAACAGGAACACCACTGGCCAAATTGTGCACGGCTCATAGGAAACATAGCTTGGTTGAGGTAATAAGACTTCGTCTCCAGGATTTAACATCGCTCTGAGTGCAATATCAATTCCTTCGCTCCCTCCCACAGTCACAATAATTTCCTTTGCTGGATTATAGCTTACTTTATATTTTCGCTTGATATAGCGATCAATTTCCATTCTCAAATCCATCAAACCTGAATTTGATGTGTAAAATGTGCGTCCCTTTTCTAGTGAATATACACCCTCATCTCGAATAAAATATGGTGTCTCAAAATCGGGCTCTCCAACGCCCAAAGAAATGGCGCCTTCCATCGTATTGACAATATCAAAAAATTTTCGAATTCCCGATGGCTTTATAGTTTGGATTTTATCTGATAACGGATTTCTCATGGTGTAATCAACTGCCTTTCATCGGTTTTATTTTCCGTAAGAATCGTTCCATGATCCTTATATTTTTTCAAGATAAAATGAGTTCCTGTGCTGAGTACAGACTCCATTGGTGACAACTTATCAGAAACAAATTGTGCCACCTCTCTCATTGTCTTTCCCTCTACAATTACAGTAAAGTCAAAGGAGCCACTCATCAAATATACCGCCGAAACTGCACTGAATTGATAGATACGCTCTGCAATCTTGTCAAATCCCATGCCCCTTTGTGGTGTGACCTTTACTTCAATGAGAGCTACAACTTTTTCTGTGCTTGTATTGTCCCAATTAATCAAGGTGTGATACCCACAAATAATACCTTCTTTTTCCATATTGGAAATCTCATTGGCAACATCCACTTCATTTTCTCCCAATAAAATGGCCAATTCCTTTCAAATCAATCCTGCTGTTTTTCTCAATGACTGCAAGTATTTTTTCTCTCATTCCTTGTTCTCCTTACCATCAAGTATTCTATATATTTCATCCGCCCCCGAGCGATTAATATATTCCAATTCATCCTTGTCGACAATGCATTTGTCCAGTGAAGTTTGATCAAGCATTCCCACAACTTCTGCTGTAAATCCATCCGCTTTCAATGCTGCAACTGTCTGATATCCACTCTCACAGAGCAAAACAAAACATTGACTTCTCAATCGGTAAATATTGCAACCAAAAAATTCACAAACCTCAATTCCTCCCTGTAACAGTGGAATCTTTCGAATTTCAATTTTTAACCCACATTTTTTCTCTGTTGCAATGCGATAGAGGCAAGCAAGCACACCTGCTTCGCCTGCCTCTATCACTTCTGTTGCAAAATATTGTTTCGCCTCGGGCCTTGGATATAACAATTGACGATGTTTTTGAATGACCTTCTCAAGATATCTTTTGTGATATCTCGTTTCCAATAATTCTTTCTTTTTTTCAAGAATTTGGCTCACTCCCAGTGCCCCCGCATAGCCCAAAACAACAATATCCATTATTGCCCTCCTGGAGCAGCTTCTGCTGGCTGTGGTGCTGGTGCTTGCGTCTCTGGAGCCTGTGTTGGCTCTGGAGCTGGAGCTTGCGTTGGCTCTGGAGCTGGAGCTTGTGTTGGCTCTGGAGCTGGGGCCGGCTGTGGTGCTGGAGTTGCTGGCTGTTCCTTTTTCTCTACTTTCTTTTCTGCCTTCTCCTCACTCTTTTCCTCACTGCGATTGCTACTTTCGCTGGATCTCACACCACGACGCACAATATCATTGGAAGTAATGTAATAGTCCTCAGAAATCTTCTTTTTCTCTGTCTCCACTCCATTGACCTTGACAATCTTCCACAATTGTGAAACCCTTCCATCATGTCCTGAGGAAACATAGACCTTTTCTCCTGCCGAAAGCCTTTCATCATCAATATAGGTTGTCTCTCTCTTTGTCTTTGATAAAATTTTTGACTCAAATTCAAGCGTTCGATTTGCTGGTCTTGTCTCCGTTCCCCAAATCGTAAATGTCAATTTTCGATCCGTCGTATAGGCTTCAACATAAATTGGTTTGTCTTGATTATTTGTAATTTTAATATCCTTATAGGTTCCTGCAATCGCTGCATCTCCACTTGGCTGTACATACCCCACAGTCATCGAGTGATTTTGTCGCTGCTTAATCTTTAACTCTGCACGCAATGCAGCATTATACAAAGTCGTCGCAATTTGACAGGCACCACCTCCGATGCTATCTACTACCTGACCATTCTCATAGGCATGGGCAATTCGATAGCCATTTTTCACTGTAAATGGCTCCATGCACTCATAGCCAGAAAGTGTCTCCCCTGGCATCAAAATATGACCATTAATCTTTTGTGCACCATTTTTTACATTCGTCGCTCGCTCGGATGACGAGGAAGAATAATCGGTTGTAAAAGTTCCCAATACATCCTTAATTCCACTCAATTGATCGGCTGTGATCTTTGGCTTGTCCTCAACCGTCTGCAAATCTAAAACAATATCACTGTTGTCTCCAGAATGAAGTGCCTGTTCAAGATCTGTTTTTGCTTTTTCTTCGTCAATCTTTACTCCCGATTTTTCTGGCGTTATCACAAATTTTCCATCTTTTCGCTCAAGCTTTGCATCCTGTGCTGGCTCAAGTAAATTTCCTGCCTTTTCCTTAATCAATTGGTCAAATTTTGTTTGATCCACAGCATCTTCAAGGTCGAGATTGACAGGAGCAGTATTCATATCCTCCTGTGTCATATATCGCTTAATTAAATTTCCATCATTGTAAGAACCTAATATGCGAAGAACCTGCTCACTGTGTGCTCCCTCATATCCCAATTCCTTTAGGGTGGTGGAGGCAACTTCTTGACCATTGACCTTAACGCGAAGAGTTCTTCCACTATTTCGCTGAATATATTCGTCAATCAACCCCTTCGCTTCTTCGGTTGTCTTTCCTGAAAAATCCATACCATCGACACTAATTCCTGTTGGAATCGTCGATGCCCATGCGTTTTGAATATAGAGTCCTGCTGCCAAAACTGCTATAATTGCACATTTTTGAATGCTCTTCTTCATCATCTCTCTTTTCGTCCTTCTGCCTACATCATGACACTCATCACCATTGGAATAATCATTGCAGCAACCATCACAACGGCAATCACACCCATAATAATCTTCTTTACTTTTGGACTCATCTTTTCACCTCTCCATTCTTCCATACTGGCGAATAATCTTGTCCGTCAGCCTAGAAATCTCACTTCTACTCAAAGCCATCAAAGCTTTGTCCTCTATTCTATGATAGTTTAAAAGTTTCTGCAAGTATTCTTTTTGCCTTTGCGTAGCTGGTACATCTTTTTTCACCTTACATTGCAATGATTCAGCCAAAAGATACTCCTCTTGCTTTCCTCTGCCCATCTCTTGATACAAAAGATGAGCAGAGATGGCATCAGAGAGTGCACGATGGCTTTCCCTCACTTCAATCCCAAAATATGTACAGGCGTTAAGTAAAGTCTTACTCTCCCCCTTAGGCATACATTTTCTAGCAATCTTTAAAGTATCAATGCCCTCTCTCTAAAAGCCAAGCCCTGCATTTTCCATCTCTTTTTTCAAAAAGCGATAGTCAAAAAGGATGTTGTGCCCAAGAAGAGGTAAATCTTCACAAAATTCATAAAACTCGCCTATGACTTCCTCAATATAACTTTGTCCCTTGAGCATCTTTTGTGTAATCCCTGTAATTCTCTCAATTCGTTCAGGAATCTCCACCCTAGGATCAATTAATTTATTCCATTTGCCAACAATCTGCCCATTTTTAACTTGAATAGCTCCAATTTCAATAATATGATCTTTCTTTGCAGAAAGTCCTGTGGTTTCAAGATCCACAGCAACATAATTTTTTTCCATTATACTTGTATCTTAATCTCTCTTCCTGTGGAAGTATATCGGTAATAGCGCACTCCAGCTGCATTGAGCATTCGCTTGCTCGCACGCACAGATGGTGTGTCCTCATACTTATCATCAGCATAAACAATTAATTTAATTCCTGATTGAATAATCGCCTTTGCACATTCATTACATGGAAAGAGGGTGACATAGATTTTGCTGTTCTCTAAACTTCCCCCTCGGTAATTTAGTATGGCATTGAGTTCACCATGAGTGGAATACATATACTTTGCATTGTATGGATCATCTTTTTCATGCTCCTTTCCCCATGGAAACTCTTCATCTGAACATCCCCTTGGAAATCCATTGTAACCCATAGATAAAATTTTATTGTCACTGCTGACAATACACGCACCAACCTGCGTATTTGGATCCTTTGATCTTCTCGCCGAAAGCTCTGCCACACCCATAAAATACTCATCCCAAGTGATGTAATCTTGTCTCTTCTCGCCCATTTTTTGTCCTTTCACACTAAAATCTTCTTTTGACCTGCCGCCTTCATCAAGCGATTCATCACGGCCATTGCCATCCCCTCACCCGAAAAACTCTCCGCATAGATAATATCTACCTTTTGATGGTCAAATTTGCGAAGAGTGGCAAATAAATGGTGGGCAACTTCTGCCTCATCCTCTCTTGAACCCAAAACCACACAATCAATGGATTCATGATTTGGATAGCGATCTCGATTTTCTCTGGAAACCATCAATCCAATTCGCATCTTTTTTGACTGTGCTTCTTTAATCAGGGCATTGATCTTTTCGACCACCTTTTCATTTTTTCCCTCTACGACAAAAAGTTCTGCCTTTGGGGCATAGTGTCTGTACTTCATTCCTGGTGCCTTTGGTCTTTGGGTCATCTCTTGGTTTCCAAGCAATGTGGGGTCAAGCTCCACCTTGCCCACGACTTCTTTGACCATCTCCATCGTAATTGCCCCTGGACGCAAAATCATCGGAACACTCCCTGTGACATCAATAATCGTTGACTCAAGCCCAATGCCCACTGGCCCACCATCAATAATGACATTCACTTTTCCATTTAAATCTTCCCACACATGCTCTGCCTGTGTAGGGCTTGGTCTACCTGAAGTATTGGCACTTGGTGCAGCAATCGGTGTTTTTGCCAAGCGAATCAGACTTCTTGCAATTTCATTTGATGGCATTCGTATTCCAACTGTATCTAACCCTCCACTCGTTTCCAGTGGAACAATCTCTCTTTTTTTCATCACAAGTGTCATTGGTCCTGGCCAAAATGCCTGTGCCAACTTTTTTGCCATCTCTGGCACTTCTCTTGCCAACTTTCCCATTTCCTCTTCATCAGCAATATGGACAATCAAGGGATTGTCACTTGGTCTTCCCTTAGCTGCATAAATCTTTTTTGCTGCCTGTGGATTCAATGCATCTGCCCCAAGTCCATAGACTGTTTCTGTCGGAAACGCCACAAGGCCACCAGACATCAAAATGTCGGCGGCCTCTCTTAGCAGATCCCTATATTGTTTATCTCGAATGACAATCATCTTCGTCTGCATCATATCTCTCCTACAATAGGTGAATCTTGTGCTTTTCACAAGCATCAATAACATCCTGTGGCCAGAGTGAGCTTTGCACCTCTCCAATATGTGCTCGGTTTAAGAGCAACATACAGAGTCTTGACTGACCCACACCACCTCCGATAGTATATGGCAATTCACCATTTAAGAGCAATTGATGATAAGGAAGATTCTTCCTTTCCTCACAATGAGCCTTCTTTAACTGCTCCTCCATGGCCTTTTCGTCTACACGGATACCCATACTAGAAATTTCCAATGCACAATCAAGCCAATCAAACCAAAAGAGAATATCTCCATTCAATGACCAATCATCATAGTCTGGTGCACGGCCATCATGTGGCTCTCCATTCGAAAGCTTGTCTCCAATTTTCTCAATAAATACACAGCCCTTTTCCTTTGTGATCAGGTTTTCTCTTTCCTTTGGTGTCTTATCTGGATATCTTTGCAACAATTCCTCGGAAGTAATAAAGTAGATATCATCTGGAAGATGACGAACTGCATTTGGATACTTATACCAAACTTCATGTTCCATATGCTTAATCACCTTAAAGATGGTACGCACAGTATTCTCCAATTCCTCGATAGTGCGATCCTTCTTATCAATGACCTTTTCCCAGTCCCATTGATCGACATATACAGAATGAAGGTTATCTAACTCCTCATCACGGCGAATCGCATTCATATTTGTATACAGACCCTCACCAGGCTGAAAATCATACTTGTGCAATGCCATTCTCTTCCACTTTGCAAGAGAATGAACAACCTCCACTTCCTCATTTGGCATAGCCAAAATGTCAAAACCAACTGGTCTTTCTGTTCCATTCAGATTATCATTTAATCCACTTGATTTGTGACAAATAGAGGAGCAGAAACTCTCTCCAAATTCATCTCTTTTCCAAATTCCTTTTGGAATGTATCTCGAATGTACTTGATTGCCTCCTGCGTCTCTCGAACAGAAAGCACGGGATCATAATGTTTTGGTAATATCAATGCCATAATTTTTTCCTCCTGAATGAAACTATTTTTTAATTCCACTATATTAGCACTTTGGAAGAACAACTTCAAGCCCTTTTGATAACTTATTGACTTACTCGATCAATGACATCCCAAATACTGCTAGGTTCAAATCCCAGTTTCCAGCAACCAACACCTGCCAGATTTTTCTCCTTAATTAAATCCACCTTTAGACCAAGTGATTTTTCTTCCTCCATCCAAATCGCTTGTTTCGTATCATCGGTCTTAATTTCGCCATAGTACTGTCCTAACTTATCATCCCAAGTTAAATCCACATTATTTTGTGTAATCCATGCTTTTGCATCACTAATGCCAATCGCTTTGCTCGTTGTCTCGCCATTTTTCTTCGTCCAAATTCTCGTGTAAAATGGCACACCATTAATTAACTTCTCTGCTGGAACTTCCTTGAGTGTTCTCTCTAGTCCCTTCTTCACATAGCCAATAGAAGAAACACTACCCATACTCGTTCCATTCGTGTGCTCATCATAGCCCATGTTGACTACATAATCCACAATCTTTGCCAAATCTTTTCTTGAGTAGAAGGCGTTGTAATCTGCATAATTTGGAACATCAACAGACAACACCAAATTATTCTTCCTGCATGCGATGGAAAGCTCTCGGATAAATTCAATATAATGTGGCTTTGCATTTTGACGAATCTGCTCAAAATCGACATTGATTCCATCAAATTTATATTTCTTTGCCGACTTAATCATCCCACTAATAATCTTGTCTCTTGCAGCTGACTTCGCAAGTAAAACTTCTGAATTCACATTGGTATTAAAATTATCAACCAGTGCCCAAACCTGAATTCCCTGTGCATGAGCCTTTTGCACATATTCTTCACTCTCATAGCTCTTGTAATTTCCGTCATTGTCAGAAAGAGCAAACCATGTCGGCGAAATGACATTTAATCCCTTTGTGTCCTTAATCGCCTCATCAAATCCTCCATTTGCTGCTTGCACGGTCACCTGATGCCATCCCAGTACAATTGGCTTATCCAAATGAATGGAGGTATATTTTGGCATATCATTGGTACTAAGATCCGATGCCACTTCTAGTGCACTCAAAAAGCTTTTTTTCACATAGCCGGTATGATTGTCATCTGTAGCCACTTTAACCCATTTCAACTTTTTGCTTGCATACTCATCATCGCTGTAATAGTCAAGCAAGCGAACCTTCTCTCCAGGCTCTAACTTGCGAACTTGGTCAGCCGTGACAGCTTCCTTTGTATACATCTTTGTCTCACGCTCAATCGTGGCCGTCTGATAATCTCCCCAATTGTCAAAAATATTGATATGGCGAATTTCATCACCACTAAAATCGTCAATACGAACATCTGCATACTGCGTTATAATATTGAGTGAGAGATATTTTGTTTCATTTTCAATAATAAAAGCTGGCTTTCCTGTCTTGTCTTTATCCTTTAATCCAATTCGAGCCATACTTGTTGGCTGAGCCACCAACATTACTTTTTGGTCATCACTCCAATAAAAATTGCTGAGTGTACTCTGTACCCAGCTAAATGGCAGATAAACTACGCCATCTCTATAAATCGCCGCTGTGCTCTGCTGATTAAAATTATAAAATAATCCCACTCGCTCACCACTGACATGGTAATAATCTCGGTCGGACATAATATTCTTTTTTGTGGCAAATATACCAAAATAATCCGAAACGAAATATCCCACTATGGCAACCATCAATAAAAATACGACTGCTAAAAATCTTGTAATTGCTTTCTTCATAAAATTTAGGGAACCTCCATTTATTTACATAGGTTCCCTAATTATACCATATATTCACTTAAACTACTATTGAAATGAGACTGAATTGATATCTAATTTTATTCATCTATGCGGTCAAAGTGAATTTCTTTGAGTATTCCTGTCTTCTCATCGGAAATAAAATCTCCCATATAACTCAATTTTTCATCCGAAAGTCTCAATACATTGCTCAAATCATTCACATCGCATCGCTTTCCATCGATATAAATTTCTACACCTCGTTCGCCCATATCTCGCAACATCGCAAAACAGGCGTACTCCCTATCCATTCTTTGCATATCTGTTCCCATCTAGTACTCTAAGGTGGAGCATTTTGTGACACATCACTCCAAGTTGAGCCATTCCATCTCTTTGAGTACCTCATAGGACGCCTTCGAAATCAGAAGGGGATCCTCCACAAAGGGAAGTCTATGTATCTGAAAATGATAGCCTCTTTCTAACCTTTTCCTCTCTTTTTCAGACCCAAAAGCCATTACAAAGTGAAAGCGATTTAAGATTTTCTCATCTTCCATTCGCAATATCTGCAAACATTCCTCTCCCTTCCAGCTCGAAAGTGCCACACAGACGACTCGAATGTCACATCGCAAAAATTCTTCTCGATTTCCTCCGTGGCCAAAATCAACCACAATGCGTTCGTAGCCGCCCTCCTTTAGTTTCCAAAGTTGCCCACTACTAGCTGATGGAAAATAACAAATGCCATAGTGCTTTCTTGTTGTATGCAGTAATCGACGAATATCTTGGCTATCATTGAGCTCCACAAATGCGGTTTGAAATAGCCCACATCCCGACAAATAGGCAGAAAAAAGTAAAGCTGTATGTGTTGTTCCCACACCACTTCCTGCCCCCATAACCCCAATGATCACCTGTCTTCTTTGCACAAACTTTTTCTTTTGAAACCATCGCATCCATCGCATTTTTTACTCCTTCTCTAGTAATTGCAAAATTCTCTCATATACCCTCTCCTTTTCTCCCCCTTCCAAAAAAATATTTTCATCAAATGGAAAATACAGACAATTCTTTTCCTCCATCTCCATTTTTTCTCCACCAAGATTACAGATCAATATGTACTTTTTCTTTGCCAATTTCTTCATTGCCAAGAAAGTCTCTTCCATATGCCAAATACAATGCCTGCACACACAGATCAGTACATCCGGCAACTCATAGATGGCTCTATCCACATCCACGCCATAATCTTCAATCACAAATTGGGCACTGTGCCGTTCAAGTTCCACATTTTCCCGATACCAAGGGCGAATGGGAATATTTTTATACCGAAAATATCCACAACCATCGGTTCTTATCTCCAGTTTTTCCTGTAGCGTCGTCATATGCAATGATGAATTTCTTTCTTCATATATTGCACTTCTTTTTTTGTGCAACAAAAATGCCACAAAACCAAGGGCAATCCATGTAGTTCCAACCCCCTGTGCACTAGAAATAAAGGCAATTCTTTGAGATGGATTTTTACATTCTAGTGCCAAAAGTTCATTTTTTAACTGCTCAACGGATGCATATCTCTCGTTTTTTTCCGTGCTCAGACAAATCCGCAGAATTTCTCGCAGTTTTCCCCAACTCTCTGGCATTTTATCCTGGTCATTGCTTGGGTATCTTCCGATTCCAGCATAGTACACAATTGCAGCCATACTGTAGATATCTGTTCTGGCATCCAATGCCCCACCTGTATATTGTTCTGGTGCTGCATATCCTCTTGTACCATAGCCATCGGCATACGCTATATTGTTATCTTGTTTTTGGGAATGATCGAAATCGATGATGCTCACTTGACCATCTTTGATAATGAGATTACCTGGCTGAATATCCAGGTGAAAAATACTTTGTTTGTGTAGATAATCCATTGGCCTACAGAGTGCCAACGCAAATGTTACTAATTCTTGATATGGCATTACGCCAATTTCATGTACTCGGGAGTAAAGATTTCGCCTTGCATATATTCTTCCACCAAGTACATTGCCTCTTTGGACTCTTCCAAGTCATAGATAATCGGAATTCCTGGATGGTGCAAATTTTTTAGGATCTGTGCCTCTTTGCGAAATTCCTCGAAGAGATGATTATTCAATTTGGGGACTATCTTTATGGCTCGATATACTCCGAGTGTTTTGTGTTCCGCCAAATAGACTGACCCATTTAATCCGCTGCCTAAAATTCGAATCTTTCGATATTTACTTGCAAGAGCCTCCCATCCGTCTACTCTACCACCTCCTATGTCCATCTCTGTTTTTATTATAATTCTCCATACTTTTTATCGTCAATCCCGAATGTACATTCGGTCGGTTTAGCCTAAGTTTTTTTCAATATTTTCTTGAAGACAAAGTCAATCAATGGTACACTTCAAAAGTAAATTGTTTTAACTCTGAAAGGGGTGATAATATTGAAAATAGAACGAATCAATGAAGACCAAATTAGCTGCACACTCACGAGTGGAGACCTCGATATCCGAAATATGAAATTAAATGATCTTGGATATGGCTCCTATCAGGCACGCACACTCTGCAAGGAGATGCTTCGCCGCGCAGCCTCTGAACTTGGCTTTGAAACAGATGAAAATCCCATTATGGTGGAAACCATACCCATGGCAGACAATAGTATTGTGATGATTATTACCAAGGTAGAGGATCCTGAAGAAATGGATGCCCGCTTTTCTACATTTACACCAGAAAATCTCATTCTTTTTCCCGAAGAAGGCGAAAAAGAAATGTTAGAAGGTGTAGAAAATTTATATGCCAAAGGGCATGAAGTGATATCCTCAATTCGCATTTTTCCTTTAAAGATCTGGACACTATTGTCTGTGCAGCCAAGGCTATCCACGGGCAATACAATGGAACAAATACACTCTATAAAAATAATGACCAATACCTTTTAGTCATTTCCAATGACGATGTCCATGGATTTTCCATCACCTGCAATATTCTCTCTGAATATGGAAGAAAGATAAATTCTTCCTATGCCAGCACATCATTTTTAGAAGAACATTGTGAAATTATCACTAGAGGTAGGGCATTACAAGTTTTTGCTTCACTCTACTAAAAAGAGGCTGTCGCACTAAGTAATTAGTGTGCAGCCTCTTTTCTTATTTTTCCATCGCTGTCTTTTCCACCCATAAATTGAGTTCATTGACAGCAACAGAAATATCTCTCAACTTCGTGCGAATCAAGCTAAAATCATGCAATTCATCCTCAGATATCACACCATCCCTTGTAATTTGAACTAACTTTGACACCAATGGATTAATTTCATTTAGACTTGCAATCATCTCTAAAACAATATTGGAAAGCTCCTTGACTTCCACTTTAGCCACACTGTCCTTCCCAATGTGACACTCATGTGTACAGTAGTAATTTTTTAGTTCTGGCCTCTTATAGCATTGTGCCATTTGCATAATATCATAGGCCGTTGGCTCTGTCTGTTCATATTCAATTTTTTCAATCCGAGCTGAGGACACGCCGTCCATCAATTCACTCGCCCCATCCCTAGTCAAACCGCACTCTTCTCGATAGATTTGGTATATTGTTTTATTTCCTTTGTTGATGCTCTTCCCATATTTGTCTCCTATTTCCCCCATTTAGTGACTATGATTTCTCTATTTCCCCAAAAATAGCATTGCCTTATCCACACTGGTTTAGTATACTAAAGATACAAAAAATAATCAACTAAGGAGGAAAAAACTATGAATTTCAACAATGTTTGCATCAGTCTTCATGAGTACTTTAGTAGCAAGGGATACGGTAAAATTTTACTCCCATTGAGTGTACCTATCTGTCTTGGCAGTGCTGCACTCAAAGTATTTAGCCAATTCATCTCCCTCGGCAATCTAGTTACCGCCATTTTATTTTTTGCTTTTTTCTTCAGTTTATTTATGGTATTATCTAATCAGCTGTATATCGTGGCTGCAATGGGACTTGGTCTTTGGGCAGCAGCTGCTGCAGTAACCGTTTTAAAGTATGCACTTTTTACTCGCTACTATCATCACATTCAGTGGGATTCTGTGCTCTACTGTGTTGTCTACGCACTCTTTGCATTTAGTGCATACAAAAAGTCAATGGACACATCACATAACTAAGGAGGATTTATATTATGCCAAGTAATCTTTTTAAAAATTTTGTAGATAAGGCCAGCAGTGTGACACAAAGTGCCTTAGAAAAGGGAAAGGTTCAAGTTGAGATCACAAAGCTCAATCTCGACAGCAATAATGCGGAAGGCCACATCAAGCAGGCAAAGGAAAGCATCGGTGACTATGTCTATGCCAACAATCTCTTGAGTGACAATGCCGATTTGGCAAAATTTTTCGATACCATCAGAGAAGAACAGGCAAGAATTGATGCCAACAATGAAAAGATTGCACAGATTAAGAACAGCAATCCAACCGTTGTCAACAGTGCTGATGTTCCCTCCGATACAGAATATACGCCTTCTGAGGTTTCTCCAATTCCAACAGAGACCAATGACTCCACAGGAGAAGATAAAACTGAATAGATGGCAATATAATGCCAACAATAAAACGAAGGGAAGTTGCGAAACTGATTTGCAACTTCCCTTGATTTTGCCCTAAATTCAATGATCCGATTTCTAGGCACCTAAAATTTCATTGATTTGAGAAACCAATACATCACAATCAATGCCATGAACCATACAGGCCTCTTCAAGTGTCTCCATCTGTGATGAAGGGCAACCCAAACAATGCATACCTGCACGCATAAGAATTGGTGCAATATTGTCATTGACCATCAAAAGCTCTCCAATGGTCATATTCTTGTTAATCTCCATTTTTCTACCTCCCTATATAATTTACTCCTCCAATATAACATTGATTATACCGTTATGGCAAGTCATTATTTTTACGCAAAATGCTCATGTACTTTTCTCAAGACAGCGGCTGATTTGCTTGAATTTTTTTAGGTTTTATTATACAATGAAATTGCGTTGAATAACAATATTTTAAGGAGGAAATTACAATGGCTTATACAATTACAGACAAGTGCGTTAGCTGTGGAACTTGTGAGAGCGAGTGTCCAGTAGGAGCAATCTCTCAGGGAGATACACAGTACAACATTGATGCTGATGCTTGCATCGATTGCGGTACATGTGCTTCTGTTTGTCCAACAGAGGCTATTGAGGCTTAATCAATGCCAAATAAGATGACAGTGGTGTGAAAGAATGCTCTTTTCACACCACTGTTTTTTATAACTTCTTTTCTAATTTTTCCACCATATACTTTAAACTTCCTGGTCGAAATGGATTCTTAATCCCTGCATCCTCAATTAATTCATCAAAAAACTTGGATGCTGATTCTTTGGCCAGATGCATATAACTCTTCCATGCCCCCTGAAAATCCTCATCCATCCAAACTTTATAAGCCAGTGCATTGGTTCCTGCAATACAATAATCAATATAATAGAGTGGGCTATCATAGATGTGGTGCTGCTTTTGCCAAAAACCTCCACCTGAAAGATAATCATTGTCTCCATAATCAAGATGTGGCTTATATTGTTTTTCCAACTCTCTCCAAAGCTCTCTGCGCTGTGCAGGTGTCATCTCTGGCTTTTCATACACAATATTTTGAAATTCGTCAACCATCGTCCCATAAGGAATAAAGGTCACTGCATTTTCAAAATGCATTTGAATATAGTCCGCTGCACGATCTCCAAAAAACAAGTTCATCCAAGGCTCAGTAAAAAACTCCATACTCATCGAATGTGTCTCTGCAGTCTCCATTGTAATGTCATTGTGCTCTCGAATAGGATCATTGGCCGTCAAATATCCCTGGAAAGCATGTCCACATTCATGTGTGATAACATCGACATCCCCATCAGTACCATTAAAATTGGCAAAAATAAACGGAACTTTGTAGTCTGGCAACATTGTCTCATATCCACCAGTCTTTTTATTCTTTCTTCCCAAGACATCAAATAATTCCATTTCACACATCTTGTCCATAAATTCCTTGGTTTCCTCAGAGAGTTCACTGTACATCTTTCTGTCCTGCCATGAGAATTTCCTCTGGTGTTCCCTACTGGCTTTGGATTGCCATCTAAAAAGAAAATATTCTCATCAATATAGCTTAAACGCTCAAGTCCAAGGCGAATCCGTTTTCTCTCATGTAATTTTTCGGCAAATGGAACGAGATCCTCCTTCACCTGCTGACGAAATTTTGCTATTTCCTCCCTGCCATAGCAGTTGCGATTCATTCTCGCATAGCCAAGCTCGAGATAATTTTCATATCCCATCAATTTTCCCTGTGCTGTACGATTTTTCACTAATTGATCATAAAAATTATCGAATTCCTGTGCATGTGATTCAAAAAACTTCGTATACTTCTCCCATGCCAGTCTGCGGATTTCCCTGTCCTTATGATTGAGATAGGGTGTCATCAAAGATAAATTTAACTCCTCGCCCTGCCAATCAATTTTGCTGAGGCAAGGAGCTTATTGTATCCTGTCATCAATTCATTTTCTTCCTGCATCAGGGGAATCAATTTTTCATCCATGGCCTTCATCGCCAATTCAATGTTTTTAAATGCAACAGGGCCAATTTTTTCTTCCAAATAGGCACGGTACTGTGAATAGTACAACTTTTTTTGATATTCCACCACAACACTCTGAAATCTTGGCATATTCTGATCATAATACGCCTGCTCCTTTTCATAGAATGGATCCGTCATATCAATGTCACTTCGAATCATGGCCAATGTCGACTCTGTCATCACATGATCCATCATTTTATAGTATTTTTGATGAATCTGAAATTGCTCTTCTCCAGAATTTGCCATCTCAAAGTCCCTGATCAAATTTTGAAAATCTAAAATCAATTGATCAAAGTCCACTCGTGTATAAGGTATTTCTGAAAACTTCATTCTTACTTCCTTTCCATATTTTCAAATCTTGTTGTCTCTGGTCTCCACACTAGACGAACTGTTCCGATCGGACCATTTCTTTGCTTAGCAATAATCACCTCTGCTTCATTGGGATGCTCAGTATCCTTATTGTAATAATCATCTCGATATAAAAACATCACAATATCTGCATCCTGCTCAATTGCTCCAGATTCTCGAAGATCAGAAAGCATTGGGCGATGATCTGGTCTGGTCTCACAGGCACGAGAGAGCTGAGAAAGTGCCACAACAGGACACTCTAGCTCTCTGGCCAATGCTTTTAAGCTTCGTGAAATATCTGAAATTTCCTGCTGACGGCTGTCGGATCTTTTGCTGCCTGAAGTCATCAATTGGAGATAGTCAATAATCACTATCTCCAATCCCTGCTCTAGTTTCATTTTTCTACACTTACTGCGCAATTGTCCAATGCTAATTCCCGGCGTATCATCAATCACAAGTTTTGATCTTGAGACATTGACAACGCCCTCTAGGAGATCTTCCCAATCATTATCTGTCAAATCTCCCGTGCGCAAACTCTGTGCATCAATTCTTGACTCCATAGAGAGCATACGATTCATCAATTGCTCCTTACTCATCTCTAGAGAAAAAATCATACATGGCAATTGCTTTCTTGTCGCCACATGATGAACAATATTAAGGACAAAGGCTGTCTTTCCCATAGATGGACGGGCTGCAATGAGCACCAAATCAGAGGCATGAAAGCCACTCGTCTTTGTAGTCTAAATCGACAAATCCTGTTGGCACGCCCGTGACTGTCTCCTTCGTCCTGCTCGCCGCCTCAATTTGTTCAAAGACTGTCCTAGCAATTTCTCCAATTGGTGTAAATTCTGCACTTCCCTTATTTTGTAGAAGATTGAAAATATCCTTTTCCGTCTTGGCCAATATTCCATCGACACTGTCGCTTTCCACATAACAGGCATTGGCAATTTCCTCATTGACCTTAATCAAACGACGAAGCACTGCCTTGTCATGCACAATCTTTGCGTAGGAGCGAATATTTGCTGATGTTGGAATAAGTTCATACAATGCCTTAATCGACTCTAAACTTCCCACCTCTGGTGGCAATCCCTTCTCCCTCAACTTATTTTGCAGTAGGACCATGTCCATCGGCTTTCCCTCGTTAAAAAGTTCAACCATAGCCTCATACATTGCACCATAGGAGATCGAATAAAAATCATCTCGATTGAGAATATCCATTGCTACAATAACGGCATCTTTATCCATCAACATTGACCCAATAACCGATTGCTCAGCCTCAATGCTGTGTGGAAGAACCCGCTTTAACAGTGCCTCTTCTTCCATTTTATTCCTCTACTACTTTCACAGCAAACTTTGCTGCCACATCTTTATGTAACTTGATGGTCACCTCATGAGTTCCAAATGTCTTGATTGGTTCTGGAACAACAATTTTTTTCTTGTCCACTTCAAGATTTAACTGATCATGAATTGCCTGATGAATTTCTTTGTCGAAATCGATCCAAAAGTCTTTCCATCCTTTCCAGCCTTAATAGAGACATGAATAGAGGAAGCCTCTAACTTCTCAGCCAATTCCTTTGCTGCTGCAAGCTCCTGTGCTGCAATTTTTTCCTCATTGGCCTTCTTTAGCTTTAAAGTATTGAGATTTGCTGCATTGGCCTCCACACCTTTTTTCTTAGGAATTAAGAAGTTTCTCGCATAGCCCTCGCTAGTCTCTACGACCTCTCCCTTCTTTCCCAATGCCTTTACATCTTCTAATAATACAATTTTCATTCTGTCAACTCACCTTTCTTTAGCATATCCAAGACCAAATTTTTGACCTTGCTTCTAACTTCATCTACTGTTTCATCTTTAAATTGTGCACCAGCTACATTTCGGTGCCCACCACCACCAAGTCTTTCTAAAATCATCTGTACATTGACCTCATCGATCGACCTTCCGCTGACAAAAACAATGCCATTGTGCATGGTAAAGACGAAACTTGCCTTCACACCGACAATATCGAGTAAATCATTGGCTGCCTGTGCTGCAACAACAGTGGAACTTTCTAAATTATCCCCCTTGCACTCACTAAACGCAAATGCACCAGCCACAATCTCGGCATTGTGAATGGTATCATTTTTTGCCATATAATTCTCAATTTTATCTCGAAACAGCTTTCGAACACGAATAACATCCGCGCCCTTTCGGCGAAGAAATGCTGCCGCCTCAAAGGTGCGCACTCCCGTCTGCTGTGTGAAGCTATGGGTATCAATGACCATGCCCGCATACATTGCATCGACTTCAGCTGGCTTTAGCTTAATGTCATCACGGATGTACTGTACAATCTCAGAAACCATCTCGCAGGCACTGGATGCATAGGGCTCAACATAGGAAAGCACTGCATTCGTAATAATCTCACTGCTCTGTCTGTGATGGTCAAGCACCACGATGGTCTTTACTAAACTTAACAAATCGGGTTGCTCTGTCAAGCTCGGTCGATTGACATCCACAACCACAAGCATGGTGCTATCATCTACCATTTCCTTAATTTGATCTTTATCAATAAACAAATCTTTAGGATATTCGTCATTTAAAAAGCGATCTCGAAATGGCTTTAGAGAAGAATTAATCTCTCCGCTGACAATATGGGCCTTCTTTCTCATGGTCTGGGCAATACGCCAAACACCAATTGCCGATCCAAAACAGTCGATATCCATAATCTTATGTCCCATAATGATGACATGGTCCTTGCCCTCCAAAAGCTCCCGCAGAGCATGAGCTTTTACACGAGCCTTTACACGGGTGGTCTTTTCAATTGCCTGAGACTTTCCACCAAAATAGCGATATTGTTCGCCATCTCGCACTACGGCCTGATCTCCCCCTCGACCAAGAGCCATATCCATGGCCATTCTCGCATACTCATTGCTCTCACTATAACCTTGTCCTGAAGCACCAATACCAATACTTGCCGTCACATTCATCTCATTTCCAATATTAATGGTCTTAATATCCTCGAGGAGTTCAAATTTTCTCTCCTCCATCTTTCGCAAACAACTACGCTTGATAACAAAAAAATACTTGTCCTTTTCTAGCTTTTTGACAATGCCATTAAAAGCCGAAAAATATTGATTGAGCTTTCGATCAACCAATGCGATGAGTAGTGATCGTCGAACTTCCTCCACACTCTCCATCGCTTCCTCATAATTGTCGAGATACAAAAGTCCAACCACAAGCTCTTCGTTCTCTACCTCATCCTTTAGTTGCACAAGCTCTGTTTCATTCATCAGGTAAATGGCAAAAATCGGTGTTTCATCAATCTCTTCTCTTTGAATATATACATGATACTTTTCTTCCAAATAACTGCTGTGAAAATCTTCCCGTGTCACAATATTCTTTAATGTTTCCACTGTAATATCAGGAAACATTCCTGTCACACTACTTCTTTCCACACGGTCAGCAGCCACCAATGCCTCAAATGCATTGTTCTTCCAAATCCATACTCCCTTTTCATCAGACAATGCATAGGGTACATCCAAATCCTGTGTTAGACGTCCCTCTGTAGAATTCTCCCGCTTGGCAAATCCCACCATCGCCTTAGAATGTTTTTCTTTGAAGAAAAGTACAACCAAAATAGTCCAGCCAATATACAAATCGTCAACAATAAAACGACCAATCCTGCAATCTTATCTATCCCCAATGTGATACAAGCGACAACGATCAGAGCAGCGGCCAGATAGAGTGGCCATCGCAAATACATGGCAAATAACTCTTCCAACTTTTTATTCTGATTCATATTTTTTCTCCTCTATTCTTTAAAATATATTAAGAAATATTATAGCATTTTTAAGGCTTTTCGTCCATCGTAACCCAAAAGTAACAAAAGTAAAAGTATACAAAAAAAGAGCCACTGCTAAGCAGTGACTCCTCATTTTCTATCATTGATTACTCGCAAACATAAGGCATCAATGCGATATGTCTAGCTCTCTTGATTGCTACAGTGAGCTCTCTCTGATGCTTTGCACATGTACCTGTAATACGGCGAGGAAGAATCTTTCCTCTCTCTGAAATAAACTTCTTTAATGAAGCTACATCTTTATAATCAATTGACTTGCCTTCTTCGAAGCAATATGCACAAACTTTCTTTCTTCTGCGCATTCCATTTCCTGGTCTTCTTCTAGCACCGTCTGCTGACTTGTTGAATGCCATAATATTAATCCCCTTTCGTCATTCTAGTTAAATGGAAGTCCTTCGTCATCAACTCCATCTGGAATATTCATAAATCCATCGCTACTTGCTGATGCAGGATTTGGCTTTGTCGGTGCAGAATAACCTCCACCCATTCCAACGCCATTATTCATACTGTTCGCTGGTGCTGCTGCACCCTTGCTGTCAGCAAACTCCTGGTCATCAACAATGACTTCTGTTGTATAAACTTTTTGTCCCTCTCGGTTAGTATAACTTCCAGTCTGAATGCGTCCCGAAATCAGCACTCTCATTCCCTGGCGGAAATACTTTTCTGCAAACTCACCTGATTTATCAAAGGCAACACAAGGAATAAAATCTGCTGTCTGCTCATTGGCATCCGCTGTTCTTCTCCTTCGATCAACGGCAAGTGTATATCTTGCAATTGCCATAGAACGCTCACCTGATGAATACCTAACTTCTGGATCTCGGGTTAATCTCCCCATCAAAATTACTCTGTTCATACAATCACGCTTTCCTTAATATTAAGCTTCCTGCTTAACGACTAAGTATCTTACAACTGGCTCCATAATACGAACATGTGCTTCTAATTCGTTTGGACAAGTTGCATCTTCTGACTCGAACTTAATGAAATAGTAAAAACCTTCTTTTTGCTTCTGAATGTCATAAGCAAATCTCTTCTTACCCCAATCATCGACATTGGTCACTGTACCATGAAATCTAGTAATGTAACCCTGTACCTTCTCAAGGGCTTCGTTCTTTGCCTCGTCTTCAAGTCTGCCGTTAAGAACAAGTGCTAACTCGTATGTGTTTTTCATCGTCTTCTCTACCTCCTTATGGTCTCTGGCCTCCGAAACTATAATCATCGGAAACAAGGAATAATGTGTCACGGTTAATTATTGTACCAAAGACGATATAAAAAAGCAAGCTAGTTATTCACTAAATTTTGCACAAATTCTGGTACTTTTCCGTCCAAAAACTCTCGCTCATAGATACTTCGATATCCACTCAATTGATGTTCATCCTCATTGGAATTATAAGGCACTACCTTATCAAAACAATAAGTCCATCCCTGTTGCCTGTCATTTAATTCCCTTGTAGTCACATAGATGGTAAAGTTTTTGCTTTCCTTGTCTTCTCCCGCATAGTAATGATATCGATTATCGCTATACATGGAGTGAAGTCCAACAAATTTACTTGCCTCAATAATGGCCTTTTGCTGATCCTTATCCACAATGTCTAGCTGCTTTCCATCATGATATTCAATCGTAATCTTTTCAATAGGTGCTTGTGTAATCGGCTCAATTCCCATCTCCTTGAGAACAGCAAGTGTCTCTTTAAAGGAGGAATAGACTGGATAGCTCATCGCATCAGGATGTTCCTTACTGACTCTTTCTGGAATTTCACTTAAAGGAAAGATGAATGACATCTTCTCCCCCATCTATCTGCTCTGCTTGTATCGCATTGGACAACTCCTTTTGATAGGTCTCTAAAAGCTTTTGCAAATTTTGTGGCTTTAATATCATATAGGAAAGTCCATCATTATCTCCAAGAGAGCAATATAAGGCTTTGACATTGTCAACAGTTTTCATATTGAGCACAGGATATTTCATTTTCTTTAATTCATCGCTCTTTGTGATCTTTGCAATGATTTCCTGCAACTCCTTGTCATCTTTATTGACTGGATAACTTCTCCCCACTCTCTTTCCATTTTTCAAGTAGTAATAAAATTCAATTCGATCATTGATTTCACTCTGTGGAAGTTTCAGCGAATCCACGCCTTTTTTTGCCAATTTTTCAATCACGCTCTTATCTGTATAAAGACTTGATGGCTCTTTTATTGTCGCATCTTCTTTATAATCCCACCACATTCTGTAGGAATCGATAGAATTTTGCAAAATATCACTCTGTACAAAATTTACACCGAGAAATTCGCCCTCTTTTGGAATATAGCGATCGTGACCCAAAAAATCCTGTTTGTAGCTAAAGAAAATCAACAAGGATACAATCAAAGCCATCACCATGTGCATCTTATGGGCAAATAACTTCCGAAAATCAGCATGATAAATAATTTCGATGACTGCATGGCTAATCACAACACCACAGATCAAGCCAAATACTGCCCAAATCAATGTATTGTCACTAATGACATAAAATCCCAATGCCCCAAGAAGTGCCGACGGAATAACAATACATAGCTTAATTGCAGTCATCGTCTTTGTAAACTCATTGCCGATCCTGCAACCTCTGATCTTCTCAATCTATAGAGAAAGCCACTGACAACCAAAAGAAGAACCCCGACACCTAAATTTATCCACTTTGTTTGATCAATTCTTTTCAGCAACACAAAACATAGCGGCGACAGCCATCCTGGAAGTATATCTTGATGCACATTGTACAGTATCGTTCTGAAAAAGATCTTCTCATAGCTTTCTCTCAAAATATAGACCATTGGACCATAAATCCAGAAGGTAGCCACGGCAAGTAAGGATACCAACCAATTTCCTGTAAGCATTACAGCTAAAACAACTGTCGCATAGAGCAACAAAAATGCCGTCATATTTCCAGCCCAAGAAGCTAATGTCAGAATGAGAGCTCCTCTCTCTCCTGTCGCTGCCCCCACAATCAGGCTAGCCAGCGAACTAAAAACCAAATAAGGCAGACCAACAATGATCATACTGTCTAAGACAATCGCTCCATACAAAAAACCTCTTTTTATTGGCAGGCTGTGATAAAAATCCGTCTTTTTCTTTGAAAATAAGTAGGCAAATCCCGACACCCCCACCAATACCCCCAACATGGCCAAGGAAAAAATAATTAAAGGACTCCTTACATATTTCAAAAAAAGAGCTATAGAACTCTCCTTTTAATTGCACAATGTCCATCGCCGTCCAATTCTCCGACTTCCATTCCCTCACGCTCATGCTGGTCAACAACAGCCAAGTCACCAAAAATCCAAAGAAACTGAGTAAAGAAACAATGGCCAGTGACGATACCCGCTTTTTTAAATCTTCCTTCATCCACTTAAAGAACAAGCGATTTGATGTCATAACCTTTCACCTCCGTCTCACTAATAAATACCTCTTCCAAACTAAGAGCAACTGCCTCAAAAAAGATGGGATGATACCGCTCAATTACTGCCTTAATTTCTGATAACTCTCCCCTGCAGACCAAGGTATGGACACTGCCCACTGTCTTTTTTTGCACAATTTCTAAGCCATGAATGTCATCAATCTTCATTCCTTCTCTCAAAACCACCTGCAATTTATGAATGCTCAACTTCATATCCTCAATCTCCCTCGAAAGAAGGACACCTCCTCTGTGCAAAAGTCCCACATGGTCACAAATATCTTCTAGTTCTCTCAAACTATGTGAGGCAATAATTGGAGTCAAATTTCTATCTTGCATCTGTTGTGCAAACAAACTTTTTACTGCCTGTCGCATCACAGGATCAAGCCCATCAAAAGTCTCATCACAAAGAAGGTAGGGCGTATTTGCACACAGCCCCAAAATAATCGAAAGTTGTTTCTTCATTCCCTTGGAAAAAGTGGAAATCTTTTGTCTAGCATCGAGGTGAAATCCCCCCATTAAGCTTTCAAATTTCTTCTCATCAAATTTGGGATAAAAGTTTTTATAAAATTGCTTCATATCCTCTCCCTTGGCACTAGGTGGATAATATTGATCATCAGAAATATAAAATATTCGCTCTTTTGCCCTCGGATTTTCAAAACTTTCCTCTCCGTCAATTAGTACATTTCCGCTATCTGGCTTCAAAATCCCACAGATCACTCGCAAAAGTGTACTTTTTCCTGCACCATTGGTTCCAATCAATCCAAAGACCGAACCTTCTTGCATATTCAAGTTGATCCGATCAATGGCCAAGCGATGCTCATACGATTTACTCAAATTCTTTATCTCAATCATCACCCATGTCCTCCTCAAAAAACTTTTCTGACAATGCAACAAACTCCTCTTTTTTCATCTCTACATCCTTTGCCTGCAACACCAATGTGCGAAGAGAGTTTTGTATCTCCTCTTTTCTATCTGTACGCACACTCTCAATATTGGCCACAAAACTTCCCTTTCCCTGAACGGAATAGATATATCCTCTTCTTTCGAGTTCCACATAAGCTCTTTGAATCGTATTCGGGTTGATGGACAAATCTGCAGCAAGATTTCGCACAGACGGCAGCTTTTCATCCTCCCTCAGTGCCCCACATAGCATAAGATCTGCCAATTTTTCAATCAATTGCTCATAGATGGGACGTCGATCCTTCATATCTAGTAAAATCATATACCCTCCCTTCTGTATTATCTGTACTAATTCTATTGATACAATTATCATATTCTTTCTTTTTCTTTCTGTCAATGCTAAAATAAAAAATATCATTAAAAATAAAGGAGAACCTATGCAATTAAATCAATCCATTGTATTATGCGGTTTTATGGCTGTTGGAAAAACGAGTGTTGGACAACTACTTTCAGAAACATTGAATGTGCCCTTTATTGACACAGATGCCTATTTAGTGGCCAAGACAAAAATGAGTATCCCAGAGATCTTTCAAAAAGGGGGAGAAGGTTACTTTCGAGATTTAGAGCATGAGGTGGCCAAGGAAGTTGTACTTCTTCCACCTTCTATTGTCTCTACAGGTGGTGGAATGCTGACCTTTGATCGAAATGGTGAAATACTGAAGGATCACTCAACCATCGTCTGTATCACCAGAGACTTTGATGCCATTTATGCCACACTAAAGAGTGATATCAATCGCCCGCTTGTTCATCAAAAAACAAAAGAGGAGATACAGGCTATGTATCTTGCCCGTATCTCCAAATATAAAAAATATGCCAACTTTTTTGTGTCCAATAATTCTACTGTGCTAGACTGTGTACAAAAAATTATAAATTTGATTTCTCTCTAGCTTCGCAATGCCCATTCTGCACAATCGATCACTCTTGTTGCCAATCCATCATAAAAGTCTGGCTCGTGGCATATGAGTAAAATGCTTCCCTTATACTCCTGTAGGGCACGCTTTAATTCTGTCTTTGCGTCCACATCCAGATGATTGGTCGGCTCGTCAAGCAGGAGTATATTGCTTGGGCGATTGAGTAATTTGCAAAGTCTAACTTTTGCCTGCTCACCACCACTTAACACACGCACTAAACTCTCAATATGCTTGGTGGTCAGCCCACATTTGGCCAGTGCTGAACGCACTTCATATTGACTAAATCCAGGAAATTCCTTCCAAATTTCCTCTATGCAAGTAGAGGTATTCCCCGAAGGCATTTCCTGCTCAAAATAGCCAATCTCTAAGTAATCACCCAAATGAACTTCCCCCTCAAGTGACGGAATCATTCCAAGAATGCTCTTTAAGAGTGTGGTCTTTCCAATACCATTTGCACCGGAGAGCACTAATTTTTCTCCTCGCTCCATTCGCATGGAAATAGGTCGTGAAAGTGGCTCATCATAACCGATAACTAAATTTTTTGTTTCAAAAATTGTTTTTCCTGATGTTCTTGCTTCCTGAAAGTGAAACTCTGGCTTTGGTTTTTCTCTGGCTAGTTCGATCACTTCCATCTTATCCAACTTCTTTTGTCTAGACATCGCCATATTTCTTGTCGACACTCTCGCCTTGTTTCTAGCCACAAAATCAGCTAACTCTGCTCTCTCCTGCTGCTGACGCTTGTAGGCGGCCTCTAGTTGAGACTTTTTCACCTCATAGACTTCCATAAACTTATTGTAATCGCCCACATAGCGGTCAAGTTTTTGATTTTCCATGTGATAAATAATATTGACCACAGAATTTAAAAATGGAATATCGTGAGAAATCAAAATAAAAGCATTTTCATAATCTAATAAATAGCGCTTTAGCCACTCAATATGCTCGACATCTAGGTAATTTGTCGGCTCATCGAGAAGCAGAATATCTGGCTTTTCAAGCAAAAGTTTTGCCAATAAAACCTTTGTTCTCTGCCCTCCCGACAGCTGTGTGACATCTTTGTCCATTCCAATGTCATCAAGCCCAAGTGCCCTTGCGACTTCTTCGACCTTGGCATCAATTACATAAAAATCATGAGCCATCAATAAATCTTGTATGGTTCCTAGCTCCTCCATCATTTCGTCGAGCTCTTCTCCACTGCTCTCTCCCATCTTGTCACAGATTTGATTCATCTGTACTTCCAAGTCAAATAAAAAGGAAAAGGCACCCTTTAGCGTATCTCTAACCGTCATTCCCTTTTCTAGGACGGCATGTTGATCCAAATAGCCAACACGCACATTCTTTGACCACTCAATCTTTCCCTCATCAGGCATCAATTTATTGGTGATGATACTCATAAATGTCGACTTTCCCTCGCCATTGGCACCAATAAGCCCTATATGCTCGCCCTTTAACATTCGAAAACTGACATCATCAAAAATTGCCCTGTCCCCAAATCCGTGGCTCAAATGTTCCACATTTAAAATACTCATTCCCCATCTCCTGCTCTCTCAATATTCTTTATGCTCTTTTCTACACTTTTTCGTGGAATCATCATCTGATGTCCACAGCCCTGACATTTTAACCGAAAATCTTGACCGATTCTTAATACTTCCCATTTTTTCGCCCCACATGGATGAGGCTTTTTCAATACCAAAACATCGCCCACTTCAATTTGCATATCCTATACAACCTCATCAATAAAAATGCCCTTTAAAGTCTGAATTTGAGAACAAAAATCTGCCTTGTGAGATTCCGTATAGCCAAACAACCAAGATGTTAATTCTGCAATAGTAAATTCTGGAACATTTAATGTATCCTCATTTTCTAACTTTTCTAGATAAGAACTCTCTCGATTGATATGCCAAAGATAAGTTCCATCATTTTGAGGAATCAAGGAATCAATAATTCTCAATTTATAGGTATCACCAACTTTTAAACTATCTTCTCGAAGACAAATGGATTCAATAAAGAGATCTAGGCGAATGATTCTGGCCATCATATATGGCTTCTTTGTATCTAACATCTTTGCAAATTCATGGTCGCAAATGAACTCTCGCACTTCGCTCTTTTTGATCCCCCAGCTAATCTTTGCCCCATGTACTCTCTCTTGCTCATCAAGCACAAGTTCAATTTTTCCATTTTCTGTTGCCAGTTCCTTTTGTAGTCTCTCCAAATATTGACTATCTCGCACACAAAATACATCATTGTATCTCTCCAAAAATTGATTCCAAAAAGCCAACAAGGCCATCTCTCTATCTTGGGTAAATTCTACAATCTTGTATTGCACATCCTCTAACATCTGAGTTTCAATATAATTGTTGACAAAGGTAAAGTCAAATGGCTCATAATACGCTGGATTTGCTGGCTGTAGAAAGGTAAATGGCTCCTCTCCCTCCCTGTACATATCTTGAAAAAACTGAATGATCATACTGCGCATAAGGCCCTGTCTTCTGTGCGTCTCCTTTGTAGCCACAGCTACAATATATTTTAACCAATACTCTCTATCTCTCAATCGCACAAGATAGGGATTGAGGTGAGACATTGCCACAATTTCTTTTCCATCCTCACACACTAAAATCTCATTGCTATTATCGTCATCGCTCGATGCCTTTTCTGCGTAGTAGTAGTCCATAAATTGGTCAGAATCTTCTGGGAAAGCCTCCCGATATAATTTTTTTGTCAATCCCTTTTCCTCACGGGAAAGATATCGCATTCCTTTTTCCTCCATTAAGCATTAATAAAATCTTTCTGCTCCACATAATATTTTCTTGCGTAGTCAATAGGAAAATAGCTCTCCTTTGCCTTTCGAAGCCCCTCAATGCCCAAATCATCCTCTCGATTGATTAACTTGGCCTTGGCAAAATGGTGAAGCAAAAATTCTCGATTGATAAACTGATAGAGCCCCGGAATATCCGGATTCGCCTTTTCAATATGAATAACCGCCATATTCTCATGTTCATTGTAACTTCCAATAGTAAATGCCTCTAACTCACCATCAATATAGACACCCCCCATTTGCACATTCAATTGATTACAATTTCTCAAAATCTCATGGATGCCCTCTACTTCTGGATCAAGATGATGCTCCACCTCTTCTCCCTTGTTCAATCTCCACTTGGCCAAAAAGCGAAATACTTCATCCCTACATGCACATTCCATATCTCTATATTCATATCTTCCTTCATAGGTCTTGACAAACTTATTGTAGTGATTTTTTTTCTTGTGCAATTTCTTTCCCGCCAATGTACGCATAGCCTCTCCATCATAGAGATAGTCCTTTAATTCTACCTCCTCTTTTACCAAAAATTGCTCATGATCTAATTGCAGGGCTTCAATCCCCTCTCGATCAGCCAAATGGATTTTAAACGGTCTGTGCAATACGGTATTAAAATACTCAACCATCAAAAAGAAACAATCTTTTAAATCTTCTTCCTTACACAAAGGCATAGCTGCAAATGGCCGATCCTCATCGCCCATCAGCCAAACTAGACCAATCTCTTCCCCTTCCCTTCTCACAATCGCTGCTCGCACATTGTAGTAATCCTTCCACAAAAAACTCTCCAATGGTACGCTGTCACAAGTTTTATTGTCACGGAGTCCATAAAATTTTGAATATCTTGGCATATCCTCTGCCACTAATTTCTTAAACTCCAAAGCTTCAAATTTATTCATTATTGTTCCTCATCTTTTCTATATCTATTTTTTTTAGTATAGCATATAGATTGTGCAAAATCAAATTTGCAACAAAAAATAGGAGGATACTCTCCCCCCATCTCTTTTTGATCATAAGCTCTTTGCAACTTCGACTACTCGATCTACAGTAAATCCAAACTTTTCAAAGAGTTTGTCCTGTGGAGCGCTTGCACCAAAGCTTGTCATTCCAATCACTGCACCATCAAGTCCAGTGTACCTTTCCCAACCAAAGGTAGAAAGTGCCTCAATCGCCACTCTTTTTGTGACATTTTTTGGCAAAATGTGGTTTTTATACTCCGCACTCTGTTCCTCAAATATATCCATACAAGGCATACTGACAACCCTTGCATCAATGCCATCGACAAGTAATTTTTCTGCTGCTGCAATAGCTAGGCTAACTTCCGACCCCGATGCAATGAGAATACAATCTGGAACATCCTTTTTGCTGTCTCTAATAATATATCCACCCTTAAGTGCCTCCTTACAGCTGCCTGCAAGCTGTGGAAGATTTTGCCTTGTCAAAATCAATGCGGTTGGCGTGGTCTTTGAAGTCATGGCACTGTACCAGGCCGCAATGGTTTCTGTCGCATCTGCTGGACGAAAGGCATGGAAATTTGGCATTGATCTAAACATCGCCATTTGCTCAATTGGCTCATGGGTTGGTCCATCTTCCCCCACCCCAATGGAATCATGAGTAAAAATATATGTTGTCGGAATATTCATCAATGCAGAAAGCCTTGCCATTGGCTTTGTGTAATCACTAAATACAAAGAAGGTTGCACAATATGGTCTGATTCCGCCATGAAGCAACATTCCATTGGTCTCGCCTGCCATAGCTAATTCTCGAACACCAAAGTGAATATTTCTTCCCTTGTAGTCACCTGCTTCAAGATAGCCACTGCCTTCAATCACTGTCTTATTGGATGGTGACAAATCTGCTGAACCACCAATTAAATTTGGCACAAATTCCTTCAATCGATTTAAAATCTTTCCTGAAATATTTCTTGTCGCCTGTGGTGCATCATCCCAATCCCAAAACTCAGCACTATCTAACTTTTCCATCGGAATTTCTCCAAAATAACTGTCCCACAACGCCTTCTTCTCTGGACAATTTTTTGTATATTCTGCAAAGAGAGCATTCCACTCCTCTTCCTTCTTTCCAAGCTCCTCTGTCAATGCCTGATAATGTGCATAGACATCTTCTGGCACAAAGAATTCATCCATCGATTCCCAATTCAAATTCTTTTTCATTTCCTCGACATTATCTGCACCCAGTGGCTCACCATGGGCACTGGCCTTGCCTTCCTTCTTTGGACATCCATAGCCAATCAATGTCTTAATTGTAATAAAAGATGGCTTATTCTTTTCCGCTTTTGCCTCTTCAATTGCTCTTGCAATGGCATTTAAATCATTTCCATCTTCAACTGTCAATGTCTGAAAACCAAAGGCCTCCATTCTCTTATCTACATCCTCTGTGAAAGCAAGATCTGTGCTTCCTTCAATCGAAATGCAATTTGAATCATAGAGAACAATTAACTTGTGAAGTCCCAATGTCCCTGCAAGTGAAAAGGCCTCAGAGGAAATTCCCTCCATCATACAGCCATCTCCACCCAGTACAAAGGTATAATGATCCATCACTGGATACTCCTTTGTATTGAGATTGGCTGCCAAATGCGCCTCGGCCATTGCCATTCCCACAGCCATCGCCATTCCTGCACCCAATGGTCCCGTGGTTGCTTCCACACCTACAGTGTGACCATACTCTGGGTGACCTGGTGTCAAAGAATCCAATTGGCGGAAATTTTTTAAATCCTCAATAGAAAGATCTCCATAGCCAAATAAATGAAATAAAGAGTATAAAAGCATTGATCCATGGCCACCAGAAAGAATGAATCGATCTCGATTTGCCCAATTTGGGTTCTTTGGATTATGATTCATATGATGTGCAAAGAGTTCATAGGCCATTGCTGCACATCCAAGTGGAAGTCCAGGATGTCCTGAGTTTGCTCTTTGAATCCCATCCGCTGAAAGTATGCGGATTGCATTTACTGCTTTTGTTTCAATATTTGTGGTCATAGTAGCCCCCCTTTTTACTTACCAAAGACAGCTTGATAATCTGCCTTAAATTTTTCAATGCCCTGATCTGTCAATGGATGACACATCATCTGCATCAACACCTTAAATGGCACTGTTGCAATATCTGCACCATACTTTGCACATTCCACAATCTGCATTGGATTGCGAACAGATGCACAAATAATTTGAGTGGAGATATCATCATATTTTGAAAATATACAAGTAATATCCTCTATTAATTTGAGACCAGCTGTAGAAATATCATCTAATCTCCCCAAAAATGGAGAGACATAGATCGCACCAGCTCTCGCTGCTAAGAGTGCCTGTGTCGGTGAAAAAATCAAAGTGCAATTGGTCTTAATGCCTTCTGCTGAGAGTACCCTGATCGCCTTTAAGCCCTCCTTGGTCATCGGAATTTTTACCACCATATTTGAATGAATTTTTGCAATTTCTCTGCCCTCAGCAATCATTTCCCTCAGCTGTTATGGTTGTGGCCTTGACCTCACCACTAATTGGTCCATCCACAATATCCGCAATTTCTTGAATCACTTGTGTAAAGTCTCTTCCCTCTTTTGCAATGAGAGAAGGATTCGTTGTCACCCCACAAATGATTCCCATATCATTGGCCTCACGAATTTCATTTACATTAGCTGTATCAATAAAAACTTCATTCCCATTTTCTCCTTTTCTTAAACAACGCTTCATATCTTCTGGCAAATCAATTTCTAGGTTAATTTCTTGCCCAGTCATTGGCTGTATAAAAGATAATGCTTTGGAGTGCAAAGCTGTTCTCTCCATCCAAGCACCACTTTCTCCATGATTATATAATCCATCGCCAAGGAGAGGATGACCTATATAAGACATATGCACTCGAATTTGATGTGTCCTTCCCGTACCTAACTTCAATTTCACCAATGCCCTATTCTGTCCCCGCCACAATGTCCAAAAATGAGTATAGGCATATTCCCCATTTTCAAAATCCACCATTCGCTCGATACACGAGTGACTCACTCTTCCAATAGGAAAATCCATCTCTCCCTCATCAGGCAAGTCCCCATGAATTTTATCTTCTACAATGGCATAATAGATGCGATGGATTTCTCTTCTCTCCATACTCTGATACAATATTCCTGCACTGACGCTATGCTTGGCCACAATACTCAACCCTGTGGTATCTCTGTCTAGGCGATTGACACAGCGAAAGACAAAATTTTGCCCCTCATAGTAGGCCATCAATGCATTTGCCAATGTGTTGTCATAATTTTTTATTGATGGATGAATGGGCATATTGGCTGGTTTATTGACAACAACAACATCCTCATCTTCGTAGGTAATCACAAAAGGTAAGTTGATAGGAAGAATCTTATTCTCCACTTCTTCCTCTTTAATGCAGACCACTAATTGTTGTCCAACATTCAACACATCCCTCATCTTCTTCCAAGTACCATCCACTAAAATACTTTTGTGCATCTTTTTTAATTGAACAATCCCTGAATTTGTATAGCCTTTTCTCCTCAAAAATTGTTCAATCGTCTTTCCACTAAATTCCTTTGGAATATCGTATTTTATTGTTCTATTCATTCTTAATACATTGGAAGAACCTTGACAAGATGATATTCAATGCCATTTTCTTTCATCAATTCAAGCAATTCGTCCTTTTTGTCGGCCTCTGCTGCCCAAGACATTCCACATCCAGCAGAAAGGGCCGATGGTGTTGGGATAATTCTTCCCAGTTCTGGCTTTCCCTTACAAAGCTCTTCAAGATGCATCACCATCCCCGTCACATTAAAGGAAAATACTACCTTATCCGTCTTCACTCTCATTACGGTCTGATAATCCTTCCTGCCTGCATTTGTTTCTCAGCAATGACATACATATTGGAAACTTCACCCACTTGTGCAGTCAATCCATAGTGCTGTAGGCAGGCCCCACATGTAATAATCTCTACGCCTGCAGCAGAAAGTGCCTTTAAGTCCTTAATGGTGTCCGGATCCTGTGCAGTCAAAAATGCACCGCCATTATAGAAAATCATGGTATCTGGAAGTGTGTCCATCTGCGTCAATGAAAAAATAAATCCCTTAATCAATTTCTTTCCAAGTTCATCATCCCCATTGCCCATCGCATTTGAAGAGATAACCACTACGGTCTTTCCCTGAGATCGAAGGTGCAACTTCTTTTTGTTCAACCTCGCCGCCTCTTTCTAAGTGAACACGATAACAGTCCTTTGCTTCTTCTGTAAAACTGAATTGGCAACCTTTGCTCTGTGCCAACTTCTCTAAATTCTTTACTGCTGTCTCATTGTCCACAAGGACATCCACATTTTCTTTGCTGGCCTCAAGTGCCTTCTTTGTCTGAATCACTGGCAGTGGACAAGCCTGTCCCAATGCATTAATTTCCATTTCTTTATATTCCTTCCTCTCTTAAATTATATTGCCACTTGAGTATTGCCATTCCGATAATCATTACATATCCCACAAAACTCCAAATATCTGGCAACTGTCCCAAGAACAGAAATCCCAAAATTGCCGAATAGACAACTTGCATATAGTCATACACGCCAATTTCCTTTGCTGGCGCATAGCGATACGCCCTTGTAATACAAACTTGACCGATGGTCGCCCCCACACCTGCGGCAAACAAAAGTAAAAACTGTATCACACTCAATGGCTGATAGTGTAAAATTGCCATGGGCAACACAAAAATAGTGGAGAAAAAAGAAAAGAAAAATACAATTATATTTCCCCTCACTCCTCTTTGCCCAAGCCTTCGCACAAAGACATAGGCCAATCCTGCAAAGAGTCCTCCACCTGTTGCCATCAATGCAACCAAAAACTCCGAGTGAAAGCCAGGTTTGACTACAAAGAGTGCACCAATAAAGGACACCACAATGGCCAGCCACTCCATAATATTCACTTTTTCTCCAAGAATAATGATACTTGCAAGCATTGCAAACACTGGACTCAATTTATTGAGCATATTTGAGTCTGCAATATTCATATGGTCGATGGCATAGAAATTAAGTACCATCCCCAGTGCTCCGCTCACTGTTCGAATGAGCAAAAACGGAATATTTTTCTTTTCCACAGAAAAACCCTTGCCCTCTCTCAAAAGCAAGAAAAAAGAAAACACCGCTGCCACGGCATTTCGAAAAACCACCTTTTCGTAGGTCGGAACATCACCACTCAATCGGACAAATAGACTCATTAGAGAAAAGCCAAATGCTGCTCCCAGTATATATAGAATTCCTTTTTTTCTATCCTGCATTTTCCTTCCTCCGCTATAAGATTATTATAGCATATCTATAGGATAAATTCTACTTTTTAAGGATGATTCCGATGTCAACTGTCTTTAATTTTCCTATTTTTTTCCTTCCAGCCTCTGTCAATTGTCCTTGCTTTGTAAACCCAATAGACACAGTCAAATCCGATTCCACACAGCAATCACCTTCGCCAGTATCTCCATTCATTCCTGAGTTGATATCGACACTCACCCTTGCTGCACTCGATTGATTGATTTTTTCAATTATCCAAGCCACATTTTCAGGCACTGATCCATGAAATCCCGTTCCATAAATACAATCCACCAAAATTGCATATTCATCAAATCTTGTGGACCGATCAATGACCAAATCTTCAATTCCTGCCATCTTGCAGGCATCATAATAAAATTTTCCGTCCTCTGAAAACTTCTTTTCGATCAAAAGCAATATAACTTCCATTCCCATTGCCCTTAAAAGCGAGGCCAATACATAGCCATCCCCTGCATTATTGCCTGTTCCACACACAATGCCAACAGGCGAAACCCAATTGACACTTCGAAACACAGCCTCTCCTGCTCTATACATTAAATCTCTACTATCAATAAAATTTCAATTGTGTAGCCATCGGCCTCTCTCATTTGTGCGACACTTACCACTTTATCCATCTTCTCTATCTCCTTAAATCCAATTTCCCAATATACTACAACATACTATACGAAGTCAGAACGATCACTGTCAAGTAAGGAGTCTCAATTTTTTTCGTCTTTTTAGGCCTCTTTCGTACATAACTTAAATCTTTTTTAAGATTTATAGTAGATTTTTAACAATAGTTGGAGTATAATGTACTAAGTCTAAGGTTTTCAAATCTATAGATTTAGAGACATGAAAATAATATAGGAGGGGTTTATCATGAAAAAATCAAATTTATTTGTTGGATCTGTAGTTAGTGCTGGTGTTGCTGCATTTGCTGTTGCAGCGCTCACATTTGGTGGCACTTCAACAACTGCATTAGCTGCACCTGGTGTACCAGTGGCATCATCACCTACGGCATCAACTGCGTCATCAAGTAACACAAGCCCTAGCGGTGGTCAGCAGCAGCATGCTGGTGGAAACACAGCTTCTAACAGCAACGCAAACAATGGCGGAAGCAACAATGGTGGAAGCAACAACGGTGGAAACAACAACGGTGGAAGCAACAACGGTGGAAACAACAACGGTGGAAACAACAATAACACACCTACCCCACGCTTTAGAAGAAGCACTGGTGGTGGTTCATACACATCAAGTGGCAATGGTGGTTCAAAGACCATTAGCACAAGTGGATCTCAGACAATCCGCACAGCAAGTGCTGACAATGGAGCTACTTGGGTTCTCTACAGCCAGGGTTGGTGGCTTAAGAACGCTGATGGTTCATACCCTGTAAATCAGTGGGTAAAGGACGGCGGAAGTTGGTATCACTTCGACAACGCTGGATATATGCAAAAGGGTTGGGTTAAGGTAGGTGACTACTGGTATTATCTCGACGCTAACGGCTGCATGTGGTTCTCTACAACAACACCTGATGGTTACTATGTAAATCAGGATGGCGTTTGGACAGGTGCACGCAAGTAATGAAGAATAAAGAGAGAAGCTGCTCTTGCAGCTTCTTTTTTTGTATAAAATTTTGCATAAAAAGAGGATATTGGAACATTCCAATATCCTCTTCTACCTATTCTGCCAGAGCAACTTAATGTCTTGACTTTGATGGATCTACCCAAGCTCCTCTATCGTTGACATAGTAGCCATCTGGAGTTGTTGTATTTCTTAACATTGCACCAGAACGGTCAACATAGAACCAGCCATTTCCTGTGGCAATCCAAGCGTTTGCAGCCATCCATCCATCATTATAGAAATAGTACCAATTTCCACCATCCTTTACCCAAGTGTTTCTCGCATAAGAACCATTGTCATATTGATACCACCAGCGAGTATTGTTCTCCTGAATCCACATTCCATTGTCTCCACGATATTGTTGCTTAAATGCATAGGCATTTCCTGCACCCGCAATACTCAAAACCACAGCTCCTAAAGCAATTGTTGAAATCAAACCTTTTTTCATTATAATCTCCCCCATTCTTCTAACTAAAATGATGTCTTTATTATACACCCATTTGCCAGAAAAATCGACGAATGTCATAAAACCGTAATATTCAACAGATATTCTTAATATTTCCACAAAAAAAAGGAACCTTTCGGTTCCTATAGAGGCGACAACCAGATTTGAACTGGTGAATCAGGGTGTTGCAGACCCACGCCTTACCGCTTGGCTATGTCGCCATATCCATCATATATACATATGAAAAGAGCTCCCTGAGTAGGACTTGAACCTACGACACCGCGGTTAACAGCCGCGTGCTCTACCGACTGAGCTATCAAGGAATAATTTTTATCGTACCTTCAAAACCACATATCAAACACCATCTATCCATTTCCAACCAATCCGACTTGTTGGTTAAACCCTCGACCGATTAGTAACAGTCAGCTAAGTATGTTGCCACACTTACACCTCTGCCCTATCTACCTCGTCGTCTTCAAGGGGTCTTACTACTTGCGTATGAGATATCTCATCTTGAGGGGGGCTTCACGCTTAGATGCCTTCAGCGTTTATCCCGGCCCGACTTGGCTACCCTGCGATGGGGTTGCTCCCCAACAGGTGCACCAGCGGTCAGTCCATCCCGGTCCTCTCGTACTAAGGACAGCTCCTCTCAAATATCTTACGCCCACGCCGGATAGGGACCGAACTGTCTCACGACGTTCTGAACCCAGCTCGCGTACCGCTTTAATGGGCGAACAGCCCAACCCTTGGGACCGACTTCAGCCCCAGGATGCGATGAGCCGACATCGAGGTGCCAAACCACTCCGTCGATGTGAACTCTTGGGAGTGATAAGCCTGTTATCCCCAGGGTAGCTTTTATCCGTTGAGCGATGGCAATCCCACTTTATACCACCGGATCACTAAGTCCCTACTTTTCGTACCTGCTCCACCCGTCGGTGTCGCAGTCAAGCTCCCTTCTGCCTTTGCACTCTTTGAATGGTTTCCGACCATTCTGAGGGAACCTTTGAGCGCCTCCGATACCCTTTCGGAGGCGACCGCCCCAGTCAAACTCCCCATCTGACAGTGTCCCTCACCCGGATCACGGGTGCAGGTTAGAAATCCAATCATACAAGGGTGGTATCCCAACAGCGGCTCTGCAAAGACTGGCGTCCTTGCTTCTTCGCCTCCCACCTATCCTGTACAGGTATAATCGAATCCCAGTATCAAACTAGAGTAAAGCTCCATGGGGTCTTTCCGTCCTGGCGCAGGTAACCAGCATCTTCACTGGTACTTCAATTTCACCGGGTGCATTGTTGAGACAGTGCTCAAATCATTACGCCTTTCGTGCGGGTCGGAACTTACCCGACAAGGAATTTCGCTACCTTAGGACCGTTATAGTTACGGCCGCCGTTTACTGGGGCTTCAATTCAAAGCTTCGTTGCCTGACTTCTCCTCTTAACCTTCCAGCACCGGGCAGGCGTCAGCCCATATACCTCACCTTTCGGTTTCGCATAGACCTGTGTTTTTTTGCTAAACAGTTGCTTGAGCCTATTTTTCTGTGGCCATCCCGGAGGATGGCACCCCTTCTCCCGAAGTTACGGGGTCATTTTGCCGAGTTCCTTAACAATGCTTCTCCCGCCGGCCTTAGGATTCTCTCCTCATCCACCTGTGTCGGTTTACGGTACGGGCACTTATTACACAATAGCGGCTTTTCTTGACAGCTCCTTCTCCAACTTCCCTACTTGATTTCGGTCCGCATCACCTATTCCTGTTGCATGGCGGATTTTCCTGCCATACCAGTACTTGGCTTGCCCCAGTCTTTGCATTCCTGGGTTTGGATACGTCTCTGTGTCCCCACATTTCTGATAATAAGCGGTACAGGAATCTAAACCTGTTGTCCATCGACTACGTCTTTCGACCTTGCCTTAGGTCCCGACTTACCCAGAGCAGATCAGCTTTTACTCTGGAAACCTTAGATATTCGGCCTGAAGGATTCTCACCTTCATCTCGCTACTCATTCCGGCATTCTCTTTTTATTACTCCACTGCTCCTTATCGGTACAGCTTCTACGCCTATAAAAAAATGCTCCTCTACCAATGTATTGCTACATTCCTAAGCTTCGGTGTTGTGTTTTAGCCCCGGACATTTTCGGCGCAAGACCTCTCGACTAGTGAGCTATTACGCACTCTTTGAATGTGTGGCTGCTTCTAAGCCAACATCCTAGTTGTCTCTGAAATCTCACATCCTTTTCCACTGAACACATACTTTGGGACCTTAGCTGTAGGTCTGGGCTCTTTCCCTTTTGACTACCCAACTTATCTCGTGCAGTCTGACTCCTGTTCATCATTTCGATGGCATTCGCAGTTTGATATCTCTTAGTAAGCTTTGACGCCCCCTTAAGAATTCAGAGCTCTACCTCCATGAAACTAAAACAAGGCTAGTCCTAAAACTATTTCGAGGAGAACCAGCTATCTCCGGGTTCGATTGGAATTTCTCCCCTATCCACACCTCATCACCACCCTTTTCAACGGATGTGTGTTCGGTCCTCCATTCACTTTTACGCGAACTTCAACCTGGACATGGATAGATCACCCGGTTTCGGGTCTACATCCACTGACTATCTCGCCCTATTCAGACTTGGTTTCCCTTCGGCTTCACACCTGTAGTGCTTAACCTTGCCAGTCAATGTAACTCGCCGGACCGTTCTACAAAAAGTACGCGGTTGTGCGTTCATGTATCGCACTTCCACAGCTTGTAAACATAGGGTTTCAGGTTCTCTTTCACTCCCCTCCCGGGGTCCTTTTCACCTTTCCTTCACAGTACTATGCGCTATCGGTCACTAAGGAGTATTTAGCCTTGGGGGGTGGTCCCCCCGACTTCCCACAAGGTTTCTCGTGTCTCGTGGTACTTTGGATCCTGCTCGCTGTCTATTGCTTTCCCATACGCGGCTCTCACGCTTATTGCCAGCTTTTCCAAAACTGTTCTGGTAACAAATCGACTCACTTGTCGCAGTCCGTAACCCCGCAGTGCACGCACCACGGTTTAGGCTCTTTGGTTTCGCTCGCCGCTACTCCCCAAAAATCGAGTTTTCTTTCTTTTCCTCCGGCTACTTAGATGTTTCAGTTCACCGGGTTCCCTTCCATGCGTTATGTATTGGCGCATGGATACTTGAGGTTGTCCAAGTAGGGTTTCCCCATTCAGATATCTACGGATCAATGGATATGTGCTCCTCCCCGTAGCTTTTTCGCAGCTTATCACGTCTTTCATCGGCTCTTAGTGCCTAGGCATCCACCCTACGCTCTTTATGTTTAACCAACTTCGTCATCTTCTGCGGTGAAGATCACTTTCTCAGATACTAGCGTGTACCCTGTTGGTCGGTTTGGTTTGTTTCTTTTTTCGGATACTAAATCATTGCGATTTAATATCACCTCGGATGTCTAAAATATTTAATCAAATATTCTAAATCTGTTTGATATGCAGTTTTCAAGGTA
>BNJU01001436.1_pt1 | contig 62106 bp, 87 predicted proteins | sample 8539281 | NCBI WGS metagenome assembly BNJU01 (sample SAMD00202456, study PRJDB9452) | human saliva metagenome | isolation source: human saliva | place: Japan
TGGCGCTCACCAGAAGACCGTGTGATTATTTGGTATCAAAAACCAAGGATCAAACATCCTGGTTTTAGTTTGCTAGAAAATGGATTAAAAGGTTTTTCGTGGGCAATAGTCGTAGCTGGACCATGTCCTGGATAGACATCGTAGTTAGGAAGAGTAAAGAGCTGGGTTTTGGACACTATGGAGAGTTGTTCCATGCTACCTGTAGTAGATCTGTTCGTCCAATAGTTTTCTCGGAAGAGTGCATCACCCGTTAGTACCAAGTGCCCATCTGGAAAAACAAATGAAACTCCTCCGATAGAGTGGCCTGGAGTTGAAGTACCGTAAAACGAAACTCCTCAATCTGGTATTCTTCATGAAAGACAAAGGTGTGTTCAGCTGGTTTACATACGACATCTGCCATATCGTCGTGTCGAGGAAGCCCAGAAAGATTATCGACAGGAGTGTAGAGCCAGAAGCTTCACTTTCTGCCACATAAACGGAGGATTTTCGAAAGTATCTCTGACCAAGTCCAGACTCATAATATGATCGTAGTGGGTATGGGTTAGGAGAATTGCACAGACCGGTTTATTGATGTTTTCGATAGTCTTGCGAATAGCCTCCCAATGGTTACCAGGATCGACCACGATCAGGTGTTGGTCTCCTTCGAGATAATAAGTGTTTTCATAAGCAACAGGATTCACGGTTTTATGGATTTTCATAGAATTTCCTCTTTCAAAGCATTTTACTCCTACTAGTATAACATAGAAGCACAAAATAAAGAAATCAACAAGAAAGTCCCTCCGTAAAGGGAGGACTTTTTGATACACTAAAAAATGGTTTTTCCAGGCTTGGAAACGAGCATCCAGTAGGAGTTGTGTCAGATTTTTTAAGATTTCAACTTGTTCAGGCTCCAGTGCCTGTGCTTGAGAAACAAGTTGTCGAACATGGTCAATAGCATTTTTAGAAGACAGTTCATTAATGGAGCTGATTCCAGATTCTAGGATGGTACCAAAAAGAGATCGAAGTAGAGCTCCAGTTCCTCATCGGGAACACTGTCCACCCATTCTTTGAGAGTATCTTTTAATTTGGAGACTCGCTACTAATTGCCTCAAGTTGGACAAAGTGATTATCCTCAGTTTGCCAGCTAAAGGTGCTGTGTTGGGCGATTCTCCGAGAGCCGTAGATTTGACGACGATAGGAGTATCAGGAACTTCTAGCATCATGCCGATGACAGAACCTTGTGGGACGAAACGGTGAACTTTTTGGAATAACATCTTGATAACCAGTGGTCTCAGTCAGATGAGCCTGCAAAACCAGGGGCATCATAGGTATAAACTGCAGAGACTTTTTCTTGCAATTCAGGCTGGATTTGACTAGCAGCATAGACGGCTAGATTCCCACCTTTAGAATGTCCAGCTACAATCACTTTCTGTTTTGGATGCTTCGCAAAGAAATCCTCTAAGTATTCAAGAGCATGTTTTTGGGCAGGGATTTCCCTTCATGTAGGTCATATGGAAATCTTCCTTCCAGCCAATAATACTGTCGTCTGTACCTCGAAAGACAATCAGATAAGTATCTAAATCAAGGCGATAGGTCATAGCAGCGAACTGTTTCTGTTGCTCCGTATCAATCTCGTTTACAAAGTTAGAGAGTTTGCTATTTTTAAAACGTTTGTGCTGGGATAACTGATCGAGGAGCTGAAGACGTTCTTTATTGGTCAACATGGTGCTTTCTCGAGGGACGCGAGTTGCGACATCGCTTAAACGATTGACAGGCTGTTCCAATAAGTTATCAAAAGGAAGATAAGTCAGCTCTGTAAAAGCAAGTATATCCAGTTCATTCAAGGGAAGATCGTAAAAAGAATCGTATTGAACGTCAGTTAGGTAGTCGAAAATATTTGACATGGGAACTCCTTTCTTTACTTTTATCTTATCAGATTTGCATCAATTTCGCTAGTAGTGAGGAGAATTTTGCTATAATATAGAAAAAGGAGGAGCAGATGCATAAGATTTTACTAGTAGAAGATGATCCAGTTATCCGTCAACAAGTTGGGAAAATGCTCTCCGAATGGGGATTTGAGGTAGTCATGGTAGAAGACTTCATGGAGGTTCTCACACTATTTGTTCAGTCTGAACCTCATCTGGTTCTCATGGATATCGGCTTGCCTCTCTTTAATGGTTATCACTGGTGCCAGGAAATTCGCAAGATTTCTAAAGTTCCTATTATGTTTCTGTCTTCGAGAGACCAGGCTATGGACATCGTGATGGCCATTAATATGGGGAGCGGATGACTTTTGTAACCAAGCCTTTTGACCAGCAGGTTCTTTTAGCTAAGGTACAGGGCTTATTGCGTCGTTCCTATGAGTTTGGACGGATGAGAGTCTCTTAGAGTATGCTGGAGTTATCCTCAATACCAAGTCTATGGATGTGCATGTCAATGGCAAAGCTATCAGTTTAACCAAGAATGAATTTCAGATTTTACGTGTCTTATTTGAGCATGCGGGAAATATCGTAGCGTGACGACCTGATGCGGGAGCTCTGGAATAGTGACTTTTTTATCGATGATAATACCTTGTCCGTAAATGTCGCGCGCTTGCGCAAGAAATTGGAGGAAGAAGGTTTGATTGGTTTTATCGAAACCAAGAAAGGAATAGGGTACGGATTGAAACATGCTTGATTTCAAAAGTTTTTTTCTAGCTTATATCCGTTCGCGTAGCCGTTTTTTCGTGTTTATTCTCTTACTTACAGGTTTACTTTTTCTCTTTGAGGTCTTATTTGATAACCAAGTGCCCTACTTTAACTATTTCTTCTTTCTATCTACCTTTTGACACTTCTGTTTTTGGTCTATGATTTCTTGATAGAATTGCAACGCTATCGTAAGGAATTGTTTTACGGAAAAAGAGAAGCCAAGTCACCAATGGAGGCTCTACTGACTGAAAAATTAGAGAAAAGTGAAGAGGAACTCTACCAAAAGAAATCAGATGCGGAAAATCGCTATAATGACTTGGTGGACTACTATACTCTCTGGGTGCATCAGATAAAAACACCAATTGCAGCCAGTAAACTCCTAGTGAGCGAGGTGGCGGATCGCCAACTGAAACAACAGTTGGAGCAGGAAATTTTTAAGATTGATTCCTACACCAACCTCGTTCTCCAATACCTCACGCTTAGAGAGCTTCCATGATGATCTGGTGTTGAAGAAAGAAAATGTGGAGGATTTGGTCAAGGAAGTTATTCGCAAATATGCCATTTTCTTTATCCAGAAAGGATTAAGTGTTAATCTGCATGACTTGGATAGAAGCATTGTGACGGATAAAAAATGGCTGTTAGTAGTTATTGAACAAATCCTTTCAAATAGCCTCAAATACACAAATGAAGGTGGAATTGAGATCTATATGGAAGATCAAGAACTTTGCATCAAAGATACTGGGATTGGCATTAAAAACAGTGATCAATTGCGAGTTTTTGAACGCGGATTTTCAGGCTATAATGGTCGCATGACCCAGCAGTCATCTGGACTTGGGCTCTACCTGACCCAAAAAATCAGCCAAGAATTAGGACATCAAATCCGTATCGAATCTGAACTTGGTCAAGGGACGACTGTGCGCATTAAGTTTTCAGAAGTAAACCTACTGATTGAGTGAAAAGAATTACTAAGAGCTTGGAAGAAATCCTTTTCAGGCTCTTCTTTAGACCTTGTTATGGTAAGAAAAGTAGGTTTCAATCAGATAAAAATTGTAATCTTACAAAAATGTAAGATTAAAGCCTCTTTTGTAAGGTTATGCTATGGCAAGTCCTCTTCATTTTGGAGTAAACTTATAGCATAAAAGATAAAAGGAGAAAACCATGAAAACAATCTTACAAAAGAAAGATACAAGTAAACCAAGTCCAAAAGAGATCGAGCGGGTTCAGCTCGGTTGCGCTATTATGCAGGCTCAGTTTCAATTAATGGGATATTAAAAAGGAGATTATCATGACACTATTAGATGTAAAACACGTTCAAAAGATTTATAAAACACGTTTCCAAGGCAACCAAGTAGAAGCCCTGAAAGATATTCACTTTACTGTAGAAAAAGGCGACTATGTTGCCATCATGGGTGAGTCTGGTTCTGGAAATCAACCCTACTCAATATTCTTTGCCATGCTTGACAAACCAACTCGTGGTCAGGTCTTCCTAAACGGAACAGACACAGCTACCATTAAAAATACTGAAGCATCAAGCTTCCGTCGTGAAAAGTTAGGCTTTGTCTTCCAAGACTTCAATTTGTTAGATACGCTTTCTGTTAAAGACAATATCTTACTCCCTTTGGTATTGTCTAGAAAGCCTATTACAGAAATGATGAAAAAATTGGTCGTGACGGCTGAAAATCTTGGCATCAACCAATTGCAGGAGAAGTACCCTTATGAAATCTCTGGGTGGACAAAAGCAACGGGTAGCAGTTGCCGCGCCATCACTAGAACCAGAAATTCTCCTTGCTGACGAGCCAACAGGAGCTCTAGACTCTAAGTCATCTGCAGCTCTTCTGATATCTTTGATCAGAATCAATGAACAAGGACAAACCATTCTCATGGTAACCCATTCAACAGCTGCAGCATAGTCGTGCGAAACGTGTCCCTTCATCAAGGACGGCATTCTTTCACAATCAAATCTACCGTGGTGAAAAGACTGAACGTCAGATGTTCCAAGAAATCTCTGACACCTTGACTGTTATGGCAAGTGAGGTGAACTAGTATGTTTCGATTAACCAATAAGTTGGCCGTATCCAACTTAATCAAAAACCGCAAACTCTATTATCCTTTTGCACTAGCAGTTCTCCTTGCAGTTACTCATCAGCTATCTATTTTATTCATTAACTTTGATCCTAAAATGGTAGAAATGCGGGTGGATCTTCATTCAATTCTACCCTACAACTTGGTCTCATCGTAGTAACACTTGCATCTGCCATTATCGTCCTTTATGCCAACAGTTTTGTCATGAAAAATCGTTCCAAAGAACTGGGTATATATGGCATGTTGGGACTAGAAAAGCGACATTTGATTGGTATGACCTTCAAGGAACTCCTGATTTTTGGTCTAGTAATAGTCACTGCTGGGATTGGGATTGGTGCCCTCTTTGACAATCTGATTTTTCGCTTTATTGCTCAAACTTTCAAAGATGAAGGTGGAGTTAGTCGCAACCTTCCAATGGTCCGTAGTCCTTTCCATCCTTCTGGTATTTGGTCTTATCTTTTTAGTCATTGTCTTCCTAAATGCTATCCGCATTATCCGTATGGATGCTCTCCAACTATCTCGTGAGAAAGCAAAAGGTGAGAAGAAGGGCCGTTTCCTAGTGTTTCAGACAATCTTGGGACTACTCTCTTTAGGTAGTGGCTATTATCTAGCTCAAAGCGTAACAAATGCTCTATTAGCTATTTCTACCTTCTTTTTAGCTGTAATACTGGTCATTTTAGGAACCTATCTCTTGTTCAATGCTGGGATTACAGTTTTCTTGAAAATGCTCAAGAAAAACAAGAAATATTACTACAAACCTAACAATCTCATCTCTGTTTCTAACCTCATTTTCCGTATGAAGAAAAATGCGGTTGGTTTAGCGACTATTGCCATCCTTTCCACCATGGTTTTGGTCACCATGTCGGCAGCAACCAGTATCTACAATGGTTCTGAAAATATTAAAAAACTCCTGTATCCTCACGATATGTCAATTTCAGGACAAAATGTAGAAGTTGAGGATTTAGACCAACTTTTAACTCAGTATGCCAAGGAAAAGAACCTAACAATCAGCACTAAGGATGTTCTCAGCTATGCAAGTTCTCGGACTTTCTAGTCAAGATGGTACCAAATTAACCACCCTTTGCAAAAGGTCAAAATAGTGTTATGCCCAAGACAGTTTTTCCTAGTCTTTGATCAAAAAGATTATGAAAAAATGACTGGACAAAAGCTGAACCTTACGAATAATGAGGTGGGACTATTCGCTAAGAACGATGGCCTTAAAGGTCAAAAAGCATTCAGTCTTAACAATCAGAACTATACTATCAAGGAAGAAATCCAGCAAGATTTCCTCAGAGACCATGTTGCTAACCAGTATGTACTTTTGATCTCAGATTACTAACTACTTGTTGTCTCAAATTTGCAGGACTTTTTAGATAAAATACCAGGATTCTGCTATATACACTCCAGCTATACGGTGGAATGGATGTGACGGCAAGTAAAGAGGAGCAACTCAAACTTGCAGATGATTTTGATACTCTGATAATTTCAGTCACAATCTCAAGAACGAGAATGGTATGGTTTACGGTGCAAACATTGCTAGTGAGTCAACTGTCGAAATGAACGCTCTCTTTGGTGGAGTCCTCTTTATCGGTATTTTTCTCTATCATCTTTATGGTAGGTACTGTACTCGTTATCTACTATAAACAAATTTCAGAAGGTTATGAAGACCGTGAACGCTTTGTCATTCTGCAAAGGTTGGTTTTGGATCGAAAAACAAATCAAACAAACCATTAACAGCAGGTCTTGACTGTTTTCTTCCTACCTTCTGCCTTGCCTTCCTTCATCTGGCTTTTTGCTTATCACATGTTGAGCCTGATTCTCAAGGTCGTTGGTGTTAGGTTGATTCAGCCATGATGTTAGTGTAACCCTTTCTATCTGTGGTATCTTTGCTTTTAGTTATGTCCTAATCTTTATGATTACTCAAGAAGTTATCGCAAGATTGTTCAAATATAAAAATAAAGGATATAATGTAAAAGTCAGAAAGTTATTTTTGACGGAGGAATCCTAGATTATATTGATACTCTATCATAGTAGTCATAATTTGCGAGGTTTACCTTGGGGATCACACCACCTTGGGTGGTTTTGCATGATACAAAAGTGGAAAACCAAACACATATGTTTAAACATTAAACTGCATCTTCTTATATAGGAGATGCAGTGTTCTATAGTAACTGGAAATTTTTCTTTCCCTCCTATCTTTTAAATTGATTGAGTTCTTCGAGAAAGGTTGTAAAATTTTTGATGTAATATCAAGATGGACTGATGGATAGTTAAAACGATAATTTTCAAAAGAATGATAGGTGAGAATTAAAAATATGTAAGATTGGACAGAAGTCTCTCCATCGTCTTTTGCAGAAACAAGATTATATGAAATAAAAGGAGTAACCAATGACTGAAACTATTCAACACGTGAATACGTGAGAAAAATTATACGATGATCTTCATGTTCGACTACAGAGATAGGCAATTTTAATATGTGCGATTTTTATTGCCTCTATGGATTCAAATATGAAATTCAACAGCTGTCATTATTGGAGGCATGCTGATTTCTCTTATGACACCGATTGTTGGACCGATTCAGTTTAGCTATTTTTGATACGCGTTTAATCACGCTAAATCTCTGAGGTTTTATTTACTCAAGTATTAGTCAGTTTGCTTTGTCTCGACTCTGTATTTCTGGATTTTCCTTTATCTTATAGCAAGTAGCAGAGTTGATTGGTACGAACATCTCCAACCATTTGGGATGTTCTCATTGCTATTGCTGGTGGGATTGCAGGTGCTAGTCTGTTCTGGCGAAAAAGAAGCAAATAATATCGTGCCTGGAGTAGCTATTGCAACAGCAGTCTGATGCCACCCATCTGTACTGCAGGTTATGGTTTAGCTAATGGAAATGTACGATGTTTTATTTGGGAGGGCTCTCTATCTTTCTTTGATCAATTGTGTCTTCATCATGCTAACAAACATTGTTGGAACAATAATTTGATGAGAAAATCTCCCTTAAGTTCATTTAAAGAGCTAAACATTAAAATGAAAAATTAGCTTGATATCCTTGATTGTATTATTGGTTCTTCCAGCCAGCTATCAGCAGTCACTCTGACGATGGATCAGCACGAAAAGAAGGGATCAAACAGTTTTGTGGAAAAGAGTTCTCTAATCATACGGTCATTAATCAAGTTCATAAGTCAGTAGCAATGAATTAGTCTTGACAGTTGTTGGAGATCCGATTTCAGAAGAAGAATTGAAAACAATTCGCCAAAAACAAGCCTCTTTCACGGTATTCAATCTGTTCAATTGAAAGTCAATCAAGTCCATAATTCTGACAAAATTAGATGAGTGATGACCATGAATTTGCATGAAACCATTAACAAGTATATCGATCAAAAACTCTCTGAAAAGATTCACAAAAGACCTGCATAGAAAAATGAAGCAGACAAGGACTGAGGATAGTCAGCTTTTCGAACTCGAGGAAGCAATCTTGGGAGGATATCTATATCCAAAGAGTTAGCGGATGGAAAAGGATCGTTGATGAGGATACCATTTGTGAGTGGTTTTACCACTCACTGCTCAGGTTAGATAAAGAAGCAACAACGTTTTCAGTTGTTGCTTCTAATTTAGCTGGAATTTATCCCAGATTTTATCGTTTATTTTCAACACGAACATTAGCAATATCAGTGAATCAATTCTACAAATGCATCATCGGCATAGTTTCAGTTTCTTTTTGACCATAACGGCGAACGTTTACAGCCTTCTCTTCCATTTCTGTCACCAACGATCAATTGGTAAGGATCTTTTGAGTTTGAGAGCACGGATCTTGAATGCATTTTTTCATTGCGTTCATCCACATCGGCACGAACACCACGGTCACGGAGTTTCTAGCTACTTCCAGCATAGTCCACATGTTTTTCGTTAGAAACTGGGATAAGAGTTACTTGGTGAGGTGCGTCATGTTGGGAAGGCACCCCTGTAGTTTTCAATCAAGATAGCTGTGAAGCGTTCCATGGTTGAGATAACCACGGTGAATCATAACTGATCGGTGTTCTTTCACCATCGGCTCCGATATATGTAAGGTCGAGGCGTTCTGGAAGCAAGAAGTCAAGCTGGATAGTAGAAAGGTTTCTTCTTTACCAAGGGCAGTCTTAACCTGGATATCCAATGGTCCGTAGAAGGCTGCTTCACCTTCAGCTTCAAAGTAGTCAAGTCCCATGTCATCCACTAGCTGATTTCAACATGCGTTGAGCATTTTCCCACATCTCATCGTTATCAAAGTACTTGTGAGTATCTTTAGGGTCACGATATGATAAACGGAAACGATAGTCAGTCAAGTTGAAATCTTCATAAACGTCGATAATCAATTGAAGTGTACGTTGGAATTCATCTTTGATTTGTTCAGGTGTTACGATGCATGACCATCATTAAGTGACATTTCACGCTACACGTTGAAGCTGTAAGAGCACGAGATTTTTCATAACGGTGCATCGTACCGATTTTCAGCAATACGGATTGGCAATTCACGATATGAGTGAACGTGGTGTTTAAAGACTCACAATATGGTGAGACAGTTCATTGGACGAAGGACAAATTCTTCACCATCCTATATCCATAGTTGGAACTATATCTTCACGGTAGTGGATCCCAGTGACCAGAAGTCTTGTAAAGGATTCAACCGAGGCACCGGTGGAGTGTAGACGTGTTGGTAACCAGCAGCGATTTCCTTGTCGACGATGATAGCGTTCCAATTCACGACGGATAGTCGCTCCATTTGGCGACCAGAATGGAAGACCTTGACCAACTTCTGAGAAATCATGAAGAGATCCATTCTTTACCAAGTTTACGGTGGTCACGTTCTTTGAGCTTCTTCACGCATTTGAAGGTAGTTCTTCAAGTCTTTCTTGTCGAACCAAGCTGTACCGTAGATACGTTGCATCATAGCGTTGTCGCTATTTCCACGCCAGTAGGCACCAGCTACATTAAGAAGGTGGAAGATTTGACAGACCTGCTGATGGTACGTGAGGTCCACGGCAGAGGTCCACGTACTCACCTTGACAGTGCAGATGGTCAACCCACCTTCGTCTTCAGAGTGTCTTCAATCAATTCCACTGTATGGATCGTTTTTTGAAGATTTCACGCGCTTCATCTTTAGTCACTTCTCACGGATTGATGGGAAGTTTTCGTAACGATTTTTGCATTTCTGCTTCGATACGAGGAAGATCTTCATTAGAGATTTGACCCGCTGCAGTTTTGTCTGTATCGTAGTAGAAACCATCTTCAATCGCTGGACCAACTCCGAGCGAATGTCTCGAAGAGGCGACGAGCAGCTTGGGCAAAATAAGTGGGCCGCTGAGTGACGCAAGATTGAAGAGCGTCTTCATCGATCAGGTGTTACGATTTCGATGCTTCCAGTCTTCAGTGATAGCACGGGTAGTATCGATGAGTTTGCCGTTAAATTTACCAGCAAGAGCTCGCATGAAGTGCAGCTGATGGATTGGCAATTTCAAAAAGTTAATAGCCAGATTCTGAATTCACGAACAGCGCCATCTGGGAAAAGTAATTTGAATCATGATTTTCTCCTTATATTGGTTATCCATTATTTCTAAAGTAGAAGTGTTTCCCTATTTTGCAGTTCAATCAAGAGATCAAAAAGCGACATCCTACAGGACGTCGCAACGTGTTCCACCCTTCATTTATGTTCCTCAAAAAGAGGGACACTCTGATTGGCTCTAACGTGGCCACCGTTTTATGTTTTCATAAAAAGTCAATAGAGTAGTATCAGTATAGTCTTCCTATGCGTTCTCAGCAACCACGCACTCTCTGGTAGAAAGGGTCTAAAGGGACTTGTCTCTATGGCTATTATAGCATGATTGTGAGATTTTTTCAAGGGATTTTGTGAAAGTTTTTCCTTTTCAGTTTTTGCACTAGATTCTTAATGCGGCACCGACAGCCATACCCGCGAGGGCAAAGATTTCTAGGCTAGGGAAGTAGAGGAAGGATAGATTCTCGAGGGTAATGATGGTAAAGCAAAAGAGCAAGTCAGCTCCAATTAACCACCAAACTCGAGAGACTTGAAACGATAAGAGAGAATGGTGATACTACTGAAAGTCACCAGTGGAGAGAAGATAATAACGTTGCCGATGGTGAGCTCCTTCAGATATAGTTTTCGGTATTAGTCCATAATAACAGCCTCACAAAGTGCTAAACAGAGAAGTACTGTACCAGGATAGGGGAGATATTGGGAGTTACGCACGGTAATCACCTCTCTTTTCAAGATGTCAACTTAGATATCCTTCCCATAACTATTATAGCGCACATTGGGTAAGAATAGTAATCAGCTGACAAAGAACTTAGTTCTTGTAGAATAGAGAATTGTCAAATAGACAGATACTTTCTTCTTGGTTTGCAGGCATGCCACCTGTCACTCGGATGAAGCCAACAGAAAAGGAGAAAACATCATGGCAATCTCAAAAGAGATGAAATCATTGCACAATATGACGTCACGAAGGTGATACAGGTTCAGTGAGGTTCAAGTTGCTGTCCTTACTTTGGGAAATCAACCACTGCTAACACATCGTCAAACACAAAAGACCGCTACTACCGTGGATTGATGAAGAAAATCGGTCGTCATCGTAACTTGCTTTGCATACTTGCGTAAAAACGACGTTAGCCGTTACAATGAGTTAATCAACTCTCTTGGACTCCGTCGTTAATCCTTTATTTTCCCACTTACATTGCGTCACCCTTACCTCGAGTATACTCCAGTATAATCTTCAGTTACAGTTCCTAGCACTGTAAGGTGAAAATAAACCAGAATGATCTCCCATAGGGGAGATGTTTCACTAACATTTTGTACAATCTTCGGCTTGCCGTCTAGTCTCATAAACGTTTTATAGTTGTGTAGTTTAAATAAGCATGTTATAATAAAGCTATGGCATGTAGTACAGATTTTTCAAACAACGAGCATTAAATTACATCAAAGAGGACACAGCCATGTCAGAGGCATCCAAGTTTTTGATGTTGGCGTCAGAACTCTCTTACATGGGAAAAGAAATTACGTGAACAAGGGCACTTAGAGGCGGAAAAAGCGAGTCGCCAAAAGCCGAAAGATTCCTTTGGAGGAGTTGAAGGACTTTGTAGAGGCTCATCCAGATGCTTTTTGACAGGAAAGTGCGGTACATTTTGATTGTGCTGTCCCTTCAGTATGGGCAGCTTTAAAGCAGATCAATATCACTTTAAAAAGACGACTAGCTTTAGGAACAAGATCCAGAGAAAGTCGCTGAATTTCTTGATATTTTGGATAACCTAAAAAGATTACCAGTCGTATATATTGACGAAACAGGAATCGACCGCTACCTCTATCGTCCTCATGCACGGGCTCTAGAGGAGAAAGTCTATGAAAAGATTAGCGGACGGCGTTTTGAGCGGACTTCACTGTTGCAGGACAAGTAGACGGAGAGTTTATGGCTCCTATGATTTACAAGGAAAGTATGACGAGCGACTTCTTTGTGAAGTGGTTCAAAACGCAACTCCTGCCTGCTTTGAAGACACCTCATGTCATTGTCATGGACAATGCTAGTTTTCATCCCAAGAACATTTTGGATGAGCTTTTGCGTCCAAGATAAACTACTTTTTCTTACCTCTACCACCGTATTCACTCAGATTTGAATCCCATCGAGCAAGCTTTGGGCTATCTTGAAAAAGAAAAAGTGACGGATTTATTGAGGGGAAGTTCCAAATGTTTTTGAATGTTTAGAGCGCTTTTTAAAACTAAATGACTATATCCAGCAAGAATCAAGATACAAAGGTCGTCAAAAGCACAGCAAAATAGGAAAATTGACGAGGAAACTTCGGTTTCTGGGAGATTTTATCTTTTCGCCATAAGTAGCTTAGGCCGTGTCTAGTGAGCATATCTTGAAATAAGGCTACTCGATTGGGTAGTCTTTTGTTTTTCTGTATTTTAGCTCAGCTCAAAATAAGCTCTCTGACTTCAGGGAGCTTTTTATTGAGGTTTTATCAGTCACAATTTTGGAGACTACAAAACTCTCAAATGGTAGTAGTCTGCAGACCTCGGAGAGCCCACACTTTACAGTAAAGTATGTATCAATATACTTTACATGGATAGATCACCGAATTCCCTAGTTAGAAATTACTTTGTAACTACGTTTTGAGGAGGAGTAAAATGCTTTCCTACGTTCGACATTACCCATTAGCGATAGCTAAATTAATGTGTCTGTGCTCTCCTAAAATCTGCTGATTTATTACCGACTAATACAGGAGGTGTATGACAGACAATCATATCTGCTATTGGTGTTTATATTTCCACCAGTATCGATTATTTAATTATTTTATTTATTTTATTTGTGCACAGCTATCACAGAATAAACAAAATGGCATATTTATCGGGGGCAATATCAGGCACGAGGCTTACTTAGTGAGGAGTGTAGTTGCTGCTTATGTCGTTAATTTCGTGCCTGAAGAATGGATGGTTGGATTGCTGGTTTAATCCTCATCTATTTAGGGATTCGCTCTGCAATTGTTGGAGAGAGTGAGGAAGAAGAGGAAGAAATTGTTGAAAGATTAGAACAAAAAGCAAGGCAAATCAACTGTTTGGACAGTTGCATTGCTGACAATTGCGTCTGGCGGAGATAATTTAGGTATCTATATCCTTATTTTGCTTCGTTAGATTGGTGCAGACACTCGTGACGTTGTTTGTGTTTGCAACGGCATATCATCTTCATGAGACTTAGTCGTGCCATCCTCTGTGCCGTTTGAATATCCGGACAGTTGAAAATATGAGCACCATTGTTCTTTAGTATTCATTCTACTTGGATCATACATCATGTGATGAAATGGCACGATATAGACTCTTTCTGATCGTGGAGATAGTTTACTAGGATTTTAGCCATGATCAAACCAGCCCTCTGACTTCGAGAGGGCTTTTTTGTGCATTTTTCTAGTCTTGCTCATGATTTAGAAATGTGGTATACTGTTTATTAAAATTGTCAAAATTTTTAGATCTTTGTTAAAGGAGGGTTCATGCTTTCCAAACTTTTCTGGAAGCCATCAAAACCTGAGAAATTGTTTTACTAACTATCTTGTTAGAGCTTTTGATTTCTGTTTCTGGCAGTTTCTATGGGTTCTGTTCAAATGAGTTTGAGTGATGCCTATCGGATTATTTTGAGTCAGTTAGCTCCTTTTGAGATAGAGATTTTCAAAGTCTACGCTTGCTATTGTTTGGAATATGAGATTGCTACGGGTTCTTCTTGGCTTGATAGTTGGTGCTGGTCTCTTTCCATGTGGCGGTGTCATGCAGTCAACAGTCAATAACCAATAGCAGAGCCCTATGTATTAGGGATTTCCGCGGGGCAACCTTGGAGCAACTTTTGAGTGTATTCTTGGATTTAAAGTTTTGATTGGTCCTAGCTCTCCTTGAGCGCTTGTGAACAGTGCAGTGCCTTCTGATTGCTTCCATGCAAGGCAGGATGACAACTTCCAGCCTGATTTTACAGGAACGGTCGTGAATGCACTATTTTTGGCTTTTTCAAAACTTTTATTATCTCTATTGGTAGCTGATGAGTGTCATGACCATCAAGTTTTGGGACCATGGGTTCTTAGCGACTTCCTGGGCTCACTTAACTTTGCCAACAGTAGTGATGGGAATAGCTTTATTTTTCTCAACCCAATATCGTGTTTTTAATGCCATGATGATGGGAGATGAGGCGGCTTTTGACTTTGGGAATTCCTTTGCGTTTTTACTGGTATCTCTATGTGACGATTGTGGCTATAATGACAGCAAATCTTGCATCGACCTGTGGGATTATCGGTTTGTAGGTCTGATCAACCTCATCTAGCCCGAAGTTTTGGTTGGTACAAATTATAGCAGCTTTTTCCACTGCAACATTACTAGGCGCCCCTTTGTCGTCTGGGCAGATGTCTTGCTGCAGTTTTGATTCAGAATGCTGAAACTCACTGATTGAATTTTCACAGCCCTAGTAGGTGCACCTTTCTTTTTATCTACATGGTTGGAAGGAGACGAAGGAGGTGAGAGTCTGATATGGACTTAATGTGTCAGGATATTCACTTTGAACTCGGAGAGAAAAAATTCTCAAAGGAGTGTCGCTCAAACTGGAGGGCAAGCAATTTCACACCATTTTGGGACCCAATGGAAGTGGGAAAACTAGTCACTGAAACTCCTCTATCGACAGGAAAAATCCTGATCAAGGCTTGATTTCTCAGATGGAAAACCCTTGGGAACAAATGAGCGTCAAGGAAACGGGCAAAAGCAGATGGCAGTTGTCACGCAGTTTAATCAGTTACAATTTGATTGTAGGGTTGAGGAAATCAGTCGTGCTGGGCAGAACACCTCATCTCGCTTTCTTACAAAAGGAAAAAGAAAAAGACTTTGCCTTGGTTGAGGATGCTCTGGTCAAGGTAGACATGTTCGAAAAGAGAATCGACTCTACTCTTTCTGTCAGGAGGAGAGAAGCAGTGGGTTTTGTTGGCACGCCTTGGCCCAAGAGCCGACACTTTGCTCTTAGACGAACCGACCAATCATCTGAGATATCAAATACCAGCTGGACTTAGTTAACTCATTGTCAAACATCTCAATATCACTGTACTAGCAGTATATACATGGATATTCAGCTGGCTTGTCGTTATTCAGACTATCTCTATCTGATGAAAGAAGGAGAAATTGTTTACCAAGGGACTCCAAAAGAGACCATCACACCTGAGATCGTTGCAGGTCTGTCTATGGTGTCCAAAGTAGGGTTACTTGGACTGAAGACCAATGCAATGCCATGATTCACTATTTATAAAAATGAAAAGGAAAAACAAACATGAAAAATCAATCGTATTTTGCTCCTAACAGTAGCTACCTTTAGCTAGCAGCGGTGGAAATGCAACAGAAAAAGCTACCACACAATCAAGCGCAGAGACAAGTCAAAAATCTACTAGAGAAACCAGTGCTATCCTGTAACCATCAAAACTTATGATGCTAAAGGAAACGAAGTGGAACAAGTCTTTGAAAAGGCACCTGAAAAGGTCATCACTAACAATCTATCATCAACAACTGAACCTACTTGAACTTGGTTTGAAGGGATGAAATTGCCGGCATGCTCAACTCTGATAATGCCGTAACTGGTAAAAATACAAGGAAGCAATTGAAGCCATCCTCATATTGGGGATAAGAAATCAGTCTCAAGAAAACGGTTCTTTCTTATGAACCAGACGCTTTGATGGGACGCAACATGATGTTCTCTGAAAAGTCACTGGCACCATTGAGTGCTTGGAATGAAAACAAAATCCCTGTTTATACGCAAAAGCCTCTCTTTCAAAATATCCAACAGGATCTGGGAAATATCGTAGAAGATGTGAAGAATCTTGGTACCATTTTTCAATGTCCAAGACAAGGCAAACCAATACGCAGAGCAATTGCAAGCTAAAATCGATGCGGTTAAAAAAGGCAATCCAGAAACACAGGGTGAAAAGAAAAAAGCTTTGATTATGGTTGCTTATAACGATGAAACCTTCGGTGCCTAACAAGTCAGCTCCTTCAAGAAAGTTTGCTCAACCAACTTGGTTACACAAATGTCGCAACAGGAACATCTGGTTTGACCTTGGAAAACTTAGTATCAATGGATCCAGAGTTGATTATCTATGTAACCAGCGACCGCAATCAAAAGTTGGATGAAAAGCAGTGGATTTGATGAAGCAATGCTGTTTTGGAAAATGTACCAGCAATCAAGAATCAATCATGACCATCTCTTACGATGAGTTGATGGATTACGGTCCTGCAGTGATTGATTCCCTTGAGAAGATCAATGACTTTATCAAGAAATAAGGAGTTTAACTGGGAAGGGATTCAAGTTAGGATCAGTCTTCCTTCAAACTATGACTCAAACAAGCTTCACCCGATTGATTCTTTTTAAATGATGGTAGAACTGGACTATTTATCAAATCTATCCTAATCTGTGATTTTTAGTAGGTTTGATTCCAGAAAAATCGTCTGGATGACTTTGCCTGGAAAGTTAGTGCATTGAAAGAAGGTACCAGATTTTTGGTGAGAATGTAGACCAATTTCATCAAAGCTCTTTTCTCATGAATTTTAAAAATTCTAAAAGACTATTTGATTGATGAAAGTCGAATTGCTTATGGTGGCTATTCACTGGGTGGTCTTGCTGTCTATAGTCTTTATAGTAGCTATCTTCCTTTGAGCTGTATTTTCGTATCTGTGGTTCCTTTTGGTATCCAGACTTTACAGATTTTTGCAGGAACATACTCTTGATGCAGAGCCAAAGCCTTTTATTTATCTGCAAAATGGTCAGACAGAAGGTGCCAATCATTCCAATCGTCTGTCTAAGGTCTCTATTTTTGCTAGAAACATTCATGATCTGATTTCAGAAGCAGTTCCTCAACTTATTCTACTTTTGATGCTTATGGGCATCATGAAGTTCTTAAGGAACGTTATCACTATTTTGTGATTGGCTGAGAGAAGAGTGGAAGATTAGATAAGAATGTAATAACTCTTTGTTTAGGATGAACAGAGTATTTTTCTTGTCTTTATTCGGGTAGATTTTGAATTTACTGAAATTTCCGTGGGTTTATCTAAATCGAAAGTTTAACTGTAATGCATTAAAAATGTGGTATAATGAGTAGATAGATAGAATCGAGGATATTATGTCATTTACGAAAATTTAAGTTTAAAAAATATATAGAAGAAGCCTTGGAGGAGTTGAAATTTACGACACCTACCGAGGTTCAGGAAAAGTTGATTCTTAGTGTCCTGGCAGGTCGTGACTTAGTTGATGAATCAAAAACAGGTTCAGGGAAAACTCATACCTTCTGCTTCCAATTTTCCAACAATTGGACGAGGAGAGTGACAGCGTGCAGGCAGTTATCACAGCTCCAAGTCGTGAGTTAGCGACTCAGATTTACCAAGCTGCTCGTCAAATTGCAGGCCACTCGGATGTAGAAGTACGTGTCGTTAACTACGTTGGTGGAACAGACAAGGCGCGCAAATTGACAAACTGGCAAGCAACCAGCCCCATATTAGTTATCGGAACTCCAGGTCGTATCTATGATTTGGTAAAAATCAGGTGATTTGGCTATTCACAAGACTAAGACCTTTGTTGTCGATGAAGCTGACATGACCTTGGATATGGGATTCTTGGAGACGGTTGATAAGATTGCAGGAAGTCTTCCTAAAGACTTGCAGTTTATGGTCTTTTCAGCGACTATCCCACAAAAACTGCAAACCATTCTTGAAAAATACTTGTCAAATCCCGTCATGGAAAAGATCAAGACCAAAACAGTTATCTCAGATACCATTGATAACTGGTTGATTTCGACCAAGGGACGAGACAAGAATGCCCAGATTTATGAGTTGACTCAAGTCATGCAGCCATATCTAGCCATGATTTTTGTCAATACAAAAACTCGTGCGGATGAATTGCATACATACTTAACAGCTCAAGGATTAAAGGTGGCAAAGATCCATGGGGATATTGCACCTCGTGAACGCAAGCGAATTATGAATCAGGTCAAAAATCTTGATTTTGAGTATATCGTAGCAACTGACCTGGCTGCGCGTGGGATTGATATTGAAGGTGTCAGCCACGTTATCAATGATGCTATTCCACAAGACTTGTCCTTCTTTGTTCACCGTGTTGGACGAACTGGACGTAATGGTCTACCAGGTACAGCCATCACCCTCTATCAGCCAAGCGATGACTCTGATATTCGTGAGTTAGAGAAATTAGGAATCAAGTTTGTACCTAAGATGGTTAAAGACGGAGAATTCCAAGATACCTATGACCGTGATCGTCGTGCCAATCGTGAGAAGAAACAAGAAAAACTGGATATCGAAATGATTGGTCTGGTTAAAAAGAAAAAGAAAAAGTCAAACCAGGTTATAAGAAAAATCCAGTGGGCGGTCGATGAAAAACGCCGTAAAACCAAGCGAGCAGAAGGTCGTGCTCGTGGGCGTGCAGAGCGAAAAGCTAAGCGCCAGACATTTTAAAAATGAAACAGTAGAACCAAATCGGTTTTACTGTTTTTTATAGTTCTACATTGAAATTGACAGAATTCATAAGTAGATGATATTAGAAAAATTAAAATTTAATCAAATCTTTCTTTTTAATTCTTTTGAAGTTTATAGGATATTTAAATTAAAAGTTAATTGTAGGAGAAGTTAAATGAAAGACTTTATTGCTGGATCGGTGAAATAAATGTTTTTGCTTATTTGATATATGTCTGTAGCGATCTCGCCCTCTTTTTCATATATTGATCATCGGCTCAGAGGTGACTACTGAAAAATTATTTTAACCATCATAGGTATAGTCTACGCTATCTTTTTAACGATTGCTAGAATTTATCGAAAGTTTTTCTGGTAAGAATCAGAAAGAAATATAAAATCCCCATCAAATTTCTGATGGGATTTTTAGCGTTTTATAATAATTGAAAATCTAGTTAGAATATAGGTTATTGATTCTCATATCATCTTTGCGTTAATTGATAAGTAAAACATTAAGCAATGATTAGCTATCGGTTATCAATATGATTAATGGAATTTTGATTTTAGAACAAATACAACAACAGTAATTTAGGAGATAATGTATTAGCAGAATCTTGCAAACCTTTTATAAAACAGAAGGAATAAAACATGGGGATTTATAAGGAAGGAATACTTTTAGTAATATATTTGAAACAATTAGGGTATTTCCATAAAATTCTATATTTTAACAATTGAGTGGACAAGAAACGTCCACCCTTTTTGTAAACTTAAATTATCAATAATAAGAGGTGAAATTAAATGAATTATTATCAAGTTGAGTTTAAAAATCCTGATGATTTCTTAAAAACTCAAACAGAAGATTTTATTAAGACTAATCGTTTATTGCTATTTAAAGAGGATGACGCTTATTACCTTATTTCTCAAGAAAGCTACAATGATCAAGAAAATCATGGGGAAAATAAAGGATTTTGATCATGAGTTTACATTAAAAAAAGTTAAAACTCTAACAGAAAGTGATTTTATAAAGAAACTTGGAAACAAGTGATAGAAGAGAACTAGTAAAAATTCTTATTAGTGCAAATAAAGAGACCATGTCTCATTATCTAATGCCTAATTTTGAAAAACTGGATGAATTGAAAAACATTTGTGGTCTCGCTGATTTTTAAGAAGGCTGTTCAAGAACTAATTACATATCTTTCATTTCAAGAAAAATAAATAATAATGAACAACAGCAACACTTTTTATATTTTTAATGGTGAGAGGGGATCTGGTCGTAAGTTTGCTATCAAGTTTCTAGAGTCTCTTTGAATGAATGCGATATTTGTTAATTGTAATAATTTTTTTATTCCTAAGATAGGCGAAAAAGATGTCCCGGTATTAGTTGATTATCTTTCAGCAAGGCCAAGAACAAAAATCAGAATTTTACGATACATTTAGACAAAAGAAGGGGCATTCAATTAACATCATTGTTGCGAGAACTATCGAGAGGCAGAATCTATAAAAAGAGTTACTTGAGGATTTTTAATAAAGTATCAATTGTAAATTTTCCGAAATATGATGAAGCAGAGCTGAAAAGAATCGGTCTTCAAATGATAAATCAAAAAGGTATTCAATTGTGTAATGAAGTTTATGAGCAATTAATAGCTGAAAATAAAGCACTAAAGGATGCTAAAGAAGTTCGACTTTTGTTCAAGAACTTGTTGAATTTGCAGTACAAAATAATTATAATCCTTCAGATAAAAACGAATTAAATCTGGATGGATTTACTTCTCAAAATGAATCTTCAGTTGAAGATGAAGAAAAATGCGGAAAAAGTTGAGTGAATTAATTGGTTTGAAAGAAGTGAAAATAGTCCTAAAACCAGCAGTTAGTTTATAATCGAGTTTCTGCGTTGCGTCAGGCTCATGGATTTAGTAATGAAATATTAAATCGTCATCTCGTTTTTCCGGAAACTGGGACTGGGAAAACTATAGTAGCTAGGCTTTATACAAAAATTTATACAATCAAGATAATCCAAGAGAATAAGTTAGTGGAAGTAGGGCGTGGACCTTGTTGGTGAATATGTTGGACAGACTGCTCCAAAAGTAAAAAGAGCTTTTGATGAAGCGAAAAGGGGAGTACTCTTTATAGATGAGGCCTATAGTCTTATCCCAAGTAGTGAGAGATTTTGGACATGAGCTATTTTAGCGCTTATACAAGAAATGGAAAAATCGTCGGATGAGGTGTTGGTTATTTTTTTGCTGGTATGAAGAATTGATGGTCAAATTTACTGAAACTAATCCAGGACTATCCTCGAGAATTTCTAGAGAAATAAAATTTTTAGATTATACAATTGATCAACTAATTGCTATTTTAGAATTGATGATAAATAAGAGGCATTATCAATTAACCGATGGTTGTAAGATCGGTACTAGCTCAGCATTTTTCAGAAGTTGTAAATTGTAGAAATTTTTGGAAACGCTAGATACGTCCGTAAATTAGTAGATGAAATTGTTCAGTCAAGCACAACGAGTGATTGAAGGTGATAAGAATCAATTAGAAGATGATACCTTTTAAATCAAATTACATTGACAGATATCCATAAGGCTGTTGTAGCTATTGAAGCAAAAATCATCAAAATCAATATCGTTGATAGGATTCGAAGGTAGAAGTAACTATAATAGACTTTAAAAAGAAGAAATAGGTACTAGTATCGGTAGAAGATTTGAACTAGTAAATTGATTGAATCTAAGCCATTGGAAATGTTATACTATTGTTAAAAGGATTTAGGATTATATGAACGACCAAGAACGCTTATTAACTATATTTTTACGATTACAGTCTGGTGCACATTTAGCTAAGGTTCAGCTTGCAGATGAATTTAGTGTTAGTGAAAAGACTATACAACGAGATTTTTTCTCCTGTCTGGTTTTTTTAGATACACAACCGATGGTTGCAACAGAACTTGCTTATGATATGAGGCACCACACTAGGTATTTAAAAGGGAAATCTTTATTTAATAAAAAGGATATTCTTGTAATTTCAAAGATTTTTACTAGAAAATCGTTCTTTGAATAAGGAAGAAAACAAGTCATTACTTGATAGTTTATTGGCACTTATTTCAAAAAGATGAGCAAAAAGAAGTTTCTAGTATTATTGCAAGTGAGTTGCTAAATTATGCACCATTATCAGACACACAAAAATCGTATTGATAAGGTTTGGGAATGGTCTGAATTGATTCGTAAGGAGTTGGTCTTAGACATTGATTATCAATCTCCTTATAATACTAAAAAGACATACAATTTTTCCGGTTTCTCTACTATGATACTCATTATTTTTTTACATAGTAGCCTATAATTTACTATTTGATTCTTATATGACTTTAAAATTAGACAGAATACTTAGTTGGGTAGAATCTAAAAAGAAAAAAACCTTCTTTCATATGGAAGAAAAATTTCGTGATGGAGAAATTCGTAATAAGCGTGTAGATCCATTCATAGAAAAGAGTTAAATATTAGAGTCCTATTCGTCAATGATCCAACAATTATTGTTGATCAATTCTCCTACAGCAAAAATTATTGAAAACATCAAATGGTAATATTATTGAATTTGTGAGTCAAGATACACCAGGGTTGAAGAGGTGGCTGTTGAGTCAAGCAGAATCCCTAACGGTATTGTCTCCTCAATCGTTAATTGATGATGTAAAACCTTATTAATAGAATGCAAGAAAACTACATTGACTGGAAGTTTGAGAGCGAATAAGATAATTTTTGTCTGTTATAGAAAAGAATACTGTGAATTTTCACCAACTAAAAGGAGAAGATGAAATGAGTAGAGTTATATAGAACCCGTCCATTTATCCCCTACGCTAAGTATAGCAAATATTGGAACGAATACATTCAAGAGGGTGATGAGATTATTAAGTACGTTTATAATAAAGTTAAATTGCCTGACAGAGAATTAAGAAATGAAATATACCAATGAGAAGCAAAGATGGACCATAGGTGATGTTAATCTTCCTGATTGGTTTATATAGATATGTAGTTGACGATGATTTATCTGATAATGGCAAAAAATTGTCAAACAGTGGAGATTAGAAAAGTATATTTTTGATTTAAATAATTACAAAGAAAAAGGTTATTTCATTGATAAAGAAAAGAAAAATTGTCATAACGATCGAGAAATATTAATGTTCCGAGAAGACTCAGAAGTCCCTTATTGGGATAAAATAACCTCCTTAGTAAAAGAAGCTTATAATCGTATTCGTATTACGCCTCAAATGATGGAGTTGGTAAAAAGATTTTGAGACTCAAACAGTGGATTATGAGATACTTTGTGAAATGGCTGAACAAAATAGGAAGAAAAACGAAGAGAAAGAAAAAGAAATTTTGGCCAAGAAGCAAGAATTACAAGAGAAAAAGATTACAAGTAGCTATTCAATTATTTTTAAGACTACATTTAGTTGATATAAAACCACAGCTAAAGTGAAGAAGGAAGAAAAGAGGTAGATGCTCTTCTAATTTAATAGACTTGACTCAGAAGTATGTCGTGCTAGATATGATATTTTTGCATCAAGCGGGCGTTGAAATAATTCTGAAAGAAAAAGTAAGAGAGGATAATTTAATTGGATTATGTAGCTAGATACACTTGAAAAGAGACGATAACATTAGAAAGAGTTAATTGATTTCTGTTTAAATAATTCTGAACAATATGTTGCTATTGGTTGGAGTTGATTGAGCGAAGATATTAAATTAGATGATTTTCCAAGAATACTATAATCGTATAAAAAAAGAATGGTAAAGCACATCCAGCAATAAATGTTTTTAGAGATGCAAAGATAGATGATTTATTCTGGACCAGAGATTTAAGTGGAAATTATTGATATGTAAAGTAAAATCTTCAGCTATAGTAGTTTGTGATACCCATTTGGATATTGGATCAGTTATCCCAGTTGATGCATTTAATGTGGGAATGCAAGTTCCTGGACAGATAAAATCATCGTTTAATAGGCTCTTGGTAGGGTACCATTGAAGAAGATACGGGATAAAAGCATAATAGAATATTCAAAATTAATATTTAATAAATTTTCGAAAAAGAATTATTTTGAGGTAACGACCTCATAGTGGAGGTCTTCTTGATAATCTACCTGAATTTTGATTTAGAAGAACTCGTTATCTCATATCTTCAAATTAAGGAAAAATTATTATGTACTTTCTAATTCAATTGCAAAAGAAGTCTACAACCATAAAAATTGAATGTGAGATGATCTCAGAGATATCAATAATCCAAGAAAAGCAGTAGTTCAAGTAAAAGGGAAGAAGGCAAATGTACTTGATGCTTTAGAATTTTAAACAATATGTAGATGATGGTTATTTAGTTTATTTTGTATGCTCCAAAAATAATATAATTTAGATCAGATTAAAAATGTAATTCAAGTTGAGGATAGTGATTTATTAGCTTTCTACGAGGAGAATAAATCGATTCTTCCAGCATCTATCACACAGTGGGAAGATTTATTTACTAGTGAGAGGGATTAAAATATGGAAGAGGTTCTCCCTTGCCTTCCATCTTAATAAAAATATTTGAGTGTTAAATACTCACAGTTGATGGTATAATTTTAAGAGAAGTTTATATAAGGGAGTTTTTATTATGGTTATTAATAATATTAATTTAGTTATACCCAACGATATTCAAAAAGGGCTTAGAATCAGGTATATACAAACAATTTGGTTCTGTTATCAGAAATAATAAAGGGACAGATTATTAAGCATCTCAAAGCTGTAGATTTTTCTAAAGATACTGCAAATAAATTAATCGGCAATAAGGCTATAAAAGTTGGACTAATAGGTGCAGGAGTTTTAGCTGTAGGAGGAGTTGGTTATTACAGTTATCGCAGTATTCAGATGAATAATGAATCAAAAATCTTTAATAAAGAGGTTAACTCAGTATTTAATTACCGCTCAAAAGGAGAATTGACTGAGAAAGATATTGATAAGTTTTTAAATTTCTTAAATAAAAATGAATCTCTGCTAAAGAAATTAGAATTAGATACATCTCTTGATGAATTATTCTGAATTGGTGAAGTCTTATACAGAGCAGTTTGCTGAAGCAAACAACTATGTAATAATAAGAAAACTAAATCAAAGACTAATCATAGTAACAAGATTATTAACTTAAAAGAGTATCTTGAAGTGCAAAAGGATATTTATAGTTCAGAAGTATTTAATATAAAAACCTCACCAGAAAAATTGAGCCCACTGAAAAAGTCATCAAATTGATGGCTTTTTGTTATACTAGAGATGAGGTGAGATGATGCTTGATAATCAGTTAACTATGGATGTCAGTCCTTATTCTAGTTTGTATAATATCGTGGTTCCTAAAACCCACTTTTTACTGTCAGCTAACTGAACTCTGTGATTTTAGCTTTTATTTATGATGAACTAGAAAAGAATTATCGTCCCGATTTTGGGCGTAAAGCTTTATTCACCGATTATGATGTTCAAATATTCTTGTTGAAAGATATTTATAAGTTATCAGATGTAGATGTAGGACGTTCCTTGTCAGATATGGCCTTTAAATTTTTTTCTTGGTCTAGCTCCTGAGGATTCTGTTATCGAGCCATCCTTCTGACAAAATTTAGAAAGTTAAGAATTAAAGATGACAAACTGCTTTGATGTATTGATTCAGAAGTCTGTTCAAATTGCACTCGAACATAACTTGATTAAGAGTAAAATCCTCATTGTGGATGCCACTCACATTAAAGCTCATTATAATCATAAGAAGCCCCAAGAAATTCTTAGGGAGCGTTCAAAAGCTTTACGTAAAACAATTTATCAACATTCAGAAGATATCAAAATAGAATTTCCAAAGAAACCTCAAGAAGATAACCTCGAAGCAGAGTTGACCTATACAGAGGAGTTAATGGCTGTGGTTGAAAAACACGAGGAACTCTTAGCCCTACCGGCTGTGTCTCAAAAGTTCAATTACCTAAAAGAAGCTGTTGATGATGACTTAGAACACTTGGAAGCTTCTGTTAAAGAGGAGGCTAGGCTTTGGACATAAGACAGCCAACACCTCTTTCTATGGATATAAAAGTCATATCGCTATGACGGATGAACGGATTATTACTGCTTGCGTGGTCACTTCTGGTGAACAAAGCGATGGGAAATATTTACCTGAGTTATATGCCAAAACAAAGGAAAATAGTCTGGACATCGAGACTATTATTGGTGATGCGGCTTATTCAGGAAAGGACAATATTCAACTAGTCTGCAAAGAAAAGATTCATTTGGTGTCAAAACTGAAACCCTTCTGTTTCAAAAAGGTTACCGTAAAGAAGAGGATGCGTTTGAATTTAATAAAGATGCAGGGCTATTTGTCTGTCCAGAAGGACACATGGCTGTTCGCAAAGCAAGGACAGGGAAAAATATCAAAATAAGAACTGTTGTCACTCATTACTTTGACATTGAGAAGTGCAAGAGTTGCCTTTCCAAGGAAGGGGTGTTATAGCGGAGGGGCAGTCTAAAACTATTCAATAACCATTAAGAGTAACGATCATCTTTTTCCAGAAGAAATTTCAGGAAACACCTTATTTTTAAAGAAATGGCCAGACATCGCTATAAAATCGAAGCGAAGAATGCCGAACTAAAACAGAGACATGGCTTTGATGTCGCAAGGGCATCAGGGTCTTTTTCAACATGGAGTTACAGGCAGCCACAAGCATCTTCGTGGTCAATATGAAACGAATTATGACCTTAATAACATAAAAATAACCGAGGAATTTCGCTCAAATCGACGAGAGATTCCTCGGTTTTCATTTTATTAAAAAGTAAAGAGTTACTTTTTCAGTGGGCTCGAAAAATTCTGGTGGGGTTTTTAACCTTTTATAATAACTGAAAGTGCTGTTAAAACAACCATTTCACTTCAAATCATGTTTATAAATCATTCCCACTCAACAGTTGCAGGTGGTTTTACTTGTAATATCGTAGACGATACGGTTAACGTGGTCAACTTCGTTTACGATACGAACAGAGATTTTTGGAGAACTTCCCAAGGAATCTTCGCAAAAGTCAGCTGTCATTCCATCGATAGAAGTGATAGCACGGATAGCGATGGTATAGTCATAAGTACGGCCATCTCCCATAACACCCTACGGAACGAACGCCAGTATTAACAGTGAAGTATTGCCAGATGTCGCGGTCAAGACCAGCTTTAGCGATTTCTTCACGAAGGATAGCGTCTGATTCGCGAACTGTTTCAAGCTTTTCTTCTGTGATTTCACCCATGACACGGATAGCAAGCCCTGGACCTGGGAATGGTTGGCGCCATACGATGTGGTCTGGCATGCCAAGTTCAGTACTCGAGGGCACGAACTTCGTCCTTGTAAAGAGTGTTGAGTGGCCTGATCAGTTCAAACTGCATGTCTTCTGGAGAGTCCACCAACGTTGTGGTGAGACTTGATGGTTTGAGCAGTATCCGTACCAGACTCAATCACGTCTGTATAGAGTGTCCCTTGAGCAAGGAATTTCACGTCTGTTAGTTTGCTTGCCTCATCGTCAAAGACATAGACAAACTCGTTACCGATAATCTTCGTTTTTGTTCAGGATCAGAAACACCAGCCAATTTATCAAGGAAACGTTTGGCAGCGTCTGCCTTTAACGATGTTCAAACCAAACTTACCACCAAGCATATCCATAACTTGGTCAGCTTCTCCTTACGGAGAAGACCGTGGTCTACAAAAAGATACAGATCAATTGATCCCCGATGGCTTTTTGGAGCAGAACCCCAACAACAGAAGAGTCAACACCACCAGAAAGTCCGAGGAGAACACGTTTGTCTCCAACTTTCTCACGGATTTGTTTGATTTGGTATCTCAATGAAGTTATCCATTGTCCAGTCGCCTTTGGCACCACAGATATTCAAGGCAAAGTTACGAAGGATATCATAGCCGTGAACTGAATGACGAACCTCTGGGTGGAATTGGATACCATAGATTTTCTTGTCTGGATTTTCGATTGACGCATAAGGACAGTCAGCTGATGTACCAGTACGAACGAAACTGCAGGAATTTCAGTGACAGCATCCCCGTGGCTCATCAAGACAAGTTGCTCATCTGGAGTACCCGCAAAAAGAGCAGACTCAGTGTGAGTAAGGGTGGATTGTCCATACTCGCGGTTACCAGCATCACCTGCAGGAACAACCTTACCACCAAGCTTGCGAGTCAATAGCTGCATACCATAGCAGATTCCCAAAATCGGAATTCCAAGTTCAAAAATCTTGGATCAATATCAAATGATCCTTCTTCGTAAACAGAGTTTGGACCACCTGGAAAGTACAATCCGATAGGATTGATAGCACGGACTTCGTCGCCTAGAAATCTTGTGACTTTTTAGTTCTGAAAGACACCAATCTCACGGATACGACGTGAGATAAGTTGGTTATACTGGCTACCATAGTCCAGTACGATGATCTTTTCGACATCTTGCAAATCAGTTGAAATGTTGCTCATCTTTTTCCCTTTCTTAAAAGAAATATCTTCTTGATTATTCTATCATAAAAAGGGTTAGAATTACCAACCAAACAAGTGCAGTTTGATTTTTCCCCTATGAGATAGGTACAATGGAAAAATAAAGAAAAAGAAGTGATCAAGCATGTTACCAGCATATGAAAATTCACGACCAAATCAAAAAAAGGTATTGACGAGGGAAATTGGAAAATTGGAGAGACTCCCAAGTGAGCGAGACTTAGCTGAGGAATTTGAGGTTACCATGACACTGCGTCAAGCTATCTCCCTTTTGGTCGAGGAAGGAGTTTTGGAGCGTCGTGTGGGTAGCGGGACCTTTGTTTCTAGTACTCGTGTTCAGGAAAAAATGCGTGGAACGACTAGTTTTACGGAAATTGTGAAGGCTCAAGGGAAAACTCCATCTAGTCACTTGATTTTCCCTACCGTCGGACAATTCCTAATGAGCAAGAAGTGGCTAAACTAGAGTATATTGCCAACCGACAATATCATTCGTATGGAACGTGTTCGATATGCTGATAAGGTTCCTATTGTCTATGAAGTGGCTTCGATTCCTGAGAAATTTATCAAGAATTTCAAGAAAGAAGAAGTAACCAAGCACTTCTTTCAAACCTTACAGAAACATGGTTATCGGATTGGGAAATCTCACCAGACTATTTATGCTCGCTCTAGCTCAAGGAAAAAGATTGCTCATTATCTGGAAGTAGAAAAGGCGCTACTTTTAGGACTGACTCAGGTTTCTCACTTTGATGATGGTACAGCTTTTCGAGTATGTAAAGAGCCAATACGTCGGAGAACGTTTTGAGTTTTATCTAGAGAATAATTAGTTTTTAAGAAACTCTTGAAGTTGGGAATCCTATCCACTTTAAGAGTTTTTATTTGGTTAAGATTAGAAAACAGTTTCCGATTAAGAAAAATAGTAATCATACGAGTATTTTTCAAAGATTCGTGTTATAATAGTTAGGTTATATGGTCCCGATAAGGTGGTAGTGAACGTCGTTTATCGATTCTCTACCAGTACTTTGTAACTCTATAACGAATATTTTTTAAGGGGGGACATTTTTATGTCAGAACGTAAATTATTCACGTCTGAATCTGTATCTGAGGGGCATCCAGATAAGATTGCAGACCAAATTTCAGATGCTATTTTGGATGCTATTTTAGAGCAAGATCCAGAAGCCCACGTTGCTGCTGAAACAGCTGTTTATACTGGTTCAGTTCATGTTTTTGGTGAAATTTCAACCAATGCCTATGTAGATATTAACCGTGTGGTACGTGATACGATTGCAGAGATTGGCTATACCAACACTGAGTATGGATTCTCAGCTGAAACAGTAGGAGTTCATCCATCATTGGTAGAGCAATCTCCTGATATCGCCCAAGGGGTTAATGAAGCCTTGGAAGTTCGTGGAAACGCAGATCAAGATCCACTTGATTTGATTGGAGCTGGAGACCAAGGTCCTCATGTTTGGTTTGCGGTTAATGAAACTGAAGAACTCATGCCATTGCCAATCTCACTCAGCCACAAGTTAGTTCGTCGTTTGGCAGAGCTCCGCAAATCTGGTGAAATTAGCTATCTTCGTCCAGATGCCAAATCTCAAGTCACTGTTGAATATGATGAAAATGACCAGCCAGTGCGCGTGGATACAGTCGTTATTTCAACTCAACACGATCCAGAAGTTAGCAATGAACAAATCCATGAAGATGTGATTAACAAGGTTATCAAAAAGTGATTCCAGCTTCTATCTTGACGACGAAACTAAATTCTTCATCAATCCAACAGGTCGTTTCGTTATCGGAGGACCTCAAGGAGACTCAGGTTTGACTGGTCGTAAGATTATCGTGGATACTTATGGTGGTTACTCGCGTCACGGTGGTGGTGCCTTCTCTGGTAAGGATGCGACTAAGGTTGACCGTTCAGCTTTTATGCAGCTCGCTACATTGCCAAAAACATCGTTGCTGCAGGTCTCGGCTAAGAAAGCAGAAGTTCAATTGGCTTATGCCATTGGTGTAGCCTCCAACCTGTATCTGTTCGTATCGATACCTCGGTACTGGAACAGTAGCTGAAAGCAAGCTTGAAAAAGCAGCGTCAAATCTTTGACCTTCGTCCAGCAGGAATCATCCAAATGCTGGATCTCAAACGTCCAATCTACCGTCAAACTAGCGGCTTATGGACACATGGGACGTACAGATATTGACCTTCCATAGGAACGCTTGACAAGGTTGACGCCTTGAAAGAAGCAGTTAGTAAATATCAAAAGGAGTTGTTTTAAACCCTTTTTACTATTTATTGATAGTCTTTAAAAAGCCCAGTTACCAATGGACTTAGTCCCAGTACTCTAATTCCATGAAAATCTAGTAATACATATTCATTCTTTTTATAGAATGGAACATCTGTACTGGTAATGAGTCCTAAGCGCTTGCAGCCCTTGGATTTGACATAGGCTCAACTGCGTCTCTAAGAAATGCACTACCCACTCTTTGTCCTTTAACGGATGAATTGACTGCAAGGAGCATCAAATACCAGTCAAAGCTATTAGATTTTTCAAATGTTCTTTCGGAACGGTCTACTAAATCAAGATACTTCAAAAAATTTTCGTGACTAATGTAGCGAAACAGTTTTATGACACCATTTAGCAAGTAAGATAGGATAGAAAAATCATTTTGTTGTAATAAGGCGACAGCTAGATTTCTCCGTCTTGTTCAGCTACCAAACAGGGTCTCTTCTTTGATATAGAGGCGAGTCAGGAGACTCTTCCAATAGTTCTAAAAAGCAGGATAGTTTTCAGGTTTCTTGAGATCATCTATGATTAGAGTTAAAAATGGATAATCAAAGAAGCTATCGGCTATTACTTTTCCAATTTTTGGTATTCGTCTAGCCTTGCTTTTCTGTATACTATAGTTTCTCCATTTATGAGCTCCTTTTTAATGTTAGTAAATATAATAGTAAAATTAATTGTTTTGATGATCAAGTACCGAGCTTTTTACAAAAATATTGCCAAACCTAGTAAGTTGAAGGATTGTTAGAAAACTCTTTCTGTAACACTGAATCTGATTCTAGAATATAGGATTAGACAGACAAAGAACACTCTAAAAAGTTAGAATTTTTTAGAGTGTTGTCCAAATATTGCTAAGTTTTTATTTTGTTGGGATTGAGTTTCAATCAATTTTTCAGAGTAGAGGGTCTGATATTAGCTTCATCGATATTTTTGCTTTTCGATCTTGCGATTCAAGAAAAATTCTTGGATTTTTCTATTTCTTGTTCGCGGATAGCACTGATGTTGTGGAAATGAGGATTTCATAATGAAGCGGTGCCTGAGTAAAGATAACATCAGTATTGCCTTGCAGAGTAGACTTCTCACAGAGTCGCGTCGGTACTCTCAGTTGGCTTTTAACAAGGTTTGGAGTGAGAATTAGTAGTGTTGATGAGCTGTCGCAAACTTTTCCTCCGTGCTCTGTGCCTGATATAGACTGGACTGGAAAAGTTAATTTAAACTTGATGCTGTTTTTCCAAGCTTCACCCGCTGCCATTTATGGCTTGCTACGTGGGTAAGTAGCAATGGCTTCACCGATTTGGGAACCGCTAGGTGATTGAAAGTCCTCCAAAGGTGGATCTGATAAAGTAGGGCTTCGTGAGAGAGGCTGGATTGTAGTAGTAAGTCTCACGATGGCTGGAAGAAATACTCATCTGCTAGTCTCATGGTTAGTGCCACTCTCAGCTGCAAAACCCAATTCTTCAATCAAGTTCTCGTTTTAAAACGTCAAATGATCTGCATCTGCTTCAATCTCGCCACCAGGCAAGAAACCATGCGCCATTTTGGAGCTTGAACGAGGATAATCTTTTCATGTGCTGGAGTCAGGAACGACTGCATAAAGCACCGTAGCGAGTCTTGTAGGTTACGCCCTCAATTTTTCTCTCCAAATGTGTAGATTTATCATGGCAAATGTCTCCTCTCGTGATTGCGCTTTCTTATCTATCATATTAAAGAATGCTCTTACTGTCAAGTAAGAACATTATCTTTTAGTATGAAGGAATTTAGTCATTTGAATCAACTGTTTCCAATTTATTTTATGATTTATGACATCGCACGTATTGGTTGTCATGATCGCTTTGAAATCCTTCTCTCTAGGTTTTCACGTAATAGTCCGTGATTGCATCTTCGATATGATCCTGAATGGTACGACGTAGTGGACGAGCTCCCATTTTTGGATCATAACCAAGGTCTACAAGTTTTCTTTGACCTTTTCATTTGACATCTAAAGATGGATGTTATTGCTTTGAGAGTGCGTTTCATTCACATCATCTAGCATGAGGTCAACGATTTGAAGGAGATTTTCCTTGCTGAGAGATCCTTGAATTCGATAATCCCATCAAAACGGTTCATGAATTCTGGGCCAAAGAAATTGCCTAATTCCCCAAGAACAGAGTTGGTACGTGCCTTCTCTAGCAGCACCAAAATCCAACACTTGCTTCTGCTTTACCTGTACCTCGCATTTGAGGTCATGATAATGATGGCATCCTTGAAAAGCTAACGGTACGACCTTGACCATCTGTCAAGCGACCATCATCCAAGACTTGAAGAAACATGTGCATAACGTCTGGATGGGCTTTTTCTACCTCGTCTAAAAGAATGAGAGAATAAGGATTACGACGAACTTTTTCAGTCAATTGTCCAGCTTCATCATAGCCCACGTATGCCTGGAGGGGCACCAACGAGTTTAGCTACGCTGTGTTTTTCCCATGTATTCACTCATATCAAAGCGAATCATACTATCAGCAGAACCAAAGAGTTCGATGGCCAGCTGTTTAGAAAGTTCTGTTTTTACCGACACAGTGAGGACCAACAAAGAGGAAGCTACGATCGGACGGTTGGGAGTACCTAAAGACCAACACGTGCGACGGATAGCTTTTAGCGATCTTATCAACTGCATCATCTTGACCAATAACATGAGGCTTTCAGGTCATCTGCTAGGGTTGATAAGTTGAGACTGTTCTTTTCCTTAGGATCACCAACTTCTGGGATACTTTTGTTCGATGATGTGTTCGATTGTCTTTTTCACTGATGATTGGGAGTATCCTGATCCGTTACCTTGGTCTTTTGCATTTCATATTTGGCAATCTGAGTCACGAAGTAGGCCGCTTTTTCAAAAATCTTCATCGCGGGTTGCTGTGCTTTAAGATTTTCTGCTTCGATTAGGCGTCGTCGATAACCTTAGGGATCGACAAAAGTTTCAGAGTAAGTTCATTTTGAACCAGCTTCATCTAGAAGGTCAACGATGGCCTTGTCTGGCAAGAAACGGTCTTGGATGTCGTATAGCGGTTAAGAAAGTGGCCAGCTTCGATAGCCCCATCAGTATAAGTGAACATGATGGTAATCCTGTATTTCTTTTGAATACCCTTTAAGAATAATAATGGTTTCTTCAACAGTTGGTTCATCTACCTTAACAGGCTGCATACAGCGCTCGAGGGCTAGCGTCTTTTTCAATGATACGGTATTCATTGAGGGTAGTGCACCACTAACTGGAGTTCACCACGAGCAAGAGCTGGTTTGAGGATATTTCCTGCATCCATATTCCCTCTCCTGCTGAACCAGCACCGACAATTTCATGAATTCTCGTCAATGAAGAGAATAACATCCTCGCGCTCACGAATTTCCTCCATGAGTTTTTGTATGCGCTTTCTCAAACTGATCCGGATACCTGTTCGCCTGGACAAGACTCACGACGTCTAAGCGAATGACTTCTTTACCTTGAAGCTTATGCGGAACATCACCGTCACCAATTTTCTGAGCTAAACCTTCGACAACAGCTGTCTTACCAACACCAGGGCTCACCGATGAGGACAGGGTTGTTTTTAGTCTCTACGGTTGAGGATTTCAATAACTCGGATGATCTCTTCGTCACGGCCAATTACAGGTCAATATTTCCACGACGGGCAATCTCAGTGACATTGATACCATATTCATCCAAGAGTCCTTTTTCCTGGATTGGTGGTGGTGTTTGAGCAGGACCACGATTTTTGGCACCATAGCCCTATTTCCACGTATCCACCCCTGACTGAGTTGGGGGATATTGTTGTTATTAGAAGAAGGTCTAAAGTTGTTGAGGATCGTTAAAAGAAAGTCTCCAAAGGGATCAAAATCACGGTTGTTTAAATCTGTAATGCCCTTGAATAAGCTATTGTTAGGATCTGTTTTGATAATTTTGTAGCAATTTTGACAAAGATCGATTTGCTTTCTTTGTTGTCCATTGAGATTGGTATAAAGATGAATTGTTGAGTCATTGATTTTACAGTTTTGACAGAGCATACTGCCACCCTCATTTCTTTCTTAGTCTTGACTAAATCTAAAAAGGTCAAAATAGTCAAACAAGTATATAATTTAATTATATCATGATTATTGGGCAATTCAGTAAAAAGATTGGATACTAGCACTATAAATAGTGAGAGCGCTAATCTGAGAAAATCTTTGATAAGAAAGATCCCTATTTGTCATACAAAAGAGTTCTCGTTGATGAAAGGCGGTGGGACAGAAATCGGTAGACAAAGTCTCGATTTCGTAGTCTTCAGCCGCGAAGATGATTAGGAGTTTTGGGAGTCTAAAGACGAACGAAAAGTCTAATCAGCTTCGCGTCAAAGTTTGATTGCTAATAAAAGTGAGGTCGGATCTTTTTGTCCCAACCTCTGTATATCTATCATTAGTATAGAAGTTCGTAGAATTTCCATCGCAACTCAGTCGATGCTGTCAAAAGCTATATGTTTCACGAGCTCAACATCACGAAGATAAAGATTGGGCCATTTTCTTCATCATGATTAAAAAGCAACTTCAGCTACCACAACTCCTCGCGCTCAAAGTTACGTTTTTAAGTTACCACCATCTTTTGTCATTGCTTCTAGGCGGTTGATGATTCTAACCAAATGTGATTCCATTTTGATTCTCCTCCATTTCTTTATCGTTACTATTTTACCATAAAGAGTATCCACTTGACTAGGAAAAACCAAGATTTCTCGCTATTTCGTTTTCTTTGAAATTTTTATTGAAAATAAAAAGGAAAAAGACTGCATTTTATTCAAAAATATGTTATCCTCATACAAGTTTTAAGTTAGAAAGTAAGTGATCTATGAATTTTTCTTTACCTAAATATCTGCCATATTTTAACTATGGTGCCCTCTGTAACAGTCTTGATCTCTGTTTTGGTTGTCTTTTTGGGAACAATTTTAGGGTGTAGCTCCTGGCTTTTGCTCAACGTTCTAAATGAAGCCCATAGCTTGGCTCTGCCAATGTTTATATCTGGATTTTCCGTGGAACACCTATGATGGTACAGATCATGATTGCTTTTGCTCCATGCATCAATGCCCCAACTATTCAAAATTGGAGTTTTGGGAGTTGATTTTCACGTTTGATTCCAGGGATTATCATCATCTCAATGAAGAGTGGTACTACTGTATCAGAAACAGTTCGAGCTGGGATCAATGCAGTACCTAAAAGGTCAATTAGAGAGGCAGCCTATTCGCTAGGAATTCGTCCTCATGCCATGCGCTATGTCATCTTTGCCACAGGCCATCAAGAATATCTTGCCAGCCTTGGGGAATGAGTTTATTACCATTATCAAGGATAGTTCACTCTTGTCAGCAATCGGTGTCATGGAATTGTGGAATGGAGCTACTACGGTGTCAACAACCACCTACCTGACCCTTTAACTCCACTCTATGTTGCAGCCTTTTACTACTTGATTATTTGACCTCTATCTTGACACTAGCCTTGAAAGCTTTTTGAAAATCTGTATGGGACAAGGAGAGAAAAATATGACTGAAACGCTTATAAAATTGAAAACCTTCATAAAACTTTGGGAAAGAATGAAGTTTTTAAAAGGAATCGATCTTGAAATCAAAAAGGTGAGTAGTGATTATCGGACCTTCTGGTAGCGGTAAGTCAACCCTCCTTCGCTCGATGAGTCTCCTCGAAGAAGCTACTAAAGGAAAGGTTATCTTTGAAGGGTAGACATTACGGATAAGAAAGACGACCTTTTGCTCATGCGTGAAAAGATGGGAATGGTTTTTCCAACAGTTCAATCTCTTCCCCAAATATGACAGTGAAGATATCACGCCTTCTCCTATAACAAAGCGAAAAGCAAGGAAGTGCTGAGAAGAGAGCGCATGAGCTCTGGAAAAAGGTTGGTTTACCAGTAAAGCCAGATGACTCATCCACAAAGTTTGTCAGGTGGTCAGCAACAGCGGATCGCTATCGCTCGTGGTCTGCTATGGAGACCAGATGTCGATCTTTGATGAACCGACTTCTGCCCTAGACCCAGAAATGGTAGGGAAGCACTAGCAGGTTATGCAAGAACTCGCTAGTCAGGAATGACCATGGTGATCGTTACGCATGAGATGAGCTTGCGTGAGGTGGCAGATCAGTCATCTTTATGGCTGATGGTGTTGTTAGTTGAAGACGGAACTCCAGAGCAAGTCTTTGAACAAACCCCAAGAACAAAGAACCAAGGATTTCTTGAGTAAGTTTTATGCAAGAATATCATATTTCAGAAAAGCTCGATATGGCTCTTCTTTATAGCCCAACTCTAAGTGTCTTAGGTAGAAGTGTTAGAGGACGAATATATTTTTGATATAATAGAAGATATTTGTTAGAAAAGAGAAAACACATGACACAGATTATTGATGGGAAGGCCTTGGCGGCCAAGTTACAGGGACAATTGGCTGAAAAAGACTGCGAAATTGAAAGAAGAGACAGGCTTGGTGCCTGGTTTGGTCGTTATTTTAGTCGAGAAAATCCAGCCAATAAGTTTACGTTCGTAACAAAGGAACGTTCAGCTATTGCAGCAGGATTCCAGAGTGAAGTTGTGCGAGTTCCTGAAACAATTACCCTAAGAGGAATTGTTGGATTTGATTGCCAAATACAATCAAGATCCAGCTATGGCATGGGATTTTGTGCAGTTACCATTACCAAAACACATCGATGAAGAGGCTGTTTTACCAGCCATTGATCCAGAAAAGGATGTGGATGGTTTTCATCCGCTCAACATGGGACGTCTTTGGTCTGGTCACCCAGTCATGATCCCTTCAACACCTGCCGGGATTATGGAAATGTTTCATGAGTATGGGATTGACTTAGAAGGTAAAAATGCTGTCGTTATTGGTCGTTCCAATATTGTTGGGAAACCTATGGCCCAGTTACTGTTGGCTAAGAATGCAACTGTAACTTTGACCCACTCACGAACTCATAACCTTGCTAAGGTAGCTTCTAAAGGCTGATATTCTTGTGGTAGCAATCGGTCGTGCCAAATTTGTGACTGCTGACTTTGTCAAACCTGGGGCTGTTGTTATTGATGTGGGGATGAACCGAGATGAAAATGGCAAGCTCTGTGGAGATGTTGACTATGAGACTGTTGCGCCAATCGCTAGTCATATCACGCCTGTACCTGGTGGAGTTGGGCCTATGACCATTACTATGCTAATGGAGCAGACTTATCAGGCTGCATTGCGTAGCTTGAAAAACTAGGTTTATAGGTTGCAAAAATGAATCATCAGAGTAGCAGTTAAACCAAAAAGGTTGAATAGCAATATTTCTACCTTTTTGTCTCATTATAAAGACGGTTCTGTCAATTGAAAGCTTCTTTTTATCTACTTTGTAGTATAATGAAGTAAGGTGATTAGATGATTGTAAAGTTTGTAATGCAGATTTTAGTCTCCAGTGGGATGGGATGTATCAATTTGCTCTTGAAAACTATCCTCAGATTAAAGAATGGGAATTGGAGAAGCTAGCAAAGTTTATTGCTTACGAACAGGACCATCATCGTCAGACCATTGTGGAATGTGAAAATCATGAATTAAATATACAAATTCATGATTACTTGCAAGAGCATAGCTATTTTTCCTCCCGTACAGACCAAGTCATCGGCTTGTAGCTTCTACCTATGATATCCAGAGGAAGTTGGTTACTTCAAATTATTGTAGTCATACTTGTACAGTTGAAGTGGCTCAGGCTATTTTTCAGACTGGAAAACTCATGTCGGCGGTAAAAGTATTTGGTAAAAGTGGGGCTGAGCTAGTTACAGATAGTCGTAATGCAGCTTCTGATCCAGCAGACTATTTTGACTATATCATGTTCGGATGGTCTAATACGACTTCGGGTTACCGACTCGCTATGGAGCGTTTGTTAGGACGGGCACCGTCTGAGGAGGAATTACAAGAAAAGTTCATTCCTGGCGTTAGTTTTCATTTTCTGTATGAAGAATTAATTCAAGCACCAGGCTATATGTTTGATGGCTATCATGTTGCGAAGGTAAGAGATAGTTTAGATTTGGATACCTTTCTTCATTTGTGTGTTATTCCTTCAAAAGATAGGTCTTGTTTTGAAGGTTTGATTCCTTGTCAATTACAAGATAGAGTGACTTACCTAGACTATGAAGGAGAAGGGTTACAGGCTTGGAATACTAAAGTTAAACAAGTACTGCATGGTAAGGATAAGTTGAAGGAGTAGTGTATGAAAGAGATTGATCAAGCTCTATTGAAAAAAGTGATCATCGAGCGTCCTCGTTCTAGTCATAAGGGAGACTACGGTCGTCTTCTCTTGATTGGAGGGACTTATCCCTATGGGGGAGCGATTATTATGGCTGCCTTAGGGGCTGTTAGAAGTGGCGCAGGCTTGGTGACAGTAGCAACGGATAAAGAGAATATTCCAGCTCTACATAGCCATCTGCCGGAGGCTATGGCTTTTGGCCTTGATGATCAGCGATTACTTGAGCAACAGTTAGAGAAAGCGAATGTTGTCTTAGTTGGATCTGGAGTTAGTGGATGATGAGCGCGGAGAACAGCTACTTCAAACAGTCTTTCATCATTTAAATCAAGACCAGACTCTCATACTGGATGGCGGAGCCTTATCCATTTTTGCTAAGACGGGAATGAAATTTCCTAAAGTTCAGCTTGTTTTAACGCCTCACCAAAGGGAATGGCAAGTCTTGTCAGGCTTAGATTTGGATTCCCATGGAACCGAGGAAACAGGAGAGGCTTTGAAGAGATTCCTTCAGGGACGATTTTTGGTTCAAAAAGGCCCTGCGACTCGAATCTGGCAAGCCGGGCCTGCAGATTTTTATCAGCTGGGAGTTGGAGGTCCCTATCAGGCAACTGGGGGAATGGGTGATACTCTGGCGGGGATGATCGCTGGTTTTGCAGGGCAATTTCCCCAAGCAAGTCTCTATGAAAGAGTGACAGTAGCGACTTATTTACATTCAGCAATTGCCCAGGAACTGGCTGAGGATAATTTTGTAGTTCTGCCAACCACGATCAGTCAATATATCCCAGCCTTTATGAAGAAAATACAAAAAGACACCTGAGATTTTCAGGTGCCTTTTGACTATTAGAAGAGGCCTTTGACCTTATTTACAAGACCGTTAAGTCCTTCTGAGCCTGAAACCAAAACTTGTGCTTGGTTAAGATACTCACCGAGTTGGTCCTTATTTTCTTCGACAAAGGTTTTTGCGGCAGCCAAATCTTTTTTCTCGATTAGCTCTTTTACTTGATTAAACAAATCTAATGGGTTCATGATGTTACTCCTTTTCTACACTTCTATTCAATCATTTTTTTGTTCAAAAACTTGCAAGAAACTTGCCCCTTCCAATAAAGTTCATGGATGTCAAATGCTGTAAATTTTGATATAATTTTTTTAATGATGAATTTTTAGAAATGATCGGTATGTAGTCGTGGATTTAGAGGCGACCAGTACCGGAAGCAAAGGCAAAAATTATCCAAGTAGGAATCGTGGTCATTGAAAATGGTGAGATTGTTGACCAATATGCCACGGATGTCAATCCCCACGAACCTTTGGATTCTCATATCAAAAGAATTAACGGGCTTGACTGACAAGCGACTAGCAGAGGCACCAGAGTTTTTCTCAGGTGGCTGGAAAAAAATTTTTGACTTGGTCAAGGACGGTGTTTTTTTGTTGCGCACAATGTCCAGTTCGATGCCAATTTGTTGGCAGAATTTCTCTTTTTGAGGGCTATGAATTGCGCACTCCCCGTATCGATACAGTCGAGTTGGCTCAGGTGTTTTATCCTCAGCTGGAAAAAAATATAACCTGGGGATTCTCTGTCAAGAGTTGGGTATTTCACTAGAAAAAAAGCCCATACGGCCCTATCAGATGCTCAAGCAACAGCAGAACTCTTTCTCTGTATGCGACAAAAAATGTTTCAATTGCCAAAAGGCTTATTGGAGCGCTTGTTAAGTTTGTCAGATGGTTTATTATATGAGTCTTATCTGGTCATTGAGGAAGTTTATCAGAAGCAGTCCATCCTTGTAGAACATGACTTAGTTGAGGTGCAGGGTCTGTTTTTGAAAAAGGAAAAACCAGCCCTTTCTCCACGCAAACTCTCAAAAGATTTCCAAACCAATATTGCCTTGTTGGATTTGGATGATAGAGCCCCGCAAGCTAGCTTTGCTCAAAAGGTTCAAGATTTTCTACAGAATGAGAAAATTGCCTTTGTGCAAGCTCAAACTGGGATTGGAAAAACCTATGGCTATCTCCTGCCAGCCTTATCACTAGAAAACGAAAAAGGAATCCTCCTCAGTGTTCCTACTAAAGTTCTACAAAATCAAGTGATGCAAGAAGAGGCTCGTAGATTGGAAGAGATCTTCCACCTTTTGATTCATAGTCTTAAAGGTCCCCAGAATTATCTGAAACTAGATGCCTTTCACGCAGCGCTAGAGGAAGAAGAGTCCAATAGACTTTTATACCCTTTTTTTAAGATGCAACTCCTAGTTTGGTTGACTGAAACAGAAACTGGAGATTTAGATGAGATTGGTCAGCTTTTATCGCTACCAGCAATTTTTTTGCCAAACTTGGTGCATGATGGTAATCTTCCCAAAGCTTCTCTCTTTTGGTTGGAGGATTTTTTGGAGACGGGGGCAGAAAAAAAGCTCGCTCTTGCCAGCTACTTGTGACCAATCATGCTTATCTCGTTACCCGACTTGAGGATGATCCCAGTCTACTAGAGAGCCGACTCTTGATTTTGGATGAAGCCCAGAAGATCTTATTAACTTTGGAAAATCTTTCGCAGAAGAGTTTCGTATTAAACGACATAGTAGACCAACTAGATCAAGCCTTAGTTCGCGAAAAAGGGACGCTTCAGAGACGCTTGATGGAGAGTATTCGCTTTGAGCTTTGTCATTTGATGGACCAGTTCCTATCAGGCAAACGAAGAATGTGCCCTGCGACAACAATGGCACAGCTCCAACAGGATTTCTCAGAGTTAGAAGTTCAAGGTTTCAAGGACTGTCAGCGATTTTTTTCTGCACTGATGGAGAATTTTTGGCTATCAGCCTCAGACTTGTCTAGCAAGAAGGTTGTCATTTCTTCCAGTCGCAATCAACGTCTGCTCTTTTCTGAGATTTTTCCAGAGAGTTGTCAACTCTTAGCTGTCTCTGCAACCTTGGAAATTAGTAGCAGAGTATCTTTACCAGAACTAATGGGATTCCCACATGCAGCCTTTGACAAATTGTATGAGAATTTTCAAGAAAATCAAGAAATTTTTGGTCGTCAAGGATTTTTCCATTGGTGACAGAAACCTCCCAAGAAGACTATGCCCAGGCTCTTGTAGAAGTTCTGGAAGATTTGTCCTATCTTGAAGAACCCATGCTCGTTTTATTCACTTCAAAAGACCTTTTGTTGCAGGTATCAGATTCTTTATCTCTTTCTCATCTAGCTCAGTATAAAAACGGGGATCCTGCTCAACTCAAGAAACGATTTGAAAGAGGAGACTCTCAACTCTTGCTAGGGACAGGAAGTTTTTTTGGGAGGGAGTTGATTTTGCGACTCACCCTCGAGTAATTGAAGTGGTGACACGCTTGCCCTTCCAAAATCCAGAAGATCCCTTTACGAAAAAAATGAATCAGGAACTGCGTCTTGAAGGGAAAAATCCTTTCTACGACTATCAACTGCCAATGGCTATTATTCGCCTTAAACAAGCGATTGGTAGAACCATGCGTCGTCTTGGACAGCGCTCATCTGTCCTTATCTTGGATAGCCGAATGACAAGCAAACGATATGGAAAGCAGATTAGCAAGGCCTTGTCACAGACTAGTCGAGTGAGAGAAGTTGGCAAAGAGCAAGTATTCTCAAAAGTTCAAGAATTTTTTTACACAAAAAAATAAAATAAACATCTGAAAGAATGAAGGAGACCTTTATGAAACGTTCTCTCGACTCTCAGGTCGATTACAGTTTGATTTTTACCAGTATTCTGTTTGCTGGTGATTGGAGTGGTAGCTATTTACATTGCTGTCAGTCATGACTATCCACATAATATTTGGCCTATTCTCGGTCAGCAACTTGCATGGATCGTCTTGGGAATTATCATAAGCTTTTGTAGTCATGTTTTTTTAATACAAAAATTTTTTTATGGCAGGCGACCCCATATCTCTACGCTCTAGGTCTAGCCCTTATGGTTTTTACCCTTAATTTTTTTACAATCCTAATTTAGTGGCGGCAACAGGGGCTAAAAACTGGGTGTCAATTGGAGGAGTGACACTTTTCCAACCTTCCGAATTCATGAAAAATTTCCTATATTTTGATCTTGGCTCAGGGTCGTTGTCCAATTCACACAAAAACACAAGGAAAAAGAACGAACGATTGCATTAGACTTTCTCTTGATATTGTGGTTGATTGTCTTCACACTGCCAGTTTTAGTTTTACTGGCCTTGCAGAGTGACTTAGGAACGGCCTTGGTTTTTGTCGCCATCTTTGCTGGACTCGTCTTGCTTTCTGGGGTGTCATGGAAAATTATCATTCCAATTTTTGCGACAGTTGTGTCAGGAATTGCAGGATTTTTTTGGCAATTTTCATCACAAAAAGATGGGCGTGCCTTTATGCATCAGATCGGGATGCCAACCTATCAGATCAACCGTATCCTTGCTTGGCTCAATCCCTTTGATTATGCACAAACGACCACCTATCAACAGGCGCAAGGGCAAATCGCCATCGGAAGTGGAGGCTTATTTGGTCAAGGATTTAATGTATCCAATCTCCTTATTCCCGTTCGTGAGAGTGATATGATTTTTTTACAGTTATTGCAGAAGATTTTTGGTTTTTATCGGCTCTGTCCTTGTAATTACACTTTATCTCCTACTTATCTATCGAATGTTAAAAATCACTCTGAAGTCCAATAACCAATTTTATACCTACATTTCAACTGGCTTTATTATGATGCTCTTGTTCCATATCTTTGAAAATATCGGTGCAGTGACAGGCCTCCTTCCTTTGACAGGGATTCCTCTGCCATTCATTTCCCAAGGGGGATCAGCCATTATCAGTAATCTGATTGGTGTTGGATTGCTTCTATCGATGAGTTATCAAACGCATCTAGCCGAAGAAAAGAGCGGTAAGACAAGATTTAAACGGAAGAAAGTTGTATTGAAAAAAGTTAAATAAGGAGTAAATCATGGCTAAAGTAGCAGTTATCTTAGCAGATGGTTTTGAAGAAATCGAAGCCCTAACAGTTGTGGACGTATTACGTCGTGCCAATATTGCTTGTCATATGGTTGGTTTTGAAGCCCGAGTGACGGGATCACATGACATCCAAGTACAAGCAGATTGTGTGTTTGATGGTGATTTATCTGAGTACGACATGATTGTCTTACCAGGAGGTATGCCAGGTTCAGCTCACTTGCGTGATAATGAGCAATTGATTGCTGAACTTCAAAAATTTGAGCAAGTTGGTAAAAAAGTAGCAGCCATTTGTGCAGCACCAATTGTACTGAATCGAGCCGGTCTCCTCAAGGACAAAGAGTTCACCTGCTATGATGGTGTCCAAGAGCAAATTGCTGATGGTCACTATCGCAAGGAAACAGTAGTTGTCGATGGTCAGTTGACTACCAGTCGCGGTCCAGCAACTGCCCTTGCCTTTGCTTATAACTTAGTAGAACAACTTGGTGGAGATGCAAATGCTTTGAGAGAAGCTATGCTCTATCGTGATGTGTTTGGAATAGATTAACTAAAACGAGAGGAATCTATCAATTAGGGGATTCTTCTCGTTTTTTAGCTAAATTCCCAAACTAACTTCCATCGCCAATAAAAGTGGAAGTTAGTCTGATAAAAATCGTAAAAACCAGTGGAAATCCGTGTCAGGGTAAGTTCCACTGGTTTTATTAATGCTTGATTTCATCGTTTTTGTAGCCGAAAAGAATCGAAAAAAAGAGCGCACAAAATCCCCACATCTGAAAGCGTTTCAGATTAAGTTCCGCTATGGTGGAAGTTAGTGTGAGACGTTTGAATGGGGTTGAAGGTTAGTTTTTAGATCTTATGTTGGAGTAATTTAGACGACTGGCAGACGTCTTCTGCAGGTATTTTAGAAATGCCGAGAAGCTTAGGAATCTCCTCTCCGTAAGTAAAGGCAAAGAGTTCATAGGCTGACTTTCCATTCAAAGCAGCGCGCTTGACGCTATTGACATGTGAACAGACGAGATTGATATCCTCTTGAGTTAAATTGTCAAAGGAAGTTCCCTTAGGTAGAATGTCGCGAATCAGCGTGTGATTTTTCTCAATTCTCCCTTTCTGGTCAGAGCGATTAGGGTCACAAAAGAAGAGTTTTATTTCACCACGAATATCCATTTCGATGTCCTTAACCCTGGCAAACTCTCCTCCATTATCTGTCAGAATAACAGGAAAGAGTTGGAAGAAATCTTTATCAGCTTCGTGAAGAGTGTTTTTGATGTCATAGAGGTTCTTGATAACTTCAAGGGCAGTTTTATTCTCCAGAAGCCTAGCGAAGATAAAGTTACAGAAAGAGAGGTTGAAGGTGAGTAGGACTTTGCCTCCCGTCCTCCCCATAACTGTATCCATTTCCAGCCAAGAGTCTAGTTGATTAAGGACTAAATAGTTTTGGAAATCCACATAGGAACGGCCTTTTTTCGCTTCTTTAGGGATGGAAGGTAGCTTACTTTTTTTCGTCTTTCTTTGAATTTAACGGCTCTTGCTAGGTCAATAGGAGCAATAGATAGGTATCCTTTTTCGGATGTATCGATAGACAGTTGAGGAGCTGACATCAAGGTTATGAGTTTTTGAGGATATGATAGATGTGTTGTCCTTTTTAACACCATCAGAAATGACTTTATCCATGTCCCAGAAAGTTTGAGAATTGAGAGGAGTTCCTTCACGAGCTTCGACAAGAGTTTGTTCGTACTGCTTTTGAGCTTGCTTAGCGAGGTAGAAGATTTTCTGATAGCCACAGTTTTGTCTTCTTTTAGAGCACCCATTACAGACAAAGGGAGGTTTATCAAGTAGAGGGCAAGGAAGGTTGTTAGAGGTAGAGTCTCTAATTTGTTTGTTTCGTTTGACTTCTTTGGAAACAGTAGTTGGGTCTTTTAGTATAAATTGCCCGATAGCTTTGAAGGTTTCACCGCGCTCTAAACCTAATTGGATATCATTACGGTCTGAAAAGGGTAAGGTGTTTATGTTTGGTCATAGTAGGCCTCATTTCTACCACAAACGTCTCACACTTAATTCCACCATAAAAATCCGTTTTAGACTAATTTCCACTTTGGTCAGGAAAGTGGAAGTTACTTTGAGAAGTTACCTTCTCGTTTTTTACTGTTAAAATAGAAGGAAATCGTCGCTTTTTTGATAAAAAAATGCTATAATGAAGGGTATGAAATATCACGATTACATCTGGGATTTAGGTGGAACTTTACTTGATAATTATGAGACTTCGACCGCGGCTTTTGTGGAAACATTAGCTCAATTTGGAATCGAAGAAGAACATGATAAAGTTTACAATGCCTTAAAAGTGTCAACTGCTTTTGCGATTGACCAATTTGCCCCAACAATAGAGCATTTTTTAGAAAAATACAAGGAAAATGAAGCGCGAGAGCTTGAGCATCCTGCCTTGTTTGAGGGAGTACCTGCTTTATTGGAGGAAATCTCAGACCAGGGAGGACGGAACTTTTTAGTTTCGCATCGCAATGACCAAGTTTTGGATATTCTTGAAAAGACAGGTATTGCTGGCTATTTTACAGAAGTAGTAACAGCTAGCTCTGGTTTTAAGAGAAAACCAAATCCAGAGTCTATGATCTATTTGCGAGATAAGTATAAGATTAGTTCTGGTATCGTTATTGGTGACCGTTCTATCGATATTGAAGCTGGACAAGCAGCAGGCTTAGCGACGCATCTCTTTAAAAATATCGTGACATTGAGACAAGTATTAGAAATGTAAGAAAAAAGAAAAAGGGAAAAAATGACAGAAGAAATCAAAAACCAACAGGCACAGGATTATGATGCCAGTCAGATTCAAGTTTTGGAAGGTCTGGAAGCCGTTCGTATGCGTCCTGGAATGTATATCGGATCGACTTCAAAAGAAGGTCTTCACCACCTAGTCTGGGAAATCGTTGATAACTCTATCGATGAGGCCTTGGCGGGATTTGCTAGTCATATTCAGGTCTTTATTGAGCCAGATGACTCTATTACGGTTGTTGATGATGGACGTGGTATCCCTGTTGATATTCAAGAAAAGACAGGTCGTCCTGCCGTTGAAACTGTCTTTACCGTTCTTCACGCTGGAGGTAAATTTGGCGGTGGCGGATACAAGGTTTCTGGTGGACTCCACGGTGTAGGTTCATCGGTTGTAAATGCCCTCTCAACTCAGTTGGATGTTCGTGTTCATAAAAACGGAAAGATTCATTACCAAGAATACCGTCGTGGACATGTTGTTGCTGACCTTGAGGTGATTGGAGATACAGATAAAACAGGTACAACAGTACACTTCACGCCAGATTCAGAGATTTTTTTACAGAAACAACAACTTTTGATTTTGATAAATTAAACAAGCGGATCCAAGAACTCGCCTTTCTGAATCGTGGCCTTCAAATTTCCATCACTGACAAACGTGAGGGACTTGAACAAACAAAAAACTACCACTACGAAGGTGGGATTGCGAGTTACGTTGAGTATATCAATGAAAACAAAGATGTAATCTTTGATACGCCAATCTACACTGATGGAGAAATGGATGACATCACAGTTGAAGTAGCCATGCAGTACACAACTGGTTACCATGAAAATGTCATGAGTTTCGCCAATAACATTCATACGCATGAAGGTGGAACACATGAACAAGGTTTCCGTACAGCCCTAACTCGTGTCATCAATGACTACGCTCGTAAAAACAAATTGCTGAAAGATAACGAAGATAATCTGACAGGTGAGGATGTCCGTGAAGGATTGACTGCCGTTATCTCTGTGAAACATCCAAATCCTCAGTTTGAAGGACAAACGAAAACTAAACTTGGAAATAGTGAAGTTGTCAAGATTACTAACCGCCTCTTTAGTGAAGCATTTTCAGACTTCCTGATGGAAAATCCACAGATCGCAAAGCGGATTGTTGAAAAAGGGATTCTGGCAGCTAAGGCGCGTGTAGCAGCCAAGCGTGCGCGTGAGGTTACCCGTAAGAAATCTGGTCTAGAGATTTCAAACCTTCCAGGGAAATTAGCAGACTGTTCTTCAAATAATCCAGCTGAAACTGAACTTTTCATCGTCGAAGGAGATTCAGCGGGAGGTTCTGCAAAGTCTGGTCGTGACCGTGAATTCCAAGCGATTTTACCAATTCGCGGTAAAATCCTCAACGTTGAAAAGGCCAGCATGGATAAAATCCTTGCCAATGAAGAAATCCGTAGCCTTTTCACAGCTATGGGAACAGGCTTTGGTGCTGAATTTGATGTCAGCAAGGCCCGTTACCAAAAACTCGTTATCATGACGGATGCCGATGTCGATGGAGCTCACATCCGTACTCTCTTGTTAACCTTGATTTATCGTTATATGAAACCCGTTTTAGAAGCAGGTTATGTTTATATCGCTCAACCACCGATTTATGGTGTTAAGGTCGGCAGTGAAATTAAAGAATACATCCAACCTGGAGCAGATCAAGAAATCCGTCTACAGGAAGCCTTAGCTCGCTATAGTGAAGGACGTTCAAAAACCAACTATTCAGCGTTATAAAGGTCTTGGAGAAATGGATGACCATCAACTTTGGGAAACAACCATGAACCCAGAACATCGTCTCATGGCGCGTGTATCAGTTGATGATGCTGCAGAAGCAGATAAAATCTTTGATATGCTCATGGGGGACCGTGTAGAACCACGTCGAGAATTTATCGAAGAAAATGCGGTCTACAGTACGCTTGACGTTTAAAAAAATTGGGAAATAGTTCCCATGGTTTGAAAAAAATATGATATAATCATTACAATTGTTTCATGTATAAAAAAAGGAGTTTGATATGTCTGATAATCTGTTGATTATTACTATAATTGCAATCGCGGCTCTTCTGATTATTGCATATGTTGTGGCAATTTTGTTACGCAAACGCAATGAAAAGAAGCTCGCAGTATTAGAAGAAAGAAAGGAAGAGTTGTATAACCTTCCAGTTAACGATGAAGTAGAAGCTGTTAAGAATATGCATCTGATTGGTCAAAGTCAGATTGCATTTAGAGAGTGGAATCAAAAATGGGTAGACCTATCACTCAACTCATTTGCAGATATTGAGAATAATCTGTTTGAAGCAGAATGTTACAATAATTCATTTCGCTTTTTGAAAGCTCAACATAAAATTGATCAAATCGAGAGCCAGATTACTCTAATCGAAGAAGATATTGCTTCCATCCGAAATGCTTTGGCAGATCTAGAAAAACAAGAATCAAAAAATAGTGGTCGTGTCTTGCATGCTTTAGATTTATTTGAAAGCTTACAGAAGACGGTCGCTGAAGATTCTGAGAGATATGGTCAATCACTTCCTGAAATTGAAAAACAATTGGAGAACATCCAATCAGAATTTTCTCAATTTGTGACGCTAAACACTTCAGGAGATCCAGTTGAAGCAGCAGGAATTCTGGATAATGCTGAAAACCATATCCTAGCTCTGACACATATCGTAGAGAGAATTCCAGCAATTGTTGCTAAACTGACGACTGAACTTCCTGATCAACTGGAAGATTTAGAGGCTGGCTACCGTAAGTTGCTTGATGCCAACTATAACTTTGTAGAAACTGACATTGAATCACGTTTGCAGTTGTTGTATGAAGCTTTGAAAAATAACCAAGAAAATATTAAAAAATTGGAATTGGACAATGCTGAATATGAAAATAATCAGATTCAAGAAGAAATCAATGCTCTCTATAAAATTTTTCAAACGAGAGATTGCTTCTCAAAAAGTTGTTGAAAACTTGTTGTCAACACTTCCAACCTATCTTGATCATTTAAAAGAGAACAACCAAGTCTTGGTGAAGGATATTGAGCGTTTGAGCAAGACCTACTTAATCGAAGAAAGTGATGTAAATCACGTTCGTCGTCTTCAAGTGGATTTAGATTCCTTAGAAGTTACAGTTAGCGATTTGACTTCAGAACAAGAGGAATATTCAGAAGCTTACTCTGTCTTGGAAGAACGTTTAGAAAATGTTCAAGCTACATTAAAAGAAATTGAAGATGATCAAGTTTCAGTGAGCGAACGTTTAGTACAGATTGAAAAAGATGATGTTAATGCTCGTCAAAAGGCAAATGTTTACGTCAACCGCCTCCACACGATTAAGCGCTACATGGAAAAGAGAAATCTTCCAGGAATCCCACAGAACTTCTTGAAATTGTTCTTTGCTGCTAGCCATAGTACTGAGGATTTGATGGCAGAGTTGGAACAGTCACAAGTCAACATTGAGTCTGTTAATCGTATCCTAGAAATCGCATCACATGATATGGAAGTTTTGGAAACAGAAACTTACAGCATTGTGCAATATGCAACCTTGACAGAGCAATTGCTTCAATATTCTAACCGCTACAGATCATTTGATGAAGGGATTCAACAAGCCTTCCATGAATCTTTAGAAATCTTTGAAAATGCCTTTGATTATCAAGCATCTTTCGAAAAGATTTCCCAAGCTTTGGAAGTTGCTGAACCAGGGGTAACAAATCGCTTTGTTTCCTCATATGAAAAAACAAGAGAAATCATTCGATTTTTAATTAAGAAAAGGCGGTGGGACTGAAATCGATAGACAAAGTCTCGACTTCGTAGTCCCAGCCCCGCGAAGATGATTAGGAGTTTTTGGAGTCTAAAAGACGAACAAAAAGTCCAATCAGCTACCGCGTCAAAGTTTGATTGTAAATAAAGTGAGGTAGGGATTTTTTGTCCCGACCTCTTTCTTTTACCTATCTTTTTTGAAAAAATGGACATTTTCCTATTTATCATTGAAATTATAGGCCTGATTTGATATGATAAAACTATGACAAAAAAAAGAACAAACCGTAAAGCGAACGACAAGAAGAGAAGAAATTTGTGGATTATTGTGGGGCTTCTATTCTTCACAATCTTAACATTAGGTGCTGGTATTGCTTATAAAGTCTTGACGAAGCAAGCTTTTGAGCAAAAAATTGAAGCACTGAAAAAAGAAAAAGATGATTCCTATTCACAAGGAAGTCAGAAAGATCATTTTCGTAAGGGGCAGGCAGAAATCATCACCTACTATCCTATGACGGGGGACAAGGTGATTACCTCTGTTCAGGATATCATTGTAAAAGATATTACGGATAAGGTAGAAGATAAAGAACATTTGATTTTTTACTACTCTGAAAAAGATTCTTCTTCCATCAAAGGTGTGGAGAGCCATCTTGTAAAAAAACAGGCCTATGACCTGAGTGATTCTACTGTTGTGGAATTAGAAAATACATCATTAGATCAGCTTTATCTTAAGGAAGATGGGACCCTGTTTACTTTAGATCAACTCTTTACAGATGCTAGCAAAGCTAAGGAAAAGTTTCTTGAGGATATCAAGTCAACACTTCTTGATAAAAAGATTGAGCAAACACTTGTTGATCAAGTAATAGCCGATTTTACAGCTAGCGATTTATCATCTTGGAAGTTTGCATACAAAGATAGTCAATTGATTCTTTATCCAATCAAAGCAATCAATAATGTAGAAGAAATAGCTTTGCCTATTTCAGACTTCTTTGATGTTATCCAATCGTCCTATCTAACTGAAAAGGATGCAGAACTTTATAAGAAGGCTCAGGCTGAGAAAAATAAAAAAGTAGTAGCTCTTACCTTTGATGATGGACCAGATGGAAATACAACTCCACAAGCTTTAGATATTCTAGCTAAGTACAAGATCAAAGCAACCTTCTTTGTACAAGGAAAAAATATTGCAGGCAATGAGTCGATTCTTAAACGTATGCAGTCTGAAGGTCATGAAGTTGGAAACCATAGTTGGAATCACCCGGTTTTAACAAAACTGTCATTGGAAGACGCTAAGAAACAGCTTACAGATACCGAAGATGCTATTACAAAAGTCCTTGGCAAAAGCTCTAAATTGATGCGTCCACCATACGGAGCAATCTCAGATGATATTCGCAATAGCCTTGATTTAAGCTTTATCATGTGGGATGTGGATAGTTTGGATTGGAAGAGTAAAAATGAAGCAGCGATTTTGACAGAAATCCAACACCAAACGACTGATGGTTCTATTATTTTATTACACGATATCCATCAGCCGTCAGTAAATTCGCTACCAAAAGTTATTGAGTATCTGCAGGGACAAGGTTATAGTTTTGTTACTGTATCAGATCTACTCAACACTCGTTTGAAGCCACATGAGATTTACTATTCTCGTAACTAGTAAATTCACAGTCGGCAAATTTTTAGAAAAAGCTAAATTCCCAAACTAACTTCCATCGCCAATAAAAGTGGAAGTTAGTCTGATAAAAATCGTAAAAACCAGTGGAAATCCGTGTCAGGGTAAGTTCCACTGGTTTTATTAATGCTTGATTTCATCGTTTTTGTAGCCGAAAAGAATCGAAAAAAAGAGCGCACAAAATCCCCACATCTGAAAGCGTTTCAGATTAAGTTCCGCTATGGTGGAAGTTAGTGTGAGACGTTTGAATGGGGTTGAAGGTTAGTTTTTAGATCTTATGTTGGAGTAATTTAGACGACTGGCAGACGTCTTCTGCAGGTATTTTAGAAATGCCGAGAAGCTTAGGAATCTCCTCTCCGTAAGTAAAGGCAAAGAGTTCATAGGCTGACTTTCCATTCAAAGCAGCGCGCTTGACGCTATTGACATGTGAACAGACGAGATTGATATCCTCTTGAGTTAAATTGTCAAAGGAAGTTCCCTTAGGTAGAATGTCGCGAATCAGCGTGTGATTTTTCTCAATTCTCCCTTTCTGGTCAGAGCGATTAGGGTCACAAAAGAAGAGTTTTATTTCACCACGAATATCCATTTCGATGTCCTTAACCCTGGCAAACTCTCCTCCATTATCTGTCAGAATAACAGGAAAGAGTTGGAAGAAATCTTTATCAGCTTCGTGAAGAGTGTTTTTGATGTCATAGAGGTTCTTGATAACTTCAAGGGCAGTTTTATTCTCCAGAAGCCTAGCGAAGATAAAGTTACAGAAAGAGAGGTTGAAGGTGAGTAGGACTTTGCCTCCCGTCCTCCCCATAACTGTATCCATTTCCAGCCAAGAGTCTAGTTGATTAAGGACTAAATAGTTTTGGAAATCCACATAGGAACGGCCTTTTTTTCGCTTCTTTAGGGATGGAAGGTAGCTTACTTTTTTCGTCTTTCTTTTGAATTTAACGGCTCTTGCTAGGTCAATAGGAGCAATAGATAGGTATCCTTTTTCGGATGTATCGATAGACAGTTGAGGAGCTGACATCAAGGTTATGAGTTTTGAGGATATGATAGATGTGTTGTCCTTTTTAACACCATCAGAAATGACTTTATCCATGTCCCAGAAAGTTTGAGAATTGAGAGGAGTTCCTTCACGAGCTTCGACAAGAGTTTGTTCGTACTGCTTTTTGAGCTTGCTTAGCGAGGTAGAAGATTTTTCTGATAGCCACAGTTTTGTCTTCTTTTAGAGCACCCATTACAGACAAAGGGAGGTTTATCAAGTAGAGGGCAAGGAAGGTTGTTAGAGGTAGAGTCTCTAATTTGTTTGTTTCGTTTGACTTCTTTGGAAACAGTAGTTGGGTCTTTTTAGTATAAATTGCCCGATAGCTTTGAAGGTTTCACCGCGCTCTAAACCTAATTGGATATCATTACGGTCTGAAAGGGTAAGGTGTTTATGTTTGGTCATAGTAGGCCCTCATTTCTACCACAAACGTCTCACACTTAATTCCACCATAAAAATCCGTTTTAGACTAATTTCCACTTTGGTCAGGAAAGTGGAAGTTACTTTGAGAAGTTACCATTTTTAGAAAAAATTTAAAAAAGATAGTTTTAATCTTGACAAGTAGGAGAAAACTTGATATCATATAAAAGTTGAGAAAAGCAGAAGTGAGAACTTCTCGCCTTGCGACTAACGTTGTCTGGCCCCTACGGATCAAATTTCAGAAATGAAATACAATCATGTAGTGCGGGTTTGCGTTAGCAAGTCCGCTCTTGTTTTTCTCTAAATTAAAAAAAGAGGTGAAAACCATAGCAAAGCAAGACTTATTCATCAATGATGAAATTCGTGTACGCGAAGTTCGCTTAATCGGTCTTGAAGGTGAGCAATTGGGTATCAAACCACTAAGCGAAGCGCAAGCACTTGCGGACGAAGCTAATGTGGACTTGGTTCTCATTCAACCTCAAGCTAAACCTCCTGTTGCGAAAATTATGGACTACGGTAAGTTCAAATTTGAGTACCAGAAGAAACAAAAAGAGCAACGCAAAAAACAAAGCGTTGTGACCGTGAAAGAAGTTCGTTTGAGCCCAGTTATCGACAAGGGTGATTTCGAAACTAAACTTCGCAATGCTCGCAAGTTCCTTGAAAAAGGAAACAAAGTGAAGGTATCCATTCGCTTTAAGGGGCGTATGATCACCCATAAAGAGATTGGTGCAAAAGTTTTAGCCGAGTTCGCTGAAGCAACTCAAGATATTGCTATCATTGAACAACGTGCTAAAATGGATGGACGCCAAATGTTCATGCAATTGGCGCCAGCAACTGACAAAAAATAATTGTCAGAAAGTTAAATAAAGGAGAAAAAATCATGCCAAAACAAAAAACACACCGCGCATCAGCTAAACGTTTCAAACGTACAGGTTCTGGTGGACTTAAACGTTTCCGTGCTTACACATCTCACCGTTTCCACGGAAAAACTAAAAAACAACGTCGTCATCTTCGTAAAGCATCTATGGTGCATTCAGGAGATTTCAAACGTATCAAAGCAATGCTTACTCGCTTGAAATAATCGCGTATTTGTAAGTAAACAATTCTAGGAAATATTTGGAGGAAATAAAACATGGCACGTGTTAAAGGTGGCGTTGTATCACGCAAACGTCGTAAACGTATTCTTAAATTAGCAAAAGGTTACTATGGAGCTAAACACATCTTGTTCCGTACTGCAAAAGAACAAGTAATGAACTCTTACTACTATGCATACCGTGACCGTCGTCAAAAGAAACGTGACTTCCGTAAATTGTGGATCACACGTATCAATGCGGCAGCTCGTTTGAACGGACTTTCATACTCACAATTGATGCATGGTTTGAAATTGGCTGAGATCGAAGTTAACCGTAAAATGCTTGCTGACTTGGCTGTTAACGATGCAGCAGCTTTCACAGCTCTTGCAGATGTAGCTAAAGCAAAACTTGGTAAATAATTATTCATAAGACTGGTGCAAGTTTGTCCCAGTCTTTTTTAAACAAAGGAGAAAAAAATGGCTTCAAAAATGCTACACACATGCTTGCGAGTAGAAAATCTTGAAAAATCAATCGCTTTTTATCAAGATGCTTTTGGTTTTAAGGAATTACGTCGTAGAGACTTTCCAGACTATGGATTCACTATTGTTTATCTTGGACTTGAAGGTGATGATTATGAGTTAGAGTTGACTTACAACTATGATCACGGACCTTATGTTGTCGGTGACGGTTTTGCTCACATCGCCTTAAGCACACCTGATCTTGAGGCTCTTCACAAAGAACATAGCGACAAAGGCTATGAAGTGACAGCACCTAATGGACTTCCAGGGACTCAACCAAACTATTACTTTATTAAAGATCCAGATGGATACAAGGTAGAAGTAATTCGTGAGAATTCATTATAGTTCCTATCGAGTAGCTTGTATGCTACTCGTTTTTTTAATTTGTAGTAGAATCAAAGAAAAAGAATAGAGCAAGGTCAGGGAAGTTTATGTAAAAGATGATTTTTGGCACCTGTTTCCAGATGCTCAAATCAGTGTATTGGTGGAAAAAGTTCTCAACAATACTATTGATGAGAGTGAAGATCCATATTTTAAAACTTTACTAGATGAAGGAACAAAAAAGCACGGATTTTTATACCAGATGAAAATTTCACTCAGAATGAGGTGAGTCAAGAATGGCATCAGGCATTCACTTAATTCAAAACCAAAAAATGTGCTCGTTCTTCTCTTGAAGCTTTATTAAAGCGTGTGAGTCAAGGAAGAGAATGTAATCCAATAAATCCTTTGGTAGATATCTATAATAGCGTTTCACTTTCTTACGCAGTTCCTTGTGGGGGAGAGGATTTAGCTAAGATTGTTGGCGACTTTTTGGAAGAGCACGAAGGAATGAATCCTTCTTCCACTAGGGGCTGAAAGTGATGCTTCTGCATTAGCCGATGAAATGATTTATTTTAAAGAATAAGATATGGTTTGTCGCTGTTTAAACTGGCGTGAAGCCCAAAGAACCATGTTGACAGAAGAAACCAAAGATGCTGTTTTAGTCATTGAAGCTATCAAAGAAGAGCAGGCATCACGAGCTCGAGAAGCGATGTTAGAATTACATACTAAAATTTAGGAATATTTTGCTGTCAGTGGTAAGATCGGCCACTTGACAGCTACAAATCCTATCCTAGAGGTAGAATAATGAATGGGAATCACGGTTAATTCAGCTGTGGTTCTTTTTTCTACAAGGGAAGAAAGAAATTGTTTTTCTATTTTTTAAAATGGTATAATATAAGGAGAAAAAGGGAGGTGATAGCGAATGATTGCACAACTTGATACAAAAACGGTTTATAGTTTCATGGAGAGTATGATTTCCATTCAGAAGTATGTTGACCAGGGGAAAGCATACGGCTACTCAGCACTTGGAATCATGGATGAAGATAATCTCTATGGAGCCTATTATTTCATCAAAGAATGCCAAAAACAGGGGATCCAGCCTTTATTAGGTCTTGAGATGACTGTTCATCATAAAGATGAATGGATCAATCTACGTTTTTTAGCCCTGTCAAACCGAGGTTATCAAAACCTGATGAAGCTGTCGTCTCTAAAGATGACAGGCAAAAAAGAATGGACTGATTTCTCTTCCTACCTTGAAGATATTTGTGTCATTGTTCCTTATTATTCTGGAATGAATGACTTGGACTTAGGGCATGACTACTATATCGGAGTGTATCCAGATACACCTCAATCGAATTTTTCTCACCCCATTCTCCCTCTTTATCGTGTTAACTCTTTCGAGTCTGAGGACTTAGAAGCTCTACAGATGCTTAAAGCGATTAAAGAAAACGTGACCTTGAGAGAGGTAGATGTTCAATCTCAACAGGGCTTGTTTTTACCTGCTGATCGTCTTGAACAGATTTTTCTAGAGAAGTTTCCACAAGCAGTCGAAAACCTTGCAAGATTGGTCAAGGATACTTCCTACGAGATTGATAGTAGTCTCAAGCTTCCACGTTTCAATCCAGAGAGACCTGCTGTTGAGGAACTTCGGGAAAGAGCTATCAAGGGCTTGGAACAGAAAGGCTTGCTAGATTCAGTCTATCAGGAATGTTTAGAAGAAGAACTGTCTGTGATTCATGATATGGGATTCGATGACTATTTCTTGGTTGTCTGGGACCTCTTGCGTTTTGGTCGGTCTCAGGGATATTACATGGGAATGGGACGTGGTTCTGCGGTAGGAAGTTTAGTAGCTTACGCTTTAGATATTACAGGGATTGATCCTGTAGCTAAGAACCTTATCTTTGAGCGTTTCCTGAATCGTGAACGTTATACCATGCCAGATATTGATATTGATATTCCAGATATCTATCGCCCTGAGTTTATTCGCTATGTTCGTGACCGTTATGGTAGTATTCATGCTGCTCAGATTGTTACTTATTCAACCTTTGGAGCCAAGCAAGCCATCCGAGATATTTTTAAACGGTATGGTGTCCCTGAATATGAATTGACGGCCATTACGAAAAAAATTGGGTCTAAAGATACTCTAACGACAGCCTATGAAGGAAATCTAGGTTTTAGACAACTCATTCAGAGTAAGATTGAGTACCAAAAGGCCTTCTCTATTGCTAAAAAGATAGAAGGTTATCCACGACAGACTTCTATCCATGCAGCTGGTGTCGTTATCAGTGATAAAAATCTAACAGATTATATCCCTCTCAAGTATGGCGAGGATATGCTGATTACCCAATATGATGCGCATGGAGTTGAAGGAAATGGCTTGCTCAAGATGGATTTCTTGGGCCTACGAAACTTAACCTTCGCTCAAAAAATGCAGGAGCTCTTATATGAAACTCAAGGTATTTCACTAAGAATTGAGGATATTGATCTTGAAGATAAGGCAACCTTAGCCCTCTTTGCTGCAGGTAAGACCAAGGGAATCTTTCAGTTTGAACAACCTGGAGCCATACGCTTATTGAAACGTGTGAAACCACAAAATTTTGAAGAAGTAGTGGCGACGACTTCCTTGAACCGACCAGGTGCGAGCGACTATATAGATAACTTTGTTGCCAGAAAACATGGTAAAGAAAAGGTTACGGTTCTGGACCCTGTGCTAGAAGATATCTTAGCTCCGACTTATGGTATTATGCTCTACCAAGAGCAGGTGATGCAAGCAGCTCAGCGTTACGCTGGTTTTAGCCTCGGGAAAGCCGATATGTTACGTCGTGCTATGGGGAAAAAGAATGCGGCTGAGATGCACCGAATGGAGGAGAGTTTTATCCAAGGGGCCCTCGAAAAAGGGCATGGACAAAAACAGGCCCAAGAAGTTTTTGCCGTAATGGAAAAATTTGCCGGTTATGGTTTTAACCGTTCGCACGCTTATGCATATGCTGCCTTAGCTTTTCAGCTTGCCTACTTTAAAACACATTTTCCAGCAATCTTCTATCAGGTCATGCTCAATTATGCCAGCGGGGATTATATTCTAGATGCACTTGAAATGGGCTTTGAATTAGCTCCGCTTTCTATCAATACGGTTCCATATCAAGATAAACTAGCAGATAAGACAATTCATCTAGGACTTAAGAGTATTAAGGGAATGCCCCGTGATTTTGCCTATTGGATTTTAGAGAATCGTCCTTTTAGTAGTGTCGAAGATTTTGTCACTCGCTTGCCTAAAAATTATCAGAAGTTGAGTCTTTTAACTCCCCTAGTCGAGATTGGTTTATTCGATAGTTTTGAAAAAAATCGCCAAAAAATCTTATCCAATTTACCTACTTTGTTTATTTTTGTGGAAGAATTGGGTAGTTTATTTGCAGATAATAGCTACAATTGGCTTGAGAGTGAGGATTTTACGCAAGTCGAAAAGTTTCGTAAGGAACAGGAGTGGCTTGGAGTCGGTATCAGTCCGCATCCCTTACTGATTTTAGCAAAGAATCTCCTCTATCCAATTGTGAGTTTGTCTGAACTATCTGAAGGACAGACAGCTACAGTACTCGTTGAGATAGAATCCATTCGTGTCATTCGTACTAAAAAAGGTGAAAACATGGCTTTTCTGAAAGTTAGTGATAGTAAAACGAAGCTTGAAGTCACAGTTTTTTCTGACCAGTATCGTCAATTTAACAATCTCTTACATGAAGGAAGATTTTACTACCTTAATGGAAAAGTGCAGGCAAGAGACGGTCGCCTTCAGTTAGTATTAAATAATCTAAAAGAAGCAGTGAGTGAACGATTTTGGATTCAGGCTGCTGATCATGAACATGATTCTGAAATTTATCATATTTTAGAACAATACAAGGGACAAATTCCAGTCATTATTCGCTACGAAAATGAACAAAAAAATGTCCTTTTGCCGGGTTATTTTGTTGCAAAAGATATTAGTTTACAGGAAACTTTGAGTCAAATAACTATGAAAACGATTTATCGTTAAAAATCAATGAAAATAAAAGAATTTTAACTTTAATTATGGTATAATCAGTTAGAATGTTAAAAGAAAAAGGAGCAAAACCAAATGAAACGTATTGCTGTTTTGACTAGTGGTGGAGACGCCCCTGGTATGAATGCTGCCATCCGTGCAGTTGTTCGTCAAGCAATCTCAGAAGGAATGGAAGTATTTGGTATCTATGATGGATACGCTGGTATGGTTGCTGGTGAGATTTATCCACTTGATGCTGCTTCAGTAGGAGACATCATTTCACGTGGTGGTACCTTCCTTCACTCTGCTCGTTACCCTGAGTTTGCACAACTTGAAGGTCAACTTAAAGGGATTGAGCAGTTGAAAAAACACGGTATCGAAGGTGTCGTAGTTATCGGTGGAGACGGTTCTTATCACGGAGCTATGCGCTTGACTGAGCATGGGTTCCCTGCTATCGGACTTCCAGGAACAATCGATAACGATATCGTAGGTACTGATTTCACAATCGGATTTGATACTGCAGTTACAACTGCAATGGATGCGATCGATAAGATTCGTGATACATCGTCAAGTCACCGTCGTACTTTCGTAGTTGAAGTTATGGGACGTAATGCTGGAGACATCGCTCTTTGGGCTGGTATTGCCACTGGTGCTGATGAAATTATCATCCCTGAAGAAGGATTCAAGATGGAAGACATCGTAGCAAGTATCAAAGCTGGATATGAACACGGTAAGAAACACAATATTATCGTTTGGCAGAAGGTGTTATGTCAGCGGCTGAATTTGGTCAAAAACTAAAAGAAGCTGGAGATACAAGTGACCTTCGTGTCACAGAACTTGGTCACATCCAACGTGGTGGTTCACCAACTGCTCGTGACCGTGTATTGGCATCTCGTATGGGAGCACACGCTGTTAAACTTCTTAAACAAGGAATCGGTGGTGTCGCTGTCGGTATTCGTAACGAGAAAATGGTTGAAAATCCAATTCTTGGAACTGCAGAAGAAGGAGCTTTGTTTAGCCTAACAGCTGATGGTAAGATCGTTGTTAACAACCCTCACAAAGCTGACCTTGAACTTTCTGCTTTGAACAAGAGCTTGTCATAATCAACTTTAACTAAACTGGTAAAATGACCATAAAAGGTCAAATTATATAAAGGAGTCACAAAAATCATGAACAAACGTGTAAAAATCGTTGCAACTTTGGGTCCTGCGGTAGAAATCCGTGGTGGTAAAAAATTCGGTGATGACGGATACTGGGGTAAAAAACTTGATGTTGAAGCTTCAGCTAAAAACATTGCTCAATTGATTGAAGCAGGAGCTAACACTTTCCGTTTCAACTTCTCACACGGTGACCACCAAGAACAAGGTGACCGTATGGCAACTGTTAAACTTGCAGAAAAACTTGCAGGTAAAAAAGTTGGTTTCCTTCTTGACACTAAAGGTCCAGAAATCCGTACTGAATTGTTCGAAGGTGAAGCTAAAGAGTACTCATACAAAACTGGTGAAAAAATCCGTGTTGCAACTAAACAAGGTATCAAATCAACTCGTGAAGTGATTGCCTTGAACGTTGCTGGAGCTCTTGACATCTATGATGACGTTGAAGTTGGTCGCCAAGTATTGGTTGACGATGGTAAACTTGGTCTTCGCGTTGTAGAAAAAGACGACGCAACTCGTGAATTTGTCGTTGAAGTTGAAAACGACGGTGTTATCGCTAAACAAAAAGGTGTAAACATCCCTAACACTAAAATTCCTTTCCCAGCTCTTGCTGAACGTGATAACGCTGATATCCGCTTCGGTCTTGAACAAGGTATCAACTTCATCGCGATCTCATTCGTACGTACTGCAAAAGACGTTAACGAAGTTCGTGCAATCTGTGAAGAAACTGGTAACGGTCACGTTCAATTGTTCGCTAAAATTGAAAACCAACAAGGTATTGATAACTTGGATGAAATCATTGAAGCTGCTGACGGTATCATGATCGCTCGTGGTGACATGGGTATCGAAGTACCATTTGAAATGGTTCCAGTTTACCAAAAAATGATCATCACTAAAGTGAACGCTGCTGGTAAAGTTGTTATTACTGCAACAAACATGCTTGAAACAATGACTGAAAAACCACGTGCAACTCGTTCAGAAGTATCAGACGTATTTAACGCTGTTATCGACGGAACTGATGCTACAATGCTTTCAGGTGAGTCAGCAAATGGTAAATACCCACTTGAGTCTGTTCGTACAATGGCAACTATTGATAAGAACGCTCAAACTCTTCTTAACGAATACGGACGTTTGAACTCAGATTCATTTGAACGTAACTCTAAGACAGAAGTTATGGCTTCAGCGGTTAAAGACGCTACAAACTCAATGGACATCAAATTGGTTGTAACTCTTACTAAGACTGGTCACACAGCACGTTTGATCTCTAAATATCGTCCAAATGCTGATATCTTGGCATTGACATTTGACGAATTGACAGAACGTGGATTGATGTTGAACTGGGGTGTTATCCCAATGTTGACAGAAGCTCCATCATCAACTGATGACATGTTCGAAATTGCTGAACGTAAAGCAGTTGAAGCAGGTCTTGTACAATCTGGTGACGATATCGTTATCGTTGCAGGTGTGCCACTTGGTGAAGCAGTTCGTACTAACACAATGCGTATCCGTACTGTACGTTAATCTAATATTAAAAAGCCTATCATATCAAGCTTTCTAGCTTGTGTGATAGGTCTTTTTCTTATCCTTTCGAATAAAGTAGAAAAGGAGGTTTTATGTTTTTAGCTAGAGATGAAAAACGGGCACCTAGTCAATGCCTTGG
>BNJU01005575.1_pt1 | contig 62038 bp, 80 predicted proteins | sample 8539281 | NCBI WGS metagenome assembly BNJU01 (sample SAMD00202456, study PRJDB9452) | human saliva metagenome | isolation source: human saliva | place: Japan
TACTCTTGGAAGTAGAGTTAGCGCCAACGGAATAATAAAAATAACACTGCTTCTATAGCGGTAAGCCAATATTCAGGTTGCTTTATGTCACAGAGTACCTTCATTCGATTTTGATGAAAACACGTAGTGATGCGATACTGGAACAATTGCAGAACATCCGTCAATACTTCTTGATAATTTGAATGAGATGGAACTGTTGGAAGGTAACTACTGAAGCTGGCTTGCAGCTGTGGGGCACCAAGTAGCGGGGCTAAAGATATTGATAATAAACTTAGGAGTTTAAAAAGAGGTGCTGATGCTGAGGTTGTTCAGCTATCGGCTATAACTGATAACGGTATACCTCAGGTAATAAAGCCCTGGTGATGTAAAATGACAGGAGCTTCAATAGGTAGCTTATAAAGCGGCAGACAGCGGTTGCAGCTCTGGGATTATGCAGAGCACTCCTAAAAATGGAAGGGCTTGAGTGCCGGAAAATGGTGGAAGTGTGAACTCAAATAATTGAATTAGGATCCTCCACTTGGATTTATAGAAAGGATGGGATTAATAAAAATATTCGGGAAGCTAAAAGGGCTTCCCTCCTTTTGTGCCAAAATAATAAAAATATGTTGTTAAATATTCGATATGCAAGGAAGCTAGTGTAGCATTTCTTGCGCTCGAACTTTTATTCTAACTCTCTATAAATAATTAGTATATATGTTACTTTGAAAGATCTAGAAGACAGTGTGTCAATCTTTGAAAAATTCTCCATCGCTGGGCATATCTTCTCCTTGTCCACTTATATCAACTGTACTGTCAAAGATCCATCTCCAACTTTTATTTTCCAGTGATATGCTGTATGTATTTCTATATATATCCATCATAATCTTCATATCTTCACGTAACATGGAAATTCTCTCTAAATCTTCTTATACTTACTTGATCCTCTTTTAACTGTTTCAGGGTTATATCCTCAGTGTGTCGTACTCCTAGTCTCCAAAAATTTACATCATGAACAATGAAAGTTTTCACTCGCATGATATTCATCTTCATTGTCCTCCTATAACTTTTCCAAAAGTAGAAAAGACACTGCCGTAAAAAGCTTATCATCGGTAAATACATTTTTCTCAATTTCTCATTATTATTCCTCCAAAATAGTACTTGTAGTTTCAAACTACTGTTGTAATCAACTATTGGCAATATTTCAAATATGTTTTACCATTGTGAGACATCATCTTCTTAAACTTCGAGACCTGCAGATTTCATAACAGATAGAATGTTGTCTGATATTCTGCTAATTGAAAATCTTCTTCGAAAATTTAGAAATAATTTAAACATGGAATGCTGTTCCAATTTACCATTTATCCCATCCAAAATTGACCATGTCCATTATCCATCCAGATGTCATTATATTTTATATCTTGCAGAATAAGGGATTATGAACTTTCATAAAAGCCGTCTGTTTTATCCTCATCATAATCTTCATTAGAGGCTCTTCAGAAATTCGTAAACTCTCACCTATCTTCATTTTTATACGAGTACACGTGGCTCTCTCCCTGCTCAAGATCGTGCAGTCCATCTCATCCCAAATCTGACTTCCTATAAGTATCAGCTCCTGGAGATTACTATTCCAGTACCTGTAAACGCATGTTTTGTTAAACTCCTTGCAATTTATATCAAATTAATATAGTCAAAAATAAATATACCCATCGGTCATAATTTGCATTTTCGGTACTTTATCATCTCTTCAAATTTTCGGTAGCGGATTTTTCAAATAAATAATATCCTGGTAAGATGTGAGATCATTCTATATGGGCAACCTATAATTTTAGATTATACCTTGTTATTATATCGTGTTTTATGCTCAATTCGAATAGTAAATAACAAAAATATTCAGTATTTTTCCGTATATATTAAGTGTTATTTTAAAAGAATGGGTGGATTTTGTTTGTGAATTACATTTAATCTCCTTCTATTGTCCTGATTTCTTCTTCATTTTAACCATACAATTCCTGCGACCATTCTATCGATTTCTTTATCTTTAATGTTCAATTTCATGCTTTTTCAACTTCTTCCTTTTCTCTATAAATGTTTCTTCCATTCTATCTCTTCTTTTAAAGATAATTTTATCCAATCAATTCTTTTGTAAATTCAAGAAATTCAAGTAAATACCAGTCCTGTAATTTTGTTGTTAATTTTCCAATTCAAATTTTCCTAATTTAATAATCTTTTGAATGACGATGACAGCACTTTTCCTGCAGTCTTTATTTAGAGATAACATTTTTATCAGCTTTTTCGATAAAAAGGCTGTTGTTAGCTTCAACGAGATTTCTTTTATTGGAAGCTCGTCGATATGAAATTAATTTTAACCTGTGCGATAATCCATTTTCATTTATCATATTTTCATAAATAGAAATTTTAAAAATTTACTATTTAACAAAAGCCTTTCTTATACTATATCAAAATTTGCTTGTGATCAATATGCCGTATGCACTGTATCCTCAGTAAAATATTGTTCGTTATCCTATCATACAAATTGGAAATGCTCCTGTTTGTCGTAGTAATAATTTTCTTTTACCTCGAATAACTCTCTTTTCCTAGGTCTATGTAATTTTTAGTATCATAAATTATATACTGACTGGAGTTATAAAGGTCTATATCTATGGAAAATCTGAACCTGTCAAAAACTTTTTCACACACATATCATCCTAAAACTAAATATTTTTATTTCCACCTGTTATTATTCCTTGTTTTAAAATCTACTGGCTAACAATTTTAGAATATTTTTATCTTCTATTTATTAACAAAAGTCTTCATTCTTGAGAAATTGCATTGATCAAATCTTCTCTAATATTTTTGATTAGATCTATATCGTATAATTGATTCTCAAATATTTTTATGTGCCAATGTAGAGTTATACTCTTCTTTCTGTTCCTTTTTAACTTGCCAGTGTGAGTCAACACCACGCATCTTCAAAAGTATAATACCTTTAAAATCTACTATCTCTAAATTCTTGAATTTTTAAAATATATTCTCTTATTTCACTTATAATACATGTTTTCAAAGATTGTATGGTGTAATAAAACCTAAATTACCATCCAGTATATGCTCTCATATTATATATAAATTTTGTCTGCCTGGAAGCAAGAGTATTATATTGACTCATAGTATCTATTTTCAGTATGTATTCACTTAGAAACATAAAAGGCGAGTTTCCCACAACAATATCAAATCCTCCTCCATTTGCGTATTTCCGAGCTCACTTTTCCAGTCAAATGCCATTTCTCCTGCTTATTTCAAGGTCATCTATCAATGAATTTCCACTTTATATTGTCTTCAAGTATTTACCAATGTTTTATTTCTATCTGCAGTTTTAGCCAATGATAATTTCGTAATTTCCACACTTTCTATTTAAATCCACCAAAATATTATTTTGTAAAATTTCTCTTGTAGTATCTGAAAATAAATCTTTTGTTCCAGTCAAGTCAAAAATTTTGTCGTTAAATAATTATTATAATTTAATAAATATTCAGCCGTGATAAAATGTCCCTTCACACAGGATCTGTAATTTTATATTTTTACGCTTCCCTGTATTTGTCCAGAAATCTATGTTTTTATTTTCACTATTCTTTTATCACTTTTTTCTCGCATATTTTATTTAAAATCTTTTCAGTAAGTTCCAGGGGTTCATCTTCTCCAAGTTCTTTTCTTATCATCAAGAGTTTTATAAATTTTCCCAATATATTTTGTTATATACTTTGGTGTGTAAAAATTCATCTTTTTCTTTTGTCTTCTTGCTATCAAATTCTTCTCCTGATACAGATTTTCAATTCCTCTATATGTCAACACAGATTGCTCAAAAATATGCCTAATATATTTTCATTCAGTTCAGAATCAAAATCATATTCAGAAATTTTCATTTCTTCAAAAACTTCATTATCTACATAGTATCAAACATCTCATTTTAAACAATCCTCCTTAAATATGATTCATTTTCTTATTTCCAAAGTTTGTCCAGTTACAAAGCATTTTGATTTCAAAAATATCTCTGTTCTTTTCAAACAATTTTTGTCCAAAAAACTGTTATTGGAAAAACTACTATCTTCATAAACAAATAAAAATCTATCCATTAATTTTTGAACTTTTTATTATAATATTTTCATTTACTGAGGATTATTCTTTCTTATTTTCAAATATATGTAATCTTATAGTTTTGTATTCGTTATAAAACTTTTTTTCAATTTCAGTTGCTTTTCTGATATTCTACAAGTTCATTATTTTTGCTTTTATTTTCAGTACCAACAAAGAATAAAATGAAAGCACATAAATAAATTTCTTAAATTCAAATCATCTTTTAACTTTTCAGAAAAATACTGATATAGTTCATTTCATTTTGTCTATAAGTCTTATTTCCTTGTAATTTGAGACTATTCCATGTGCTTTCTCCCATATTTGTGCATGTCCGGATACTGTTCTGGGACTTCTAGTATCAACTCTTTTTGTCTTACATCAGGAAACTTTTGCCTTTCAGGTTCAGTACAGCCCTTATCTTTCTTTCCATCCACATCAAACCTAAACTCCATAACCTTCGACCATCTGTTTTAGTTTCCTTCCTCAAAATTCCACTCTTTTGACCATCGACTTATTACAGCCATAAAACAGTTGTAAATATATCAATAAAATTCCTTAATTCTTCTTCTTAAGTTATCAGAACTCATTTTCAGGTTGTTTATCCATATCAATACTTTCTTCTTTCAGATAAATTATGTCTCTCAAATTCTTCTTCTTCGCTTTTTAGCCAGTATTTTCTGATTAAATAAATTATTCATCTAAAATTTTTCTCCTTTTTCTAAAATCTCCTTCATCGCCTCAACCCTCTCATTGCCTCTATCCTTTGGCGCAGCCTGAAAAATCTTTCATCCAGAATTTGAAATTTGAAGCATCATATATTCCTGTTCAAGCATTTTTTCCCTCAGTGTCTTGCATTCACCCTTCACCAACAACTTTTCATCTATTTTCCTGTAATAAATTTGCTTCTGTTTCATAAACCTTCATTCCTGAAATTTTCAGTTTTCCTTTTATAAATTTTCTCTTCTATCCATTTTAATGTTTTTTTCCTATATATTCAACCAGCATCATCAAGTACTGTCAATCCTGCATTTCCACATAAAATTATTTACCTCTCCACGGCTCTTTTTTTTTCAGATATTTTCTTTTCAAGTTCATATCAAAATACCTTCCATGTCCAATCTTAAACCAGGAATAGCAAAAAACTTTTGTAAAGCCCTTATTACAAATAAATTCTTTTTATTTCCCTCGAATAATAATACTTTCCTTCATTCCATCTTCTAGAAACTCAATGAAACTGCATCTATAACAATTTCGTATTGTATTTATTACATTCCTTCAATATTTCTTCTGTTTGGGCAAGTTTTAAAACTTTCCTGTAGGATTAATAGGATTACATATTGTTAATAAATCGTATTTATTCTCAAGTTCATTTTCAGATTGCCTATATTCGGCAAATCATCCTTCCTTAGTTCAAAATATTCTATTTCAATTTTTTATTTCAATATTTTATTATCATATTGAACTATTCAAACAACTGTATCTCCAGATATTTCTGTCGCCCTTCTGCCCTCTCCTTCTCTCCAAATGTAGGTATTCAACTTTTGGTTATTACCTTCATAAATAAAATATAATTTTCAGTTCTTTATTTCCCAATATAATATCCGACGATTAACTTTGTTCCAGATTGACAGTTTTGCCCTCCAACTCAACAACATAATCAGGATCTGGATATCTCCTAAAGTTTTCAATTTTCAGTTATTCTTTCTTTAAACTTTCCAGGTATTCCGTATGGATTTTATATTTGAGCTGTAATCAGTTTTTCCTTTTATATTCTTTCCTGGATATTTTAATATTCCTCTGTAATCCATTTTGTATCCTTTTCGCATTCATTTGTCTTTTCTCGATGTCAACAGTCCAAATTTTTCTATCACTTCTGATACCTTTTCGGGTTGTTCTAGTGCTGAAAAATGCCGCAGTCAGTCTATAATTTCTTGATAGAGATTTTAAATCCATTTTCTTTCGACTTTTTAAATATAAATTTATATCAACATTTTCTTGTTTTCCTCTTAAATAAAAGTACTGGAATTTCTAGCAGATATATTTTTGTTTGAATATTATTTTCTTCATCAATATTAAGAAGTTCTATATAAATCAAATCCTGATTTTAAGGCGTCAATAATGTTTGAGTGAGGCTTGAACAAAATAGGTTATAGTATCGAGATATAATATTATGAAGACGAAATATCATATAAGATAAATCGTCTTCTCTTCCGCAAACTAGATCAGGTGAAATCGTAATTAAATGAAAATCTAAAATGCCATATGTAAGGGTTATGTGGTATTCCATGGAAAGCTTACTACTGGAATAACGACGACTCTCAATTATAAGCACCAGAGAGGTCCTGAGGTTTTATACAAGGAATATGCTGGCAGTCCCCACACATCACAACCAACAAGAATTATATTCTCTGATTAAGAACATTTGTGGTTCTAAGATGTAATCGGCAATATTCTCCTTGGCATATGAATTTAAAGAACCTGATTCTCTGGAGCAAATCAATAGCAACCAGCATAAAATGAGTAGAAATTTTCCATTACTCTCCGAATTCTCTCCAATTAGTGAGGCCAACCATGAATAGAATATACAAAAGGATTTAAAACGTCTCACTTTTCTACAGCATGTAAAGATATATATACAACCACAATGTATAGTTGAAAACCATTTATATTTTCAACTGACGTCCTATTCAACTCCCTTATTTAATATTTTTATAATATACTTAATAAATATAGTAAATGAGAGCAAAACCTTCTAATTTTACTTTCAAATTAAAATATAATCCCACTGATATGTGCCAAAGCATGAGACTCAAAAACTTGCAGCATGCAGTATTTACATATTTTCTTTATATCTTTTATTTCAAATTCCTTTTCTTATCTCCTGTGTCGGTTTATATCTTCTCTTTTTCCAGTAGAAACTCTTCCTCCAAACTGCACTCCCAATGCCCCCACTTCCACTCCTTCAGAATGGAAAGCGGCAGAAATTAGGACTGCTGTGGTTTTCCTGTCTGAAAAATATTCTCCATGCTTCTTTTCCATTATATCCCAAAATCGCATACTTGCTAGTATAAAAATTCCTCATAATTCTCATGCAGGAATAAAATTCCTCCACATCATCAAGTTTCATGAAAAATTTCCCATCAATATACTTCTCATTTTGGCCATCCCACCATTGAATCCAGTGTATTTATAGCCTTCTGTGCCATTGATAACAGCAAACCTGCAAAAGAACTTATATAAAACATGGGTGCAACTATTCCAAGGTCAACCGTAATTTTCAGAAATTGTTTCCATTGTACTTCTTATAATCATCATCCATTGTTTCTGTATCTCTGGACACAAGATATGACAAATGGTCTTTTCTCGCCTTTTCTATATTCCGCTTCGCTTCAGTATGTGCACCCTGTTTCGCTTCCTAACCAGAATTTATTGAAAATATTGTATACATCAGATAAATCTCAGCAAACTCATAAATATATTGACCTTTCTGAAGATTTATAAATCAGATGGAGTCACTGCATAAGTTACTGAAATTACTGTAATACTAAGTATCATCCAAAAATTTATATTTTCTGCTTAAACCGCTATCTTTCACTAATAAAAAGCTTTTCTCCAGACATGTTTTTCCCTATAACCTGAGCAGGATGAATAATATTCTGGGGATCGCCAAATATCAGGTCAAGCACTTAGGCAATCATAGTCATTACTAAACATCAATTTATTCACATCCATTATTTCATATATTTCTTAATATCAGATTTTCCTCAGAACCTCTGCCAGCTTGTCATATTCCCTGTTCTTGTGATCACTGTATGAAATTTTTCGTCTATTCTGTCAAGTCCTAAATTTTTCTGACTTCATTAAGAAAATGACTTGTAAACTCTGAATTATCAAATATTCCATGATACTACGTACCCAGCAATATTGCTTTTACTGCACCTTTTAATTTTTCATCACCAAAAGACAGGCTGTGTCATTTTTTAATATATTTTCTGAATTGTTTTCTTCGTTTTTCTCATTTTACTGGATAACTGCTTATCCCTGATGTAGCTTTCATATCCTTTTATTTCATTCCTTCAGTTCCTGTCAGTATTCTGAGTACATTTTACTGTATTTTTTATACTGGAGTTGTTGTCTTTATCTGACTTCATCACAGTTTCAATATCCAGCAGTCCCAAAGCCTGAAATTTCCTTCGATCTGACTCTATTTTCTCCGGATCCATTATTTTCTGACCCATCATCTGAAATCCTCCACACATTCCAAAAACTGGAGTTCCTTTTTGGCAATCCTTACTACTTCCCTGCCTATATTCTTTTTCAATCAGGTCTTTCCTTATCTTCACAGTATTTTAGAACCTGGAATTATAATAATGTCTTCATTTCCCAGTTCAGAACTTTTGTTACATACTTCAATGAAACATCATTATAATGGCTTAGTGCATCAATATCAGTAAAAATTTGATATATGCTTTAGCTATAAACAGATATCCTTATTTTCCCTTCTTTCTTTTCATTGTACTTTGTCTATTCAAGGCTGTCCTCCTCTTCAATTCTAGAGGAACAAAAAGGTACAACCCCAAGTAATGGAATATCTGTCAGCTTTTTCATCATTTCCAATTCCGGAGTTAAAAAGACTCTTATCTCCCTGAGATTTGTTATAATTACACCTTTTTATACGTTTTCTTTCATTTTCCTCAGTAGCATAACTGTTCCATATATGGCGGCAATACTCCGCCCTGTCTATATCCGCAACTTCTAGAATTACTGGCGAATCTGCCATTTCTGCCATTCCTGTATTTACTATCTATCTTTCCTTCAGGTTAATTTCTGCCGGACTTCCTGCACCCTCAAGGACACATATATCAAAGTTTTTCCCTTATGTGATTATATGCTGTCATTATATCCTTTTTCAGATTATGCTTATACACTACTCCTTGCATCCATATTTTTATATACTTTCCATTTTACATAACCTGGGATTTTCTGTCTGTGGTAGGCTTCAGCAAAGACAGGATCATAAATGCTTCCGGCTCAATATTAGCCGCTTCAGCCTGGTACCACCTGTGCCCTTCCATTTCCTTTCCATCTTTTGTATAGAATTTTGAGTGCCATATTTTTGTGATTTAAAAGGAGAAACTCTGACCCGTCCTGATAAAATATCTGCAAGTCCCGCAATTATACTTTTTCCACATTTCGATCCTGTTCCAAAGCAGCATTATATTTTTATGATTTCTTTTCTGCTAAAATCCTACTCCTATTTTTAATTTATAGATTCCAAACCTATTTATAAAACAATTTATCTGTTTCCGCTAGAATAATTATAAACAGATAAAAACGCATAAACAGTGGACTTTATAAAAATATTACTTTTTCTTTTTAAATTTTTATTCTGTCTAGTATTTTCTTAACTTTTGTCGCTATAAAATGCTCCAATTGTATAGAAAATATGTGATTGTACGAAAATATAGACTTCACGCCGTGTCGGTGTGACATTGTTGTTGTATCTTCATCAGTTTCTGCAAAAATTTTATACAAATAGATTAAAATTGCTATCATTACACCACCTAATGCAGTTTTGTTTTATTTATTTTTCAGGGGATTTACTCACAAATACGTAAAATGCAAGCATAAGCACCATTATCAAAGCAATTCCTGAAATCAATAGTAGCCAATGCTTATAACCTCTTGCGGAAAATTTAAAAATTCCAGAGCATTAGAATAATTCCTCCTGATGACATTGCAAAAACCAACCAGAACAAAAAGTCCTAATACTGGATATATTGTTTCCTGAAAAGAAAAAGTGAATTACTGTAAATAAAACTAATATTAAAAAGCCTTTACTTTTGACATAAATTTATTTTCATTTCTTTCAATCATCTCCTTCTAATTTCTATTATCTTCATTCTCATAAATCTCAATTTATCATCACAATTTTCATATATTTTTGCTATCAATATCTATATTTACATATATGATTTGTCAAAAATTTATTTTCCTTTTATCATTCTATTTATAAATCAAAAATAGATTTACTTTCCAAAAAGTAATGTAAAATTTTAGATATAGTTTCTATTATTGATTTTATAAAATATTATAAAATATACAAAATTTATTATTCAGGAGATGATTTTATGATTATACTTACATTGTTTTACTAACTTTTAGCTTAAGTTTCTAATTCTGATATCGATATAATATCCAAAGAACTGTGGAGATGTCCTTATTCTGTTGATAAAAACTTTTAAAGGGCTTACCTATGTGAAATTCTTTAAATGAGAATGGTAAACCCTTCATTACATTTAGTGTCCTTGATAACCGTGCAGCATTAAAAACAGGAACGAGTTGCCGTGAAATCTTCATAATTGGATTATGAAGTGAAAGAGATGAAAATCCATCTATTTATAAATTTGAAAATGAGCTAAAAGATTTTTCCAATTACAGAGCTGTCTTATTCATTTGATAAAGAAAGAATAGACCTGAAAATGGTTATATCGTATTTCAGATAACAAAAACTTTACGAGTCTTATAGCAAAATTAAATTATCAAAAATATAAAAATCATCTAAATAATTTTAAGCAACGAAATCATTAAGAAATCGTGTAATCAGACGGTCCGACAGTTCTTTTCCTGTATATTTCTAGTTTTCCCTAATTTTCCAATATGTTGTTCTCCACCATTTTATAATTTACTTGCTTCCTACAGTTTCTTCAAAGTCCTTTTAAGCTTCTCTTGCCTCACATCATAAGTTTTTATTTTCTTGTTTTCCATTATAATCTTACCGTTTACAATGGTTGTTTTACACATCTGTAGAGAGCATGGAATAAACTATTGCAGAGTAGAGTCAGTAAATTGGCTGCATATTGAGTGATTTTTGTATCAATAATTATAATGTCTGCCGTTTACGCTCCAATGAAACCTGTCTTATCTTCCTTGCTTGGCTCTGCGCTCCTCCCATTGTTGCCATTTCGACTACTTTTATGTGGAGGCATTGCCGCTCTGTTTTCTTTGTTGCAGTTTATGCACTTTTGCCACATATCCAAACTGACTCACTGGATCCAGTGTATTTCCGCTCATGGGTCCGTCTGTTTCCTAATCTATTCTTAATCACATCATCGCCATGGTGCAGAATCACCCTTTGCAGATTTTATATGTACAACCATCTTATACGATTCCTGTATTCAGTTTCCTTTCATTTTATGTCATTGTCATCTGCAAACATCATAACATGGGCTGCAACTACTTTATCTGTTGAGAATCTCTAGTAAGTATTCCCACAACTGTCATGATATATGTTTTCAACTATCTATCTGTAACTTCATTTTCTGTTTCAGCAACATTGCGTAAGTACAGGAACATTATATTTTGAAAAGTTCAGTAGCTTTTCAGGTGTTCTTCATCCACGTATATGGTGCGTGAGAACAAATGCAGGGTTACCTAATTTACTATATATACTACTGTTTAATAAATTTTCTGCATATTCTATTCCACCATAAGGTTTCGCTTTGCATCAGCGCAGTTTTTAATAACAGTTTCTCCTCAAAACTCCACGATAACTCCTATAAGTTCCGCAGCCTTTTGCCGCTTCATCCTCAAAATAATACATATCCAGCATATATATATTGTCCCTGTGCCTACCATTGAGTATTCCATATACAGCACCTGTATACCACTAAATCTCTGCTGACCAAGTTTGTCCAAGCGGGAATATATATCTGTAGCAATCTGTCCAGGAACATCATCAGCCAAAGATCTGAAAGCTACCATTGATACCGTGAGTATGTGTGTTTACTCGTCCAGCATTACTATGTCATTCTCTGCATCTATCTGTGTTTTTACCTTTATATTTTTGACGAAGCTCTCCTTTTCCTACTTCACACAATCGCATTATTTTTATAGCTTGACAACTCCATCAATAACTTCTGTTCTTTTGGAGATCCATCGTTAAAACAGTGGCATTTTATAACAATATCCACGTTTCAGAAAACGACTACAGCACTAAAAATCGTAAACGAGTAAAATCAACATCATAAAATCATCACCCATATTATAAAAGTAGTAGTCTGACAGCCCTCTCAAGGTCTTTTTAATGCTTCCCTATATCAAGCCCAGCCTCGGCTATTTTTCACCTGTCCACACTTTTCCAGTGCAGTAAGGGCGGCAACTATATCAGATATATTTATTATGCTTTCTTCTATATTGCTGTAAGAAAGAAGCTGTATCGTCAACCCAGTGCTTGTTGTCTGTATTATTCTTATAAGCTTTTGCTGATTACTTCATCCATCCACGTTCTTTTCATAGTCCTTTTCGGCAAAAATTTATGGCTAAGGATATTCAGCCAGTATAATTCTCAATTTTACACGTCACATTTCTTAAATAAAACTGAGTGTAAAACATGAATACTATTGCTGGAATAGCAGATTATAAAATCCCATCCTATTTCGAGTCCTGCAGCCTGTTGCAGATTCCTGCTGCAAGTGGTCATTCCTAGAAACAGTTTCACGTGCTTCATTGTTATGCTTCCCTGCACCTAAAAGATCCTATTCCACACACAACCTGTGTCTGAGTCTTCCTAAATCCCGTCTTTACAACTGACGCTGTTCAGCATTGCTCTTGCCAGTTCCGCAATGTTCAATCTCCTGGCTGATCCTGTTCCCATTGATATTATGGCGGCGCAAAACATACCAGTATGTGTGTTCTGACCCTGCAGGTTTGTATTGTTCTTTCCTTGTGTATCGTCCTCCAAAAATCGCTGCCAGTACCAGTCTTAAGGATACTACTTCACTGTAAGACTTTCTGCAAAAGCCATTTTTAAAAATTCATCTAATATTTCCAGTCCTATCATTTATGCTCTCCTTCTGTTATTCTTCCCCTCTGAAAGTTTCCATTTTATGTCAATCCCATCTTTAATATTTCTCCCGTTTACTCCAAAATAGATAGTATGCCTCCTTCCATTTAATCAAGGCGTATTTTTCTCTCCCTATAATTATTCTGAAGATGATCAAATATAAATTGTATTTTTATTAATATTAATCATAATAACATTATTATCAAATATTTTTATAAATCTATAATTTCACTAAAAACCAAAACCATGTATTTACGTTATTTCCTATAATTTTATTTAAGTTTATATAATAACATATAGTAATATGATTATTTCTATAAACTTTTAATATCTGTTGAAAATAGATAAAAAACAAAATATTTGATAATCAATTGAAAAATAATTTCTTTTGAAATAACACCTCAATCCCTTATATTCCACAAAAACAAAAGTACTTGCACTTACAAAAACAAGTGATTTTTATAATTTGTTGACTACTAATAAAAAGCAGAGGGTTTATAATTAAAATATGGAAACACTTTACAAGGAGGACAAAAATGTGTACTTGACTAACTAAAATATAAAGGATCAGGGCTTCAAAAGAACTGAAAGATTTTATTGATTCATTGGACACAAAGGAAGGTGCTTTAATTTCTGTTTTGCAAGGCTCAAAGTATTTTTCGGATGCTTGCCTGCAGACGTACAGGCGTTTTATCGCTGAAGAGCTGGATAGTCTTTAGCCCATGTTTACGAAAGTGTAGTCAGTTTTTATTCTTACTTTACCATGATTCCAAAGGAGACATCCTGATTTCAGTATGTATGGGAGACAGCTTGTTATGTCAAAGGGGCAGATAAAGTGCTGGAAGAATTTGAAAAACAGCTGAAGATAAAAACCTGGTGAAACAACATATGACGGAAAAATTTTCAATGGATGCACTAAGATGTGTGGGTGCATGCGATAGCTCCTGTTGTTCTTGTCGGAGACGAGGTTTATCAGAAAAGTGAAACCTGGAGATGTAGCAAAGATTTTGCTAGAATATTAGAATTGTAGCTATACTTTAAATCGCTGTAAAGATGGAGGAAATTTTATGTTTGCAATTACTTCTGAAAAGTGAGTTTAAACAAGATCATAACAGATGTGGAAGATAGCAGAACTTATCGAAAAAGTTATAGTATGTGGTGGGACAGGATGTATGTCTTCCAGGAATGATAAGATGTTGGAAAATCTGCAAAATAAAGTAAAGAACTTGGTTTTAGAAAATGAAATAAGAATCGTTAAAACAGGATGTGTCGGTTTCTATGAAAAAGGACCTATCGTTAAGATAATGCCTGACAATACATTTTACGCAGGGATTAAGCCTGAGTGATGTGGATGAAATAGTGGCAAAAGATTTGATTACCAAATGAAACAGTTAACTTTTATATGGATCCGGATACAAAAAGTTATCCAGAAATTCAGGATCAGCTTAATTTTTACACAGAAAAATAGCTTTTACGTAACTGTGGTTTAATTAATCCTGAGACATAAATGACTACATCTGTCATCAAGGATATAAAGCTCTTGAAAAGGGAAGCTGTAAGAATGACAAGCCAGGAAGTAGTGGATATTATAAAGTTCAGGACTTAGAGTCGTGGTGAGAGATGGATTCTCTACAGGATTAAGTGGAATTTGCATTATCATAATCGATGATATGTTGTTTGTAACTGCAGATGAGAGGAGATCCGGGAGCTTTCATGGACAGGGCAATTCTGGAAGGAGTCCCCATTCGAGTAGTTGAAGCTATGGCAATTTGTGGATATGCCATGGGGTGCCGACAAAGGACTTGTATGCCATAAGAGCTTGGACATCTCCTGCTATAAAATTCTTCAAATGGCAATAAAGCGGCAAAGGAAGAGGACTTCTTGGATATGTTGATTCAGTTTGATTTTGACTAGAAATAAAATATGGTGCAGGAGCATTTGTGCTGTGGAGAAAGAGCACCGCCACTCTCTATGGAAGGGTAAAGGGAGAACCTACTACAAAACCACGGCTCCTGCTGAGAGAGTGGTTACTGAAGGAAACCTAGCAAACGTAAACAACGTTGAAACGTTGCCAATATTCCGGCTGTATAAATGATGAAGAAGGCGTGTTATAAAACATAGAGACAAAAGAGTTCACCAGGAACAAAGTTTTTGCCCTTTTGGGAAAATAAACAACATAGGATTGATAGAAAGTCCCTATGGGAGAACTACATAGAGGAAGTTATATGTGAGTGGAGGAGGAATTAAAGGTGGTAGAGCCTTTAAAGCTGTTCAGACAGGAGGACCTTCAGGAGGTTGTCTGACTGCAAAGTCTTGATCTCTATCGATTTTGGTACTTTAAAGGAAAAGGATCCATGATGGGATCAGGTGGAATGATAGTTATGGACGAAGATGACTGTGGTTCCGTATCTAAATTCTATCTTGACTTTACAGTTGATGAATCATGCGGAAAATGTACTCCTTGTAGAGTAGGTAACTTAAGACTACTTGAACTTCTTGAAAAATAACTTCCGGAAATGGAACTGAAAGATTTAGATAAACTTGGGAATTATCTCCTTATAAGTCAGATAACTTCACTCTGTGGATTGGACGGTTCTCCAAACCCTGTATTGTCAACTATGCATAATTTCTGGGATGAATATGTCCTCGTCAGACAAAAATGTCCTTCAGGTAAATGTACTGCTTTAGTAAGATACATGATTAATGAAAAATGTATAGGATGTACTGCATGTTGATGTCCCTGTAAGCTGTATAAATGGACAAGTAAAAAGTTAAACATGAAATAAATCAGAATGCTTGTATAAATGTGGAGCTTGTTATAACGCATGCAAGTTCAGCGCAATAGATAGAGCTTAGTAAAAGGAGCAGATATATTATGGTATTAAAAATGGTAAATGTTATTATAGATGATAAGCATATACAGGTTTCCGGCAGGAACTACGATACATACGGCCGCAAAGAGGTAGGAATCAATGTTCTACTCTATCCCTAAATTTAAAGTTTTGGATGTGTAAACAAGGTTTGCTTCGTTTTGAGTCTGCGTTGTTGAAGTAGAGAGAAGGAAATCTTGCACCAGCATGTTCAACTCCTGTATTTGAAGGAATGAAAGGTTTGTACTAACTCTATAAAAGTTTGCTGAATTCCAGAAAAACAGTTTCTGGAACTTATGCTTTCAGATCACTAAAGACTGTCTGACTTGTCAGAAATCAGAGATACCGAACTGAGAATCTTGCAATATCTGGTGTAAGAGAAATAAAATATAAAAGGTAAAGAATCTACTTACAGAAAGAATGCTAAAATCAGTTATACGTGACAGGGATCAAAATGCATAATAATGTACCCGGACGTTGTGAGCTATGTGTATTGAAGTGCAGACTGTCGGTGTTCTTTCAGCAATTGACAGGATTCCAACGCTGTTGCTTTCTATTGCCCTTGAAATGGATCTTGAGATTCAGTGTGTACTTTCCTGTATAGCGATGTGTGTTGCTGTGTGTCTACAGGAGCCCTTGTTGAAAGGATACTGGCATGGGATGTCGCCACGCTTGCACACCTAAAAGCGATTGTTGTTCAGACTGCCCTGCGGTGAGAACTGCTTCGGAAAGGCCCGGATATCCTGCAGGTCAGGAGTTGCTGGAAAATTAGCTGCTGCACTTGAAAAGCGATTTCAGCCATGTTGATCTAGATGTCCTTGTAGATTTAACTATAATGGAAGAAACTTCAGATTACTTGACAGACTTACAAGATATAAAGGCCGGAGGTCAAAGGCTGTGCAAAATTACCTGCTTACTTCCTGCTGTCCAGCATCCGTAAATTTACTGCACGTAATTTCCCTGATCTTCTAGATATTCCTTCTTCTGCGTCATCCTTAGTACAGTGTCTCTGCTGTTGCAAAGAATATACACAAAAGGAATTAGGAATCGATACGAAAAAGAGGTCATGGTGCTGTAGTTTCTGTAATGCCATAGCTCTTGCCATACGGGAGCTGACGGAAGAATTGCTCCAAAAGATGAGTATGACACGAGATATCGTTATAACTTCTAGAGAGTGTGGCAGAACTTATAAAATGTGTGTCTCAAACTTTACACTACTTGCTTGAAGATGAAGACTTCGATAAACCTCTTGGTGAATCTACTGAACGAGCAGGTAATTTTCAGAAGAACTGGAGGAGTTATAGAAGCTGCCCTTGAGAACTGCCCTGGCTGGTACACTGGAGAAAGCCTTGATAGATTATAAGGAAGTAAGGGGACTTGAAGGTGTAACCAAGAAGTGCAGATGTGAAAGTGGGAGACCTTGATTTAAAATATAGGTACTGCCCGATGGTCTTGGTGAAGCAAGAAAGCTTCTTAATGAAATGAGGGCAGGAAAATCTGAGTATCATGCAATAGAAATTATGGCATGTAAGGTGGATGTGTCGGTGGGTGGACTGCTTATCACCATGGAATACTGAAATTCTTAAAAGAGATATCTGTAATCAATTCGGAAGAATACTTCTAAAGAAACATTGAGAAAATCTCATGAAAACCCTTACATCAAGCGTTTATACAAGCATGTTTTGATAAACCCTGCTGAGCCCATAATGCTCCATGAACTGCTTCATACCACGTTATTTTTGAAAGAAAAGAATGAGATTTAGGACTGATATCCTATAAAATACAAATTTGTTGATATACTAGTTAATTACACTCGCCCTAAAATATATAGAAAAACGATATTTATAAAACTTTATATTTGAATAAATATCGTCACTGTTCCTAAATGTCTCATTCCAGCCAGATGTTCCACTATTCTGTATATTAGTATTTTCTGGATATAATGAGAGTCATCACCAGAGAACTTTTCCACCATTATTGTTTTGGATTTCCTGATGTAATATTCTTAAGTATTCAGAAATTTTTCCTTCGTTTCTTCTCCGGCAACAAAAGTGACATTAGTCTTAGGAGCATAGCTAGCTATAGGCTCAGAATGTATATGTATTTTTCAAGCAGTTTGCTCCTCATCTACATTCTCATTAAGGTATTTTACTGACTGTTCATACTCTTTCAAATTTTGCCCTTTTTCAGGATTCTTTTCTGCAAATTCCTTATTAAATACTATTACTCCTGATACTTGCGAACCTTTTAGTTCCTGAGACTTTATCCCACTCGTCAGCCAATACAAAGTGCCACCTTCAAATTAGGATTTTTAGCCTGTGCAGCTGTTGCAAAAGGCTGATTTGAAGTGCATACCTTTAGGATCGTTTGCCAATTGCGCTCCTACTTTGCACAGCTACAGAGTTTTGAATTCAAGCTTGCTTTTCTTTTCAGCTCAAGACCATTTTCCTTTAAAGCACGTAATTAAGAACTATTTCAGGGTCGCTCCTTCCCATTTTAGATATAATGTTTTCCTTTCAAATCCTTGCACTTTTAACTGTTTCTCCACCATTTTCAACAACGATAAAAGTATTCAGCTATAATTGATGCTGAATTTTCCTTCTGTCTTATTATGTAAAAGAACTGAAGCAGATTTTGACAGTGATGAGCAATATCAACTTCACCTTTTCCTATCATTGCATCATTTCATCAGGTTGCTCACTACTTTTAGTGTCATACTTGTTTAAAGTCTTTCCTTCCTATTGTCAGCAAAAAGTTTCTACAAATCCCATTGCAGCCCTTTTATTTACCTTAACTCTAATAACACCATCTTCTTTTTCGCTTCCTGTGTACACTGTAATCTGTTTTCTCCTCTTTCTTTTCCCCAGCTGATAACTGTGAATACAAAGCACCATTATAAGTGCAAAAACATTGAAAAATCTCTTTTTCATCTACATCACACCTTCCTTATTTTTAAGTTTATTATTTTGCAGTTTAATACCCAACGCTTCATCTATATCATGGTAACCATTGTTACTGTTCTGTCTTTCAATTTTCCTTCAGATACTCAATGACAGTTTTCTGGTTTCCATCAGTCCTTCAAAAGGCTCATCAAATATTACAATATCCGAATCAGTACATATGCTCCTTATTATTGCCACCCGTCTTTTCATTCCACCGCTCAGTTCCTTAACGAGGCTTTTCGTACTCCCTAAGTCCTATATTTTCCAGTTCTTTCGTATTTCCTGCAAGTAACATTCTTTTCACTACGATAGCAACATTTGTCACTGCTGGCAGATTTTCACAGAGCCTGTCCTCCTGAAAGACACCTTTTGCTTGTTTCCAGTCCTTCAATACCTGCCATCATACTTTTCAAGACCCATCAGTATTCTCAGAAGTTGTTTTCCAAGTCCTGATTTTCCCATAATTGCCGTTGTTTTTCTTTCCTCAAGGTCAAATGACCTGTCTTTAAAAATTACATTTCTCCATATTTCTTTGAAGATTTCTTATTCTAATCATACTATCTTCCTCTATCTTTCTTACACAAAAGTTTTATATAGATATACAAAAATCTTTTAAACTTATAAATCGATATAATAATCACAATCCTTCGACTGAAAAGAGGGTTTACTGTATTCAGATGACTTTTGCACTCATATAGTACTTCTCCTATCGAACCTGTCGGAATTCCTATTACTTCGCTATATCCTGATTCCATGCTATTCCGAGGCGTTGGGTCCTCTGATTCAAAATAAGGGTAATATCTAGGATATATAAATATAATTTATCTTTTTAATACCGTTATCCTGAAAACCTTTTGCCATTTTCAAGAAGATTTTTATCACTTCTTCCAATCCCACGAGAATACTCACATAAATTATAGGAAGTGTCACTTAAATACGGAAAAACCAGGACGGAAAGATTTTTAACATCTGTCCATATGGAAACATGTATCACAGCTGCAGTAGGTACTGACCTTATGGAAGCAATAAGCGGATGAAGAAATATCTTCTGCTTTAAAATTATACGACAGTACTACCAAAGTACAATTCCGCTAAATGTTGCAATGACCTGCCATTAGTGAAAATGGATACCCTTTTCAGAAGTTCCGTTCAAAAGCAGATACCACAGTCTGCTTCAGTACAGCCAGAGGAATATTTGGAAAGCAGCTCTGAGTTTATTACCGGCAATAATCTGCCATATTATCCAAAATATGAGGATAACCCTTCACTAAAAAGAGTTTTCCCGTTTCTTTATCATTTTCTCCTGACACATAATGGTTATTTTTCCCCAAATCATATTTTCTCTCAAAATTTTTAAACTATCCTTGCCGCATCATCCTTTAACTTTTGATGATACTCCTTGCTGTCTTGTATGTTGTTGTACAAGCTGATTTCCACTCTTAAGACTGTTTCCCCATCAGAATAGTTTCCTTTCCATTAGCCCTCACGCACAATAAGCAATGTTTTTGGCAAATCAGTTCCTTTTATTTTCTTGTTTTTCAAATTCCGAATTCATTCCAACATGAATAAAACATGATTACAATCCTCTTTCTTCTCCGGAATTTTCTGTCTGAGCTTTTTATCTGCAAACATATTTTTCCAAATAAATGTTTTCGTAAATCAGTTCCATTTTAAACAGTTCGTTAAAACGATAAGTCATTGTAACTACGATAATCAGCATAAACAGATGGAGAATTCCTATCATTTCCAGAATCAGAATAATTCCCGTTATTGGTTGCCCTTACTACTGCAGTAAAAGTATGCAGCCATTCCAAGCAGCATAAAATGTACTATAAATTCTTCAGGTACTGAAAAATATGCGTGCAATACTCTCATATATGTTTTCCATACAATGCTCAATAACAAGCATTGGAAAGAATATTCCTCTGGGAGATCTGTTCACGTAACATACATTGTGTACAAACTTGGGAACAGTATCAGTACAAGTATTTTCAGAGGGACACTTTCCTTGGTTCATACGGACTGAGCGAATACCCCTCCACCGGTAACATCTTTGAAAAATACCGCTATAAGAAATGGGTATAACCATAAAAATTGATACTCTTAAATATCTGTTTATCTTTATATTCTTATATTTTTCTGAAAAATACAAGAAAAATGAAAATGCTTTTCCTAGGGTGTATTTATAACCAGTGCAAATACCACTGTTATTATTAACGTAAAATATCGGAGATGCTGCTTTTAGGCAGAATAAAATTATACTGAAAAGGTTGTTTCTGAACCTAGAAATAAACGCTTAAAATATAATTTAGCTCCTCCACTTGCACCAGTACACATATCAGGAAGTAACGGTGAAAAGAATTTGTACAGTTCCTCAGTGCAAATACTACGTTCCTGCGAGCGGAGCATTAAATGCTGCTGATATTCCTGCACTTACCCATGTAAGGTATTTTTCCTCCGCTTCGATACTTTAAAATTTTTCTTATCCTTCTCCTACCAGGGCTCAAGATGAATAGAGCCCTTCCTTCGATTGACATTCCGGTTCCTATTACAAAAAGCTCCTCCAAAAATTTAGTTAACAGTTCAGAACCCAGTTAAACTGTATCTTTTCTGTAAAGTCCGCTTGCACGGTAGTTCGCTTTCACCGATTAACGGATACTTTGCCAGCATAAATTCACAGCCAGTCGAAGTATAAAATTGCCAGTCCTGCTATCATAAAGGGGGTTATTTCTGCAAAAATGAATTTCTCAGTATCGAGGATTTTCAAGCAGCACTGTATAAAGGACAACAATCCCTCCTGCTATCATTCCCGTTAATAGACATAAGAAAATTAAAATATATTTCTTTTCTTGTTTTCAGCTGCTGTATATTTTCAGCTCCTGTATCGTGTCTTTAGCCATATCTCTTCTCCATTATTTATTTCTTTAATAAAACTACGTAAAATAGTATACCCTACATATTTTTAAAAAGCAATGTTTATTGGAAGGTAAAAATGGCATGGTACATCAATGAATGATCGGACTCAGCATTACATTAAATTTTTAGCTTTTCTTTAATGACGATTGAAGTAATTCTATATCCGTTGAGTAATCTCATTAGCTTAAATTTTACAATAAAAGGAAGGGCGAAAACAATTTTTCTACTCTTCCTATATCGGTATTTTGCTAACTTCTTAACTGTCATGCTAATTTCCTTAATGAGATCCTAAAAGTTTTGCCCATTGCCTGTTCTTCAGTGAGTCTGTTTCCTTCTTCAGATTTGAGGCAAATCCACGTACGAGGACTTCAAATCTACAGTCTGCAACTTGAGGCCTCTGAGGCTTCCTTCTATACGTGAAATTACCATCTCCTTTTTCTTCCAATGTTGGATTTTTGAGAGTATAAGCTCAGAACAACTTTCTTGTCTCCCGATTACGCTTTTAGCGTGATTAAAGTTCCTGCTCTTTCTGTATCAAATTCCAAATAATAGGCATTTTATCTTGCTTTACCGAAAAGTATCTGCGATTTTGGCCTTACCCTCCTTGACCAAACCATGTTGAATCGTAATTACCACGACATACATGTGTATTGTTATCACTAAATCTTCCTGATTGTCCTAGGAAATACCCTGTGTTTATATTTAAAAATTTTTCTGCAAATTCGTCTGATTTACTTCCTTATCCCTGTCACTCAATAAATGAGCTCAATAAAGTTATCATCTACGAAACTGTCCCCATGTTGAGTCATCAATCTGCGATGTTCTGAGGCCTTCTTTATATAAATCATTTATATAACAGTCTTATAGGCATTGCAATATCATCTTTCCGGTCCTTTGAAATCCGGATAAGCCTTCAGCAATGCCTGCACACCTTGCCTCCTCTCTTCAAACTCAGCGACAAAACTGTGCAGGTGCAGGTATTTATAAGCCTTGCTTCAACATTTTCTTTATCTTTTACCAGATCCCTTGCGCATAATGCATCGCTACAAACGGATGATCACCACTAATTTTCCCTGTAACAATTAGCTGCATCATCACGAGTAATTACTCCACATTAAATTCACTTATCAACTGTCAGCGTGGTGTATGTCAATATTTCCATTCGCTGAGAAGAAAAATCAGATGCCAGTAACTGTCCTGAATTCGTCAGTTACACTCCGTATACCCCAAGTTCAATCTGTTTATCTGCATTTTCTTTATTTCCTCGTCTTCAATTTTTGTTGATTCTTCATTGTATTTCCTTCTTCAAAATCTTTTCTTTGCTGTCAGTCTTTCAGTTCTCAAAAACTTCCTGCTGTATCATGTCTATGTGGTGCATTTGCTGTACACATATTTATCATCTCCTTCGCTTAAATCTTTTGTATGTGAGTTATTATGTACAAATATATGTTTTCTGTGGAAATACATTTTATTTTTCGGTTTGATATAACTTTAAGTTATATCAAAAGGTATAAAAAAACTCTGAATACAAATTAATATATTTCTATTAACTATTCTGCCAGTTACTTAAACTTGATATTCTTAATAAAAAAATTTCAACTCTCCTGTTATTGTATCTTCCAGCAACTGTTCCATTAGTATCTATAGGAAAAATTTTTCTCCTTCTCCTGTAATTTTACTAATTATAAATTTTTTTCATTCAATCCAAACTCTCTTAATATTTTTTTGCAGTATTTTTGCGCCCTATTATTGACAATTTCAAATTATGTCTTTTTGTTCCAATAGAATCTGTATATCCAATAATTTCAATTGATCCACTTTCTGCAAAATTATTAATAAAATGTACAATGTATTTTTATATCTTGACTTCCTTCTTCATTAATTATCTCTCCATTTACTTTAAAACCTTGAATTACACACTTTGTATCTCCTTCTGCACAAAGGTACAAAAAAAGAGCCATTACATTCATACCAAATATCAACATTAAAAATATAACAATTTTTCACTGTTATCAGGGCTCCCGTATTTTCTATCTTAAAAATTATTTTATAATATCAAACTCAAAAAATAATCAAAATACTGGAAATATTAAATTAAAGAATTTCCGTATATTTCAAATGCTCCTTCAAAAACTTTCCACATAAACCTTTGCATAGATGCTCAGTTCAATATTTTTCTGTGTTATAATCCCTACTTTTTATACTCATCTACGTCAAGAGGTCTGGCAATAATATTTTTCCCATTCAACTCCTTATTGATTATTCCGGTACTTACAGTATATCCGTCGAGTCAATGGTCAGATTAAATAATGTTGCCCTATCCCGCACCTTTATGTTTTTATCCCTGTCAATTGTACTTAATATTTCTTCTGAAAAATAGAAGGAATTATAGTCTCCCTGCTCAAAAGACAGATAAGGATATTCTTTCAGATCCTCCAGATTTATAATCTTTTTCTTTGCAAGAGGATGATTGGAACTGATGAATACATGCGGCTTTGCTGTAAATAATTCTGTAAATTTCAAATCATTTCTCTTTATCATCTTCTCAATTACAATTTTATTTGCACCTGAAGTGTACAGGATTCCTATTTCGCTTTTTCTTTTGCTTACATCTTCTATAATTTCATTTGTCTGGGTTTCCCGCAATGTAAAGTCATATTTGTTTTCACCAAACTTCTTGATTACATCTACAAAGGCATTTACAGCAAAGGAATAATGCTGGGTAGATACAGAAAATCTTCTTGTTATATTATTTCCTTTTTTGTACTGTTCCTCCAGCAAATCTGTCTGCTCCAGAACCTGTCTTGCATACCCGAGAAACCTGTCGCCTTCATGGGAAACAATTACTCCTTTATTTGTCCCTATTGAAAATTGATATATTCATTTCATCTTCAATTCTTTTTATAGCCTTAGTCAGTGCTGGTTGAGAAACAGTTCTTTGCCAGCATCCTCAATGTACCTTTTTCAGCGACTGTAACCACATATCTTAACTGCTGATGGTGTCATTTCTTTCTCCTAATAGTTTCGTTTATTATATTCCTAACGTTTCCTTCAATGCAGTCTGAGAGATAACTTTGAAAAATTCAGGAATGTTTTCAGCTTCATCGTTTAACCATTTTGGAATAGTCCTAAATGTCTACAGACTGATTTTCAGCTTTTCTAAAACAGTGCGGAAGCCATACATCTATGTACATTAAAATTCTTCACTGCTCCAGCTTTAGAGTGTTTCTGCTGTTTCTGGAAAAGGAATATTCTTTTGCCACTAACAATGTAAACTCCAGATAATAATACATCTTTAGCATTATTAACAACTTTCCTCCAATGTTTCTCCGTCAGTGGCGCATGATTCAAAATCTAGATTTGCCTGTATATCTTTTCGCTATGTACACATGGATATTCTAGCTTTCACTATAGTGGTCTCCTTATTTTAACAACTTCCTATAAGATTTTAGCTGTAGTTATACATGTTCCCCTCTTTTTATATTATACGTATTATTATAAATACGTATGTCCAATACTGCAATTCTATATCCTTAGCTACTCCGTCATTTACAAGCTGAGTTGTTGTCAATATCAAAGTACCGTTATCCGACCCACCATATGTCTTTATGTAAATCCGATCAAAATAACCTAACTCATTATAAATAATATTTAAAGGACTTCCTCATTTTCTGTTCATTGTCTGAAAATTGTTTTTAAAAATAATATTTCCTTCTTCATTCAGATAATAAAATCTCTCAAATTTTACATTTTCATTTTCTATTAGAGAGTGTCAGAAAATTATTTCATCCTTCTGTTTACAAATTTAGAAAAATTTATAATCCTGAGTTATTATCTTACCTCCATTATTAGGCTGATGTTAAGGACTTCTCCAGAAACTCTGTATATTTCTTTGTTGTTATTTTAAAGTGGGAAGTGCTGTTCCCAATGTTTTATTATCATGTCAAACTTCTCCCGGCTTATCGTGTCCATGCATATTCATGTTTCACAGCGAAATGCCTTTCTTGGATAGCTTTGTTATAAACCTGCATGGTAATATCAATTGAATGTGCCTGAAAAGCCTTTCCTGACAGAGTATTCGATAAGTTTTTCCTGTGGCAGCTCACATCAAGTGTGCCTTCCACTTCCTCATCCAGGAAATCACCATGGAGAGATAGGAAATATATAATCTATATTCTCTCAGCTATTGTGTCCTTATTTTTCATATTAAAGTTCGTTTTCATTTATTTTTCGTAAATCATCTCCCTGCAAGTTTTATTTACAATTAACTTCATTATACTTTCAATTATAACTGTAAATGCAATAATAATTTTTCTTTGAAATTCTTTTCTTTAAACAAAATAGGATAGGATTCTGTTGTAATATTTATGCTGGAAGATAATACAGCCATGTGCCCGTATTATTTTTATTTTGAATAGAAAAGAGAGGAAGAAAATTGATAATGAATAAGACAGTTATAAAAAGAAAACAAAATGGGAACCATGCCCATTAACAAACTTATAATCAATATGTCACACTGCCCCTTATTACATCAATGTTTGTACAGGCTTTTACAATATAGTGGACAGTCTTTTCGTATCAAGAATAAATGAAGAGATAACGCTGCCGTTTTCGATGTCTTTTCCTACACAGAATCTTGTGATTTCAGCGGGTACAGAGTGTCAGAGTGGGGATTACTGCACTAATTGCAAAGGTATTTAGGAGCAAAGGATGAAAAGGGAGTAGCTTAAAGATTGTACGCAATGGTATATTTCTCGGAATTTTAAAGTTCTATCCTGTTTGTTGTTTTGGACTGTTTTCACAAAATTCTATTTTCAATTCCAGAGAGAGCTGCAGAGTGATTGAAGACTGTGAATACAGTATTTAAGCCTATGCTCCATCCTTCGCTTTTTCAATTATTATGGAGTACATTTGAAAAGAAATGCTTATAGCTATCAGGAGAAAAACCGTACACCATGCGTTACACAAAAGCGCTGGAGCTATTATAAATATATATGTGGCCAATTTTTATTTTCGGTCTTCTGGGATTTCCCAAAAGATAGGAGATAGTCGGGCAGCCGTTTGCAGCTATTTTAGGACAGACAGTTTCAATGCTTACGCATTATACTTCAATAATAGAAAAATCACGATACGTTTTGCAATAAAGAAATTCGCGAGTAAATCTTAAAACTATTATGAATATATATGAAATCGGATTTCCATCAAACTAATTATGCAGTCAGCAGCTTCATTCCTGATATTCAGCTGAACAACCTTCTGGCTTCATTCTCACAACGGCAACAGCTGTTCTGGGAGTTTACTTCTACTGCAGGTTTTGTTATCCTGCCTGTCTTTGGATTAAATAAACTCTATTTGTATCCGTGTTTCATACAATTATGGTGCAGGAAAAGATAAAAGGCTTCTTCAAACTGTAAAACTGGCAAACGTGTATGCCTTCAACATTATGTTCATTGGATTTATACTTTGTCAGACATTACCTTCTGAAATACTTAAAATATTTGATAGCTTCGGATAATATGCTGCAATCAGAATTCCTGCCCTTAGAATAATAAGTTTTGCATTCCTTCTTGCTCCTTTTTCCGTCGTTTCAAGCTGGAACCTTCAGGCTTTAGGCAAAGAGGGTATGTTCAACCTTATTATATCCCTTATACGTCAGCTGGTTGTCCTTCTTCCCGCTGTCATACCTTCTGGCGGAATAATCGGAATAAACGGTGTCTGGCTATCTTTCCCTGTGAAGTAGTCGGTGGTATACTGACGGTTATTTATTTTAGAAACTGTATAATAACGAAATCATGAAGAGAAATATCAAAAAGACATAGATAGGAATTAGGGGTTTATCAGTTTCACATGGAAAAATTCATTCTATAAAGCTATTAATTCAAAAGCACATTTGACTTGGAATATCTTCCATCAGATGTGCTTTTATTTTCAGTTATTTTTCAATGAGTTCTTGTTACATTTTATTGCATTTCCCAGTTTTGTATCTGTCATGCTACCTGCAGTAATCTCCCTTCAGTTAAATTTTTAATAATATGATTCTGTCCCTGGTACTTTACCGCTTTCATCTTCTCTTATTTTATCTCCTTCTGTATATTTATATTTAATTTTATCTTTTTCATTTCTAATCTCTTTTAATCTTTCTTCTGATTCATTCATTCCCATTGATAGTGCTTTTTGATACCCATTTCCTTGCTTCTGTATAATTTTCTTCCATTTCATATGTCACTCCTACATGATATGCAGAATTAGCTTGTTTGGAGCATTTATCAAAAATATTTTCTAGCATTAGGATAATCTGGATTATCTAAATATAAGTTAGCCAGCGAGTATATTGCTTTAAATTCTTTCTACTCCTATTTTTAATATTTTTCTGCCTCGTCAATAACTTTCTATACATGTTTCCCAATCCATAATAACCATCAACATCACCCATTTTTATCATTTCTTTATACAATTGTTCTGTCTTGTAAGGCTGATTATGAGTTTCATAATAGATTGCCATATTGTATCTTCCTTCCATCTCGCCCTTGTTTATGCCATATTTTTCAGCTTCTGAATATTTTTCTTCCTTTCCGTACACAATTGCCAAATTATTCTGCCCATCTCCATCTCCTTTATTAGCTGCCTTCTGATACCAATATTCCGCTTCTGACAACCTGTTTTTCATTATAAAATACAGCTAGAAATTATAAATCATATCTAAAACTTATCTCTTTCTGCACCATACTTTTGTCCATTTTTCATAATTCACTTCATCTCATAATAATAGTCAGATAAATATATCGAGCTTCCAGGCTTATATTTTACTAATTTCTCAAAATACATCTTTCCTATTTCAGGATTAACATCATAATTCAACTTAGCTACTGACATCATATTTTCAAGTTCATCCTGACTCATTTTTGTCATTTATTTTTGATATTTCCTGCTGTATTTTCTGTTTAGTTTCCTCATTTTAATTCTTTACTCCTGAGCACATCCAGATAATACCAGCAAGGTTATTATCAGTAAAACATTTTTCCTACTTCTTCCTCTTAACTTTCATATTTTTGGAAAATTCATATATTCTAAAAACAGGGAGAATCTAACATATGCTTTATTCTTTCCCTGTTATATCAATAATTATTATTTCTTACGCTTACCCTTTCCTCTCATCATTCCTCCACCAAGTCCAGGAATTGCTCACTGTTGAACATTTTCATCGTCGTTTCATCTGTTCAAACTGTTTGATAAGTTTATTTACGTCCGTTACCTGAACTCCGCTTCCTTTAGCTATTCTTGCCTTTACGGCTTCCACTTTTCAAGTTTTCGGATCCCTTCTCTCCTGTACTGTCATCGAAAAGATTATCGCTTCCCTCTTTTCATTTCCTTTTCTGCCATTGCCATATCTATTGCACTTGTATCCACTCCAGGTATCATTTTCATAATTCCTGCAATGGGGCCCATTTTTCTTATCATTTTAAACTGTTTCAGAAAATCTTCAAAATCAAACTGATTTTTCTGAATTTTTCTTCCATTTTCTTGGCTCTTTTTCGTCAATTGCTTCCTGAGCCTTTTCAACAAGTGAAACAACATCTCCCATTCCCAGTATTCTCGATGCAAGCCTGTCAGGATGGAAAGGTGTATATCATCCAGTTTTTCCCTTCGCTGAGTAAACTTTTGATAGGCTTTCCTGCCACTTCCTTTACTGAAAGGGCGGCTCCTCCACGTGTATCTCCGTCCAGCTTTGTCAGAACTACCTGTGATGCTCAAGCTGCTCATTGAGTCTTAGCCACATTTACCAGTATCCGTCACTGTCATTCCGTCTACTACAAGCAGTATTTCATGTGGTTTAAAAATTATCTTTTATTCTGTAGTTCACCATAGCTGTTCATCTATGTGCAGACGTCCCATGCAGTATCTATCATTACACTTATGTTGCATGTATTTTCCTGCTTCTTCCAGCCCTTTTTCTGCATATTTCATTTTACATCTGTACTTTCATCAATTGTGAAATGAAAACCTCTACCTGCTCTGCCAATACTTTCAGCTGTTTCTTCGCTTTTGCAAGGTCTGTATACATCAGCTCCAATAAGTAGTGGCGTTTCACCTTTGAACGGATGTCTTGAGCCAGTTTTCCAGCAAAAGTAGTCTTTCCTGCTGTAATCCTGAAAGCAATACTAATAGTAGGATTTTTAGGAGATTTTGCTATCTGTACATTTGTTCCACCAAGAACTTCCACAAGTTCATCGTATTACTATTTTTACAAACTGCTGAGTAGGATTTGACTCTGATATTACTTCTTCCCCAAAGCCTTTTTCCCTTATTGAAACAAAATTCTTGCTACGCCATAGTTTACATCCGCTTCAAGATGCCAATCTTACTTCCCTCAGGGACATCCTTCATATTTGCTTCTGTTAATTTTCCTGTCCGCTTACCTTTTTAAATATATCTTTAAACCTGTCACCTAAATTATTAAACATTAAAACACCTCATTATAATCAAAAATCTTCTATTATTTTTCTAAATTTTTCCTTTGTAAAAATTCTCCTTCAAATTTTCAAGTTTTTCTTTAATTCCTTTTTCCTTTCAAATATTTTAGCTTCCGTCTCGTATTCATCAAAGCTGTCTGAATCCTCTTTTTATATTGTCAAATACTGCCTGTCTGGTAATTCCATACTCTTCCGAAATCTCGCTCAGAGACCTGTCCTCTTCGAGATAAAGTTCAGAATACTGTTTCTGCTGGAAAATAGTTCTCCATGATACAGAGTGTCGAGATATCTTAAAATCATCTAATTTATCCATAATCTTTATTATATAGTTATTTCTGCATATTGTCAATTTCATCTACAACATGGAAACAGGATCTACATCTACGCTTATTCTTATCTCCTTTTCCTCATTCATTGCTTTTCTTATTACATTTTTACCTTTGTAATATTTTTCCTGTTAAATTTTATAAATATCTGGTATCTGCTATCTTCCGTTTTATTTTATAAATCAGACTTTCAAATGGCTCTGATACAAAATTCATTTCCACCGGATTTGCTCAATGTTCAGGCCTGCCATAAGAATATTGTAAAATTTTTGCCTTTTCCAGTTCTTCCTCTTCTTCTAGAAGACACCACTATAGTTAGAGTCTTCCGAAAGGCGGATAATTCAATATTTTCTAACTCCATTTCCTTCCTGTAATATCCTTCATAATTTCCCGTAACCGTATTCTAGTCGACTTCATTTTCCTCATTAAATGTCTGGTTATCACTTTTCCATCCTTACTGCCACGTCCTGCCCTTCCTGATGACTGTGTCAGCAGCTGGAAAGATCTTTTCCCCTGCCCGGAAATCCGGAAAATTAGAGTATTATATCAGGGTTGATAATTCCTACAAGCGTAACATCAGGAAATGAAATCCCTTCGCAATAATCTGTGTTCCAAAGCATTATATCATATTTGTGATTTTTAAAGTCATTGATATATCTTCATAATCCTTGTCTTCACTGTTTCAGAGTCACAGTCCTGCTTTCAGGAAAATATGACTTAATTTCTTCCTCTATCTTTTCTGTTCCTGTCCCCAATCTGCACGACTTTTTCACTTACCACACATCCACACTTCCCGTTAAAATATTTTTCATAGCCGCAGTAGTTACATTTAGCTTATTTTCCGTATTTATAATAGCTTAAAGATATACTACAGTTAGGACATACAGGAATATGCCCACAGTCCTTGCACTTCAGAAGATTTTACAAATGCCTTCCTGTTTAAGATAAGTATTACCTGTTCTTTTCTTCCAGTGCTCTGACATTTCCTTCAGCAGTTCCTCCCGAGAAATTTTCAGGTGTATTGCTTTAAATCAACTATTTCATACGTAGGCATTTTTGCATTGTTAAACCTTTCCTTCAGTTCCACAAGCTCAATGTCATTTTTCTCCAGCCTGATAATATGATTCAAAAGAAGGTGTCGCCGACCCAAAAATCACCTTTACATCTCCTTCAATCAAAGGCTCTATTGCCACATTTTGTATGATATCTGGATTGTTATCCTGTTTATATGTATTTTCATATTTCTTCATCTATTATTATGTATTTCAGGTTCTGCACAGGAGCAAATATCGCCGATCTGGCTCCAATAACTATCTTTTTCTCCCCTGTCCTTATGTAAGTCCATTCCTTCCTCTTTTCTGCATCTGTCAGCTTGCTGTGAAGTATAGCCACAGAATCTGAAAAGCTGCTTTTCAGCCTTTCTGTCATTTGGGTTGTAAGAGAAATTTCAGGTACCAGGAACAGGCTTCCATAACCATTTTTGTGCTTCTTTTTATAAGATTTATATATTTCAGTTTTACCTGATCCTGTAACCCCTTTTAACAGGTAAAACTTCTTTCCGTCATTTTTATTATATCTGCAACCTTCTGCTGCTCTTCATTCAGGACAACATCATCATCGGCTATTTTTCCTTCAATTTTTCCGCCTGACATACTGTTTACTATCAGCTTTTTCAATTTTTAATTGCTTCTTCCTTCAGAGCCCTTTTTATTATGTCAGGTGAAAAATTTTTATCAAAAGTGTTGCTGTTGTTACTTCCTTTTTCTGCATATAGCTGTTGAATTTTTCTATTTCACTCAATTTTTCATTACTTTTTCAAAAAGATACATATTTTTCTGTTTCTGATTCTTTATCTTTGAATTTTTACATATATTGCCTTTTTGGAATAATTCAGCTTTAAAGTACTAGGATACACTGTTCTTATGACATTGTAATAATCACTTATATAGTAGTCCTTCATCACTTTATCAGCTTCATTATATTTTTCCGGAATAGATAAAATAGGGCTCTATCTATGATGAACTTTATTTTTGAAACATCTATCGATATATCTTCCTCTTTTGTTTCAGAAATAATCAGTCCTGTCTTATTTCTATTTACAAAGTTTACAATACACCCATTCTCGGGCTCATATTTTTCCGTTGATTTATAGGTATATATATTTACATTATTTTTCGACATATGTTCCTTAATAATACATAGTTACCCCTATTTTTATGTTGTTTTACTGTAATTCAATATTATCACTTACTTCTGAATTTTTATCCAGTTTTTGTTCCTGGAGATGGATACTGTTCTACAACACTTCATTTCCTGTTATCTTATATTTTGGAAATTTAATCTGAGGGTATATTAAATTATTTCTTAAAGCTTAATCCTGTCAAGTCAGGCATTTTTATTGTTATTAAACTCATTCAGCAATTTTTCAGATCCTTCATTGGTTTCTGTTCAACTGCTTTTTCCTTTCTGCTTTCTTCAATATTACCTTCCGGACTTATTCCCATGTATTTTTATCAGTTTTCCAAAACATTTTCTTACAGACGGCAATGCCACCTCTCTCCATAATGTTTTTCCACCTGTTCTAGGTTCATTTATGGAAAATCAGGACAATATATTTTGGATTATCCACAGGAAAAAAATGCAATAAATGAACTGAGAAGTTTTCTCCTTCATACCCCTTTCACGCCCGGTTTTTGGGCGGTTCCTGTTTTTCACCAATTCTGTACCCTAATCTCGTGCTCCTTTTCCTGTTCCCTTTGATAACTGCTTCCATATATTTTTCTGACACGTCGTAGTATCTTCTTCAAATATACTACAACCGGACTATTCTGTTTTAACGATATTTCCTGTCATCTTCCAGCCTGTCAACAAGATAAGGTTTCATAAGTTTTCCGTTATTTACTACTGCATTAATTGATGTTATCATCTGTATCTGTGTCATGGCAATTCCCTGACCAAAAGAAACATTCGATTTTCTTACAGAGTCAAGTCCTTCACCGACAGCAGTTTTGGTGACATCTCAGCAAACGTATCTATTCCCGTCTTTCTCCTGTTCCTACTTTTGTCCAGATAATTCTGAAAGGTTTTTGTGTCAATCCTTGAACCTATTACAACCATTCCTACATTTGATGACGCTGCCATTAATCCTTCTATTGTGTATGTTCCTTTTTTTGAAGGATCATGCTCACCTATTAGTCTATCCTGTACTTTTATATGCCCCCCTGAATATATTGTAGAATTAGGAGTTATTACTCCTGTGTCTAATCCCATTGCAACTGTTATGAGGCTTAAAAATCGATCCAGGTTCAAACATATCTGTTATTGGTCTATTTTTACCTCAACATTATTGCTTGCCTTCGGATGAGGAAGACATTGCAAGTATTCTTCCTGTCTCTACTTCCATAATTATTCCCATTGCAGACACCCAGGGCTATACGTCTGAAAAGCTTTTTCAGTTCTGCATCCATTATATCCTGCAGTATGCTGTCTATTGTTAATATTATGTTGTTTCCATTCTGAACTGAAACACTTTTTATTTTTATTGCGTCCACTGTTAAGAAGTTTCCGGGATTTCTCATCCCTTCCACTACCCGTCAGTTCCTGTAGTTCTTCATCATAAAATTTTTCAATACCGTAAGCTCCCTTACCTTCACTGTCCAGAAAGCCCTATCATTTTCCTGAAAAATTTCATTTTTATGTAATTTCTGCTGAATGATGGCTCAAAAATACTCCTGAACTGGGGTGTTGGCGACATCAGCTCATCTTCTATAGCTTTTTCTTTCATTGTATCCAAGTTTGTAATCTACTTTTTAAATATTTTATTTTTGGATTTTTCTTTAAAAGAATATCCTTTTTACCTTATCTGTATCAAGGTCAGGAAGATTCTTCTTAAAAGAGATCCATCAGCTTGTCAATATTTTCATCTTTAACTCAAGTCGGATCTAAAGCTATGGAATAGTCTTCTCCATCAAAAGCTAAAATTTCTCCGTCATTTGAAATAATTCTTCCTCTTTTTGCCAGCACCTTATACTTGCTCTTATATTGTTTTTCTCCATCTTTTTATATTCTTCACCTTTTACAACCTGAAGAAAGAATAACCTAAGAAAATACCCACGCAAGCACCACTCCTGCTGATATTATTGCCATACGTAGTTTAAAAAGCACTTATTCTTACTTTTTCCCTTTTTATCCCAGATTTCTTTTCCATATTTCTCCTAAACTAATCCAGTTTTTCAAAAATCAATTCATTTATCATTTGAGGGTTGGCTTTCCCTTTGGAAAGTCTCTTAGCCTAGTCCCACTAAATATTTTAAGGGCATTACTTTTTACCCTGCCTTATAATCTTCCACAGACTGCTGATTTTTCTTCCAGCACCTGCTCAACTATTTTCTCAATTTCACTGTTGTCAGTTATCTGAATCAATCCCTTTTCTTTTACTATAATTTCAGGATCCTTGTCTTCTGATAACAGCAGTTCAAAAACTTCCTTTGCTATTTTTGAGCTTATTACATTTGTTTTATCAGGGTTATAAAGCTTTGCAATATTTCCTGAAGAAACTGAAAAATTTCTCAATTCCAATATTTTTTCCTTCAGCACCCTTAAAACTTCTGTCAGCATCCAGTTTGCAGACAGTTTAGGTTCTCCTGATTCCTTTCACCATTGTTTCATAGTATTCAGCAGTTCAGGTTCCCCTGCAAGAGTTGCCGCCTCTTTTCATTCAGTTTATATTCCCCTACAAATCTTTTGCTTTTTCATCTGCAAATTCAGGCATTTCTTTTTACTTTTTCAAGCCTTTCATCCAGATATGATGACTTTTAGCAGGTCAGGTTCAGGAAAGTATCTGTAATCCATTGCTTCCTCTTTACTTCTCATAGGTCTTGTAACACCCTGTTCTTCATCCCATAACCTTGTTTCCTGTATAACTCTTCCACCATTTTCAATAACTTCAATCTGTCTGCTTGTTTCATATTCTATTGCCCTCACAACAGCCTTGAAGGAGTTCAGGTTCTTAGTTTCAGTTCTTGTTCCTAAAACTGTGTCCCCTTTCTTTCTTACTGATACATTGGCATCACATCTAAGTGATCCAAGTTCCATGCTTACATCACTTACTTTTGTATATTTCAGCCTATCCTTCAATGTATTCAGATAAGCCTATGCTTCCTCAGCATTCTTTTATTTCAGGCTTTTGAAATTATTTCAATCAAGTACTGAAGCCCTGTTATAGTTTAAAAGGCTTTCTGACGTTGTATGTATACTTTTTGCTGTATCTTCTTCAATCTGAATTCTTTCTATCCCACTTCAGATTCCTTTTTCCACTGTTTGTCACAATATGCAGTTTCCCATTTTTCAGCATATGGCTTAAAATACTGTGTTATCTGATCAGTTTTTGGTGAATCAGGATAGAAGTAGTTTTTTTCTGTCAAACTGACTTTTTCCCCATTGATTTCACAATCAAGCGCAAGTGCAGCCTTTATGGCATAATTCAGCACTTCTTCATTTAACTTTGGTAATGCTCCAGGCTGTCCTGTACAAATGGGACACGTGGAAACATTAGGCACTTCATTATCATAATCGGCATTACATGAACACCCATACTTTTGTTTTGTTTTTAACTGGCAATGCACTTCCAGTCCAATGACTGTTTCATATTCCATGCTCATTTTCTGTTTTTCCTTTCGTTAATTCATTATTTTTAGATATAATTTATTATATCCTTCTCAGAATATTACAGTTCCGGATATTCTATCTTCCTCTTGCTTCCTCAAATTTATGGGAAACATTGAACAGTAAATCTTCCTGAAATAATTTCCAATCAGCTGTATTCCCTACAGGAAGGCTATTTACAAATCCTGCAGGAACTGAGATTGTAGGAACTCCTGCCATATTTATTGAAACAGTGTAAAATATCTGCAAGATACATCTGCACAGGATCTGTATTCTTTTCCCCTTTTTAAAGGCTGTTGTAGGCGAAACAGGAGTCAATATAATGTCAACTTCATTTAACGCCTTTTCAAAGTCCTCTTTTATAAGTCTTCTCACCTGTGAAGCTATAGTATGCATCGTAAAAATCCTGAACTTACACATAGTTTCCTATCATTATTCTTCTCTTTACTTCAGGCCCGAATCCTTCACTTCTTGATTTTACATATTTCTTCTATATTTTTCATCACTTTTTCTTACACCGTATCTTGCACCGTCATATCTGGAAAGATTTGATGCCGCTTCTGCCGATGAAATTATATAATAAGTTGATATTGCATATTTTTGTATAAAGCAATGACACTTCCTTTACTTCAGCTCCAAGTTCCTTCAGCTGTTCCACAGCTTTATCCATAACTTCTTTTTATATCCTTATCCAGACTTTCTGTGAAATATTCTTTAGGAAGTCCTACTTTTTAGTCCTTTCAAGTCATTATTAAGACTTTTTCAGGTAGTCAGGCACTTCAACTTCTGCTGTTGTCGGGTCTTTTCATCATGCCCTGATATTATCTGTAATTCTTGCCAAGTCTTCAGTTGATTTTGCCAATGCACCTATCTGGTCAAGGGAAGAACCCGAACGCCATAAGTCCATATCTTGATACCCTTCCGTATGTCGGCTTTATTCCTACTGTCCCTGTAAGGCTCTGCAGGCTGTCTTATACTTCCTCCTGTGTCACTTCCCAGTGCTATCGGAACCATCTGGTGCAGCTACTGCCGCAGCTGATCCTCCGCTGCTTCCTCCCGGCACTCTATCCAATGCCCCATGGATTTGAAGCAGGCTTTTATTGATGAATTTTCATTTGATGACCCCATTGCAAATTCATCCATATTTGCTTTTCCTATTATAGGAACCCCTGCCTTCTTAAGTTTTTCCACTACTGTCGCTATCATATACCCCTTCTAATTTTTCAGAATCTGTGATGAAGCAGTAGTTAAATCACCTTTTGAAAGGATGTTATCCTTCAGTGCCACAGGAACTCCAAATAACAGTGTATTGTCATATTCTTTTTATTATTTTTCATTATTGTCATTATCGTATGTTTTTAGCACTTTTCCAGTGATTTTTCATTTAAAAACGCTTGAAAATGCTCTATCTTATCTTCCAGCGAGTCTATTCTCTGTAAAAATTCCTTGTTACTTCTTCAGATGTAACTACTTTATTTTTATCATTTCAGCTATTTCACTGGCTGTTTTTCTGTATAAACTCATTTTTCCACCTTTCTTTTTCCTAATCCCACCAAAAATACCAATTTCTTGATTTATACAATCCCTTTGAAAGTTCTTCCAGTTCATCATAAATTTTGGAAAAACTAAATCCTCACTGACTAAAAACTGCTCTACTGCCAATTTTTTCTGCCTCTTCCTGTGTTTCAGAAATTTTTCCAAATAAAATTCTATTTCAGAGTCAGTTATTGCGGCAATTCTTGCATCATATTTTTCATACCAATATTTACTGATAGCTATAATTTCTTCAGGCAAAGGACATTCGTTAAATCCACCGAATAAAAACCATCCTGGAATTTCATAAAGCTTTATCTGCGGAATCTTAAATAGTCCTACATTTTCCCCTTACTTTTCCAGTTTCTCCATCAAATATTGAGTTTAAATAGAAAGTCTCATCTTCATTGAAATTTTTAAAATAATCTAGGTAGTCACTGTCATCAGAAAATTCCTATTCCTCATTCAGGTACTCATTTTCTACATATTCCTGTTTTCTTTCTTTTAAACCACTGGGCACAGTCTATATATAATTTTCTAAAATTTCATTCCTTGCTCTTTCATATTCCTCAAAATCAGGAAACTCTTCATTGAAATAATCTTTTACTTCAACAAACACAGGAATAAAACCTTGTTTTTTGCCTTCTTTCAACAACTCAAAGTATCTTTCTATAACTTCTGTTATTTCACTGTCTTCATTAATTTTCATAGTCACATTTTATTTTTCTGCAAAGTAAGTCTATATTTTTCCAATATTTCTCTCCTTCAAAGAAACTAATTATCAGCATTTTCTCCAACAACTTTTGGTACAATTATAAATTCATCATCACTATTTGGTGCATTTTTCAGGATATCCTTTTTAATTCCGCTATCCTTTGACAACATCTTTTTCTCAACACATCTTTTTAAATCCAGCACATTAAACAATGGCTCAACATCGCTCGTATCAACGCTGTTCAATTCTTCCATGTGGTCAAAAATTTTATTCAGATCTGTTCTAAATTTTTCAATCTCATTTTTCTGAAAATTCCAGCTTTGACAATTTTGCTATTTTTAAAACATCTTCTTTGCTTAGCATTTTTCTCCTTCTTCATCAATTTTATTTCTGATTTTTCTCCACTCAATATCTCATTAAAGTTATCAAACTCAAGAAAATCAATATTTTCTTCCAAACAGAACTTAACAGCTCTTGTTCCCTTTCTTACAAAAACAAAAATCAGCTGTTTCCATTGCCCTGTAATCAGACGGGCCATCTCCCTACAAAATTACTTTGTATCCTTTTTCGGTAGCTTTCACAGCTTCCTTCTTATCCACTCCATAATACATTTCCTTATCCAGAAATGGATTTGTAATCTTTATTTTATTTCCTTCAAAACTGATGTCATTAGAAATAATGTCATCATCTGTCAAATTTATATTATACTTCAAAAGCGAGCCTTGTATATTAAGCCTCGTTCCTGCACTCACTATTTTAAATTCCGTACCACTTTCGACAAAATCCTTAAAACTTTCATCAATAGTAACATTCTTATCAAGAGTTGCTATATTTCTTCCCTTGTTATATTTAATGACTCAAGTCCAAATATGACAAACTCCCTCATGGTTATATCACCATTTTTTGTACTTTTCCTTATAATTTATACTCGGGATTATGAGTTTCGAGCAATGTATCTGTTGAATCTTTTCACTTATGGTATACATCGAAATCTATTAAAAATATACTTTTATTTTCTGTCATTCATTTTCTCCAAAATCTATTTCTGACATTCTCTGCAGATTTTAAAGTTCCTAAAGATTCTTTAAATACTTAATTTCATCTTCTGTCAGAGGTCTGTAATGCCCTAACTTCCAAACTCCAAGAGTAAGTTCCCCTACTTTTACCTCTTCCAGGGATTTAATTTCATATCCCAATGTTTCCAGCATTTTTCTTATCTGTCTGTTTCTTCCTTCAAAAATTGCTATTTTTATTTCTCTTTTGTGACTATTTTCACCTTTGCAGGTGCTTGTCTTCTTCCGTCTATTACAACTCCATGCTCAACGCTTCCAGATGGTCATCTGTGTGTCCTTATCCAGTTTTGCAATATAGCTCTTATAAAGTTTTTACTCGGATGCATCACATGATTGTAAATATCTCCGTCATTACTTATTATTATAAGCCCTTCTGTCATATAATCAAGCCTTCCGTACGTATACAGACGCTTTTTAGACTTTTATGTAGTCTATTGCAAGTTTTCTTCCGAACTTATCCTCACTTGAACAGATTACCCTCTTAGGCTTATTTTAACATGTAATATTCATAATTTGTATTGATTTTTACCTTTTTCCCCGTCAACCCTTACAACATCTCCGAAGAAACTTCCATTCCTATTACTGCTTCCTGTTTTATTTACAGTAACTCTTCCTTCCTTAATCATTTCATCAGCTTTTTCTTCTCGAACATACTCCGGCATCAGCTATAAATTTATTCAATCTCATTTTCTACCTCTATATTTTTCTTTTTATCTGTTTTTCCTTAATTTCTTCTATTATACCCGGCTTTTCAGAATCCTTCCTTCATTTTTCCTATAAAGCAGTTCTATTTTTCATACTGGCTATATCCTGGAAGTTCTGATTTTTCACCAATATTCAGATAACTGTAAAAATCTTCTGTAACTCATAAAGATTAGGAGTTCCTATCGCCTTCTTTTTCCTGAGATGTAAATAAGATTTTTCCAGTAAATTTGCCATTGTTTTTCTACACTGACACCTTTTTATCTGTTCAATTTCCCTTTAGTAACAGGTCCCTCTATAAGCAATGATTGCCAAGGTTTCCATTGTAGGTTTTGTCAATTTCTTTATTTTTAAGTTCGGGATTAAAAATTTTTACATCTTCACCATATAAGGATTGAAACAAGAAACACTGCCCCATTTTCAATCCTTATATTTATACCGCTTTCTTTTCTTTTTCTTTGAGCATTGACAATATTTCCTGCGTTTCATCCAATGATAAACCGTAAAATTTTGCCAATTCCTCCACTGTTAATGGATCTTTTAGAAAGAAATATAGCGTTTCCATTTTTATTTTCAATATTCTATTTTTCCCATAATATTTCCCTATTATTTCAAATATATAAATCAATATTCCATAGTAGGTGAAATTATTATATTTTTATATCTGTCAAAGTCATCCAGCACTACTGCTATTCCATTTACAACTGCGTGGATGGCATCGTCACTTCAGTTACTTTTCAGTTTCAGCTGTTTTTCAATTTTTCCTTTCAATATTCTTATTCCAGCTCCTCCACCTGACAGATAAATACCAGTTTCATATATATCTGCAGCCACTTCAGGTTCTATTTCTTCCATTGTCAGTTTAATTTCATCTATTATAAGGTCAATATTCTTATCGATAGCTGAATCTATTTCCTGAGCTACTATTTTGATGTCTCTAGGAAGTCCCTACTCCTAATTCCCTACCTCTTATTTCAAATGCTGCATTTTTATCAGGCATGCTGATTGTATTTACTTTTTAAATCTTCAGCAGTTTTTCTCCAATTAGAAGGTTATGTTTTTCCTTAACATATTCCATTATATCCTCATTCAGATGATCTCCGGTAATTTTAACTGATTTTGATACAGCCGCCCCTCCTGATACTGATAAACGCTATTTCAGTAGTTCCTCCTCCCATATCAACAATTAAATGTCCTTTAGGCTGGAATAAATCTATTCCTGCTCTGATTGCGGCCGCAACAGGTTCTTCCATAAGATATACTTCTTTCGCCCCCTGCATCTTTTACAACTTCCACCACTGCTCTTCTTTCAACTTGAGTTACTCCACTTGGCACATATTATAACTCTTGCGCTTTGAACCTCATCTTTTCTTATTCTTTTAAAAATTCTGTCAACATTTTTCAGTAATTTCATAATCTGAAATAACTCCATTTTTAAGAGGTCTTACTATTTCAGTGTGTTTTGCTGTTCTTCCGATTATTTCTTTAGCTTTTTCTCTCGATATATTCCACTTCTTCTGTTTTTATGTTTAACGCAACATAAGTAGGCTCATCAATCTGTATTCCTTCACCTTTTACATAAACTACTGTATTTGCCGTTCCCAGGTCAATTGCACACGTCCTTTGTCGGTTTGTACTAATTTTGAACACATCAAAAATTTCTATATAAATATCTCCTTCATTTTATTTCTTTTATTCTATTTTTATTTCATTTTTCAAATCATCATCAATCAGTATCTGATTATCGTAACTTATAATTCCTTTTTCCTTTAACTGGTCATAGATTCTTGATGCCCCTGTTAAATCCTATTCTCAATTCACGCTGCAGCAGGGATATGGAACTTTTTCTCCTGTTTTATTATCTCTCATCGCATTTTCAAAGTGAGGATCCACATTAACATCATTTTCCTGTGTTTCCCACAAGAATTTTCATCTCTATATTTTACCTTTCTGCTTGATTTCAGCGTGAAGTAAGGTTTGTAACTTCTTCATCTGAAAATAAACGCTCCCTGTATTCTTTCAAGTTTTGAAGAACCATTTTTCAGCAGAAGCATATCTCCCTGACCTAGCAGTTTTTCCGCTCCTGCAGAATCCAGTATAGTTCTTGAATCTATCTGGGATCTCAGTGCAAAACGAAATTCTGCTTGGAAGATTTGCCTTTATCATACCTGTTATAACATCTATTGATGGACGCTGAGTAGCCACCACCAGGTGAATTCCCACCGCTCTTGCCTTCTGGGCACCTCTCGCAATGGATTCCTCCACACTCCTGAAGCAACCATCATAAGGTCATGCTAGCTCATCTATTATTATAACAATATAAGGCATTTTTCAACATACTTTAGGAATTGTAGCTCTTAATGTTTCTAACTCCATTTTTCCATAAGCTGTTTGTATCTGTTTTCCATTTCATTTACTGCCCATTTCAAAGCTATTGCAGCTTGCTGAGGGTCGATTATGACAGGAACAAGCAGGTGAGGTATGTCATTGTGAGGCTAAGTTCCACCATCTTCGGATCCACCATAATAAACTTTACTTCTTTTTCGGATTTCTTTGATATCAGTGTTGCTATCAAAGTATTTACTGCCACTGATTTACCTGAACCGGTCTGCCCGGCTATAAGCAGATGTGGTATTTTAGTAATATCTATTATTTTGTCTCTTCCGACAATGTCCTTACCTAAAATTACGTCTCAGTTCTCCCTTTCCAGTTCCTTATTCTGTATTATATTGGAGAAATGTACAGGTTCCTTTTATTTTATTAGGAGTTTCATACCAATTGTATTTTTCCCGGAATAGGCGCTCTATTCTTATGCTTTCAGCCGCAAGATTCATTGTAATGTCATCTGAAAGGGAAGTAACTTTACTAACCTTCACTCCGGCAGGAATTGTAATCTCATATCTTGTAATTGTTTGGTCCGTATTCATAATTTACAACCTTTGCATCTATTCCAAAACTGTTTAAGTACATTTTTCCAGATGATTGACATTATCAATAATACTTTTTTCAATTTCAACTTTCTTTTTCCATATCCATAGGCTTAATCTTTAAATATTTCTTCTATGGATTTTTAGTAGCTCATTATACCCTTTTATCTGTGTTAAGTCTTGCTGCTTCAGCCTTTTTAAGATTTTTCTTCCAGTTCCTTCTGTCTTTTTATGGCTCCACATCTTCAAATGCTTCTATTTTAGGAATAACCATTTCTTCATGATGATTTTCCATTTCTTATTTTCTTTTTAACTGTTTTATCTCCTGCAGGTTTTTATTTCTTCTGATACTGCTGTTTTTACTTCCTTCTGAAGTTCCTTTTCAGCAGAAGGTTTTACATTAACCTGACTGTTTTGAAGAGTTTCTTTATTTTCAGAGTTTTTACTCCGGAGTATTATTTTTCCTGAGAAACTTTTGTATTTTCAGCCACAGTTTTGCAGTTCAGGTTTTTCAGCAGTTTTTACCTGTTGTTCTTCCCTGTTTCTTTACTTCTGTCTTTTTCTCTTCAACTTTGGAATTTTTCAGGTTTTCTTTCAGATTTTGCTGCTGTTTTTCCTTTTCAGTAGCAACTTTATCACTTTTCCATCTTTTAGAAAAATTCTGTCCATTCCTTTTCTTTCTTAGCCAGTTCCTCATCTGAATAAACTCCGTTTTATCTAAAAAAGCTGTCCTAGGCTTTTCTAGCTAGCTCAAAGCTCAATTTCTGATTTCTTGACTCTATTATACGTTTTCATTTCTTCTTTCTGATATTTCTTGTAATCAGTACGTTTAAGCTTTCTCAGACATTTTCTTAGCCTTGAAGTGTTGCCTTTTCCTTGTATTCATCACTTCTGTAATATTGTCTTACTCCCTTTATCCATTCATAAATATATTCCAGCGGGAGTAGACAGCAGATACAATACTCAACCCCACAACTGCCCAAAGGAAAAATTCCCATTACAGTTGTCGCTATTATCTTATATAGAGGCATTGCAACTAGACTTCCTACAATTCCTCCACTTTCTCTTCCAAATCCCAGCTCCAGAATTATTCTTCCGGCATCTGTAAATGAATCAGGTAAAGGTGTCACAATGTCTTCCCTTATAAAACAGTAATGAAATTCAGAAGGCAGATTGCTCCTGTCAGTTCTTTTTCTGCTTATCTTTACTTTTTATAAGATAAGCAAGTCCTGCCATAAATATCAGTCCAATTATAATCCATCCCCATTTTACCCGCAATTAAAGTAAAAATTCAAAAATAAAACAGAAAAATTCCTTCAGAATTATTAGAGGCTTCTATCCCTCTATTGACCAGAAGATACGTAAGGAACATTCTAGAACAATGAAGGAAATTCCTTTAACTTTTTATTCATTTCAATTCCTTCCTTTTTATGACCTATGAATATTTTTATTAATTTATTATTGTGTAAAACTATATACATTATACATTATTTTTTTCTATTTTGTCATTTTTATTATAATTTTTAACATTTTATTTTTTTCATTGTATTTTTTAACTTATAGACAATTATCCATAATGTTCTTCATATTTTTATCCATAAATTTATTTTTTATTAATATATCTTTTCTAAGCCTGTAAGAAACCGCCTCAAGAATTATAGCAGTAAATAAAATCATATATGCAAAAACTCCCACTTCCCCTCAAATCATGGTACATAGTTCCTGCCATAAACATTTCATATCCTATTCCTCCTGCACCTGAAGCTGCTCCAACTACAACTGCATTTGTAAAATTCATTTCAAAACGTACAAATGTCCATGATAGTATTGATGCCATTGACGAAGGAATTACCGCCTGAAATATATCTGCCACCACGAAGCCCCACTTGCCTTCAGTGCTTCGATTGTTTCCCTTGTCGAGTTCCTCAATACTTTCAGAATATGCCTTCACAAGAAAGGCTACCGTATGAAAAGGATATACCAATAACTGCAGCTTCCACTCCTATATTTGCCACAACTGAATATACCATAACCCACAGTATCGTAGGAATTGATCTTATAAAAGATACTGTAACCCTTTATTATTCTTGAAGTTCTTCTGCCAGAAAGATTTTCAGCCGCAAAAATGCTAGAAACAATGCAATAAATCCTCCTATCAGAGTCGACATCATTGCAAGGGACAGGCTGACTCTAGACTTTGAAATATTTCCGGAAAACTGTATCTGTCTGAAAGCTCTTTGCCCTAAAAACATTTCCTGCAAATTTTAACAAATTCCTTTTAAAGCAACGGCTATTTTTACATCTCCTGTATCTATTGTAAATATTGTACATAATCCTGTTAGACAAAAACTAATAATGTAGCTGTAAATAAGACCCTTGACTTTGTAAACTTTTTATTACTATTTTACCATTTCTATCCATGTAGCTTTCCACTGCCATTCCTTCACCTCCCTTTCTATACTAGAGCAGTTCCTTTCTTATTTTATTTGACACAAGCTCTATTATTAGAACTATTAATGCCACAATGAGAATAACAAGGCCTGCCGCATCATACCTGAAACTTCTGTAATACAGGTTAAATATAAATCCTATTCCTGTACCTGTAAGTATTCCTACAAGAGTGGCCTCCTCACATTATTTTCTGTATAGTACAGAACCCACGAAACAAGCTGCGAAGAAACACTTGGAATTACCCCCTGAAATACAATCTGCCACCATGAAGCACCTGTAGCCTGTAATGCCTCCACTACATCTCCTGCAACATCATCAATTGTTTCCATAAAAGGATCTTGTCAAATATCCGAATGTTATAAATGTAAGTGATCAGCAGCCCTGTAAACTGGCTCTGTTTAAAGGAAAAACAGCAGTAGCAGCGACCATGCCACAACCGGCATATTTCTATGAGGCTATAAGTTTTACAATAAATTCAGCTATTTTACTTTACTCCCAATGTTTCTGGAACCAATTACTGCCATTACAAGTGCAAACATCGACGAAATCAGGGTTGAAAGTCAGTGCCAGCAGAATTGTTTCAATGGCAGGCTTCATAATTTTAGGCAGATACTGTAATGTTTTTCCCGTTAGGAATAAATTTCTGGAACAGCCATATACCCCTTTTGAACTGATATAAAGCCAGTCCATTTTCAAATCCTGAAATTATGGACGACACAGTATACAGCACTATGACAGAAAGCAGAAATATTATTTTTGACTGTATTCTCCTTTTAAATATATCTTTATTAGTTAACTTCATTAAATTGCCTTTCCAAATCTTATTAATTTTATTTTCTGATAATTTTTCTGACAAACCTAATCCTTTTTCTCCCTTACCTGAATAAATTTCCTCCACCTTTTCCCTTTGTCAAGTTTTTCTACAACATCATCAAACACTTTATGCCCTCATTTAGTCCGATAATTCTATCAGAATACTTTGTTGCAATGTCAACCTGATGTAAATTTACAATACATGTTATTCTCATTTCATCTGTAATTTTTTCTCAAGTAATCCATCACTCTTCTGAACTTTTTCGGATCAAGTGATGCAATTGGCTCATCACATAGAAGAAGCACCGATTCTGCATTAAAGCCCTTGCACTCCAACCTCTGTTTCTGACCACCACTTAACTCGCTGTATCTCTGATATGCATATTTCATCATATCAACTTTTTCAAGTATACTAAAGGCTTCCTGTTTTTCCTCTTCAGTATACAGTCCCAGAGAACCTGCCAGAACAGACTTGTACCCCAGTCTTCCATGAAGAACATTTTCAATAACTGTCAGCCTTTCAACAAGATTATAGCTCTGAAATATCATTCTATCTGTCTTCTAAATTTATTTATTTCCTTTCCTTTAAGTTTTCTCTATCTGAACATCATTGAAAAGTATAGTTCCTCATCTATATCAATCATTCTGTTTATTGTTCTTAACAAAGTTGATTTTTCCTGATCCTGAAGGCCCTATAACTGAAATAAATTCACCCTTTTTCAGCTGTCATGAAACATCTTTCAGGGCTGTTGTCCCATTTTTTATATTTTTGTAATGTTATTTACCGATAGCAGCATTTTCAACCCTTTCTTTTATCCTTATTTATTTTACCAATATTACTAAAAAGGCTGGATTCCTCCAGCCTTCGATTTTATTCCTAGTATTTATTCTATTCTTATAATAGTAGTTTCATTTTCATGAATTTTTATATCCAGTTTATTCCTTTGCCTGTTCATACCATTTTGAATTTGTTTCATGAACTGACATTTGGATTTTCCTTCAGGAACAGTCCTCTTATTTTACTTTTCTTATCACTGAAAGATTGCAGGATTGTCTGTTGTTTTCCTTTGACATAAGGGCTTTTTTAATTTTATCCTGATCTTCCTTGAAAGCTCACATTGAATACTATCGGTCCGTTAAATACAGGTATCGATTTTATTACAGTAAAGCTTTTTCCTCGCATAATCTCCAAACGGTCAACTGCCCCCTGTTTTACCTTATAAGTAGCTCCTGCTTTATTTTTCCTGTCCTGAAGTCAGTTCATATATTGTAAATGACTTCAGAATGGCAAATGTCGCAATATCAGAATCCTTTTTAAACAGATTTACCTGTGCTCCTGGATGAGATCCTCCAAATATTACTTTTGAGAATACTTTTTCCTTCCTGTATTACTTCATCATTATCCTTCAGGTTAAATATCTTTACACTTCATGTGCCGGTATTTTAAATCCTGATGTTGAACTATTTGTAACAAATGTTATTGATTTTCCCGCATCTTTTAAGGTCATATCCGTCTCCAGACTTATATTGTGAGCATCTTCCTCCCTCACAGCTATAAAACTGTAATAAATGTATCATCCAATGTTCCGCTGGCTCCTGAATTTGTCAATACCGCTTCCACATCCTTACTTCTTTTCCCCTTGCACTAACAGGGCTTCTGCACCGATATATGCAATCTGAGCCTGTCCTGAAATTATATTTTTCCACTCGCAATGTTATAATCTGTCGTTGTTATTATTTCAACCTTTTTCCAGTTGCCTTTTTCTATAACCTTTGCAAAATTCTTCCCTTGAATTTTTCAAGGAATCATTTGATTCATTTGGCAGAAATACTATTTTTATTTTATCTTCCTTTTTCCCACAGCTTAGTAACACTAATGAGAGCAATGTAATCAAAACTATTTTTCAGAAATATCATTTCCATCTCCTTTATTTTTAAATTTCTATCATTTCTTTTTCTTTATTATCGACATATTATATCAATTTTTCATTTTCATACTTTTTCATTACTGTTTTTCTCTTATTTTACATAATTTCAAAATATAGTTTTCACATTAATTTTTATAGCTGTATTCTGAGACATCCTCACAAAAAGAAAAATTGACACTGGCCAATACATTCTGATATCATATAAAAACTTGAAAAAGAAGGGAGTCATAAAAATATGAATAATAGTAACCGTTGCGGATGGGCAAAGTGAAAAGGATATTTTATATCACGACACTGAATGGGGAGTACCTTCCCACGATGATGGATACATCTTTGAAATGCTCATACTGGGAAGGCTTCCAGGCTGGACTGAGTTGAATACCATTTCTACAGAAAAGGAAAAATTTCAGGAAGCATTTGATAATTTTGACTACAAAAATTGCAGAATATGATGCAACAAAACTGTCTGAACTTTTTAAAAATGAAGGAATTATACGAAACAGACTGAAAAATAAACTTACTGTTACAAATGCAATAGCATTTATGAAAGTTCAGAAAGAATTTGGCTCCTTTGCAGAATATATAGGGAATTTTACTGATAACAAAGAATTATAAAACTAAAATGGAAGGAACTTTCGAAGTACCTACCACAAGTGAACTATCAGATAAGATAAGCAAAGACTTAGAGAGAGGATTCAAGTTCGTCGGTTCTACTATTATCTATTCTTTTTACAGGCTATAGGAATTATTGATGATCATTTAATGAGCTGTCCCTATAAGAGTAACAACTGCCCTGCAAGGCAGTTTTTTAATTTTATCTACTATTTTATTTTTATTTTGTTTTCTGGTGGAAATGACGGGAATCAGAACCCGTGTCCAAAATAAAAAGTTCTCATCATCATCTACAAGTTTAGTCTATTTATCGCTTTAACCGAAAAGATATTAAACAGACAAAAAGTCTAACGGCGAGATTATAAGATGTCCTCAGATGACATAATCATACATCCAAGTAAGCCATTAAAGTGACGTCATCTTAAAGAAAAATGGCGATTTCTTAAAGTGACGAGCTGCCACTTAGGCAGCTAATGCGTAATTATCGTTTCCGATTATATTTGTTGGATTTTAAAGCTCCCGCTTACTTGCCGATAATAAGCTTCCTATCCTGTCGAAACCAAAACATTCCCTTTATTCTATTGTGCTTTGATTATAACACATTTCCCTTCTTTTGAAAAGCATTAATTTCGGGTATTTTACTGGAAATTTATTTAAGTATTATATAAAAAGATCCTATAACTCCATATACTCCCAGAGTAACCAGTGATGGGCAATTAGAACTCCGATACAAATATACATAAAAGATTTTTCATTAAATTGAAGCATGCAGCAATCAGTGCTCCTGTCCATGCTCCTGTCCCTGGAAGAGGAATTGCCACAAATAGCATAAGTCCAATAAATTCCTTATTTGCAATACTGTCACTTCTGCTCATTGCCTTTTTCTATTTTTTCAATAAAGCTCACCATTATATTTCTTTTTCATAAACTCAAATACTTTTCTACAACAAATAAAAGTATAAAAGTGGTACTAGCAGAAGATTTCTAATATTGAAGTTATCATATTTGTGTACCATGGAAGCCCCTGATAATATCCCACCGGGAATACTTCCCCTAAGCTCTATAACTGGAAGCAGGAAATTAAAAATATTCCTATCACCTTTCCCGCATTTGCTCCAAATATGCTTATTATAAATGCCACTATTGACTGGGCTACTCTTTTCATATCCTAATTGTTAACTGCTGAAAATAATACTGATTTACTGCAGCAGTTTTCTCCTTTCCTTTTTATTTTTCCAATTTTAAATTATTATATCATAAAAGTCAGTATTAAAACTATTCTTTTTTATTTTGGTGATTATTTCACTCATTGCAGACGAAAACTTTTAAAATTTTCGTCCGATTTTTTCTCATTTTTTCTTCTAATAACTCATATCTGCTTAATATTAAGATGGCAATTACAATAGCTGTAATATAAAGCAATCTCTATCTCTCATTTATCATCATATGTATTCTAACACATTTACATTAAAGAAAAAAATGAGAGTTTTTAATTTTATAATTTATCGAAAAAGATGAAACTGTTAGCTTCATCTTCTATTTTTTTCTATCTTTTTTTATAAAACCTTTCATCTTCTTAACAGCCAGATATGAATCTATCTGTTGAAGCAGTTCCTGCTGTCCCTACAAGGATCAGAAGACTTGTTCCTCCGATTAGTACATTTATATTAAGAAAATATCCAAACCATATGTTAGGGAATATTCCTAATAATGACAGGAATATAGCACTTCCAAAAGTTACTCTTGTAGCTACTCCTTCCAGATAATCAGCTGTTTCTGCCCCTGCTCTTACTGTCGGTATTGTTCCTCCACTTTGTTTCAGGTCATCTGCCACCTTATCAGGATCAAATGCTATTGTCAAAGTATAAAAGAAGGAAAATACTGTAATCAGTATTGCAAATAACAGCAGATACATAACTCCTTTAGGAGAGAACTGAGCTGTTAAAAAAGTTTTTAATTTACTATCCTTCATTAATGAAACCATAAACGGCGGTGCCGCCATAAGTACTGATGCAAAGATTATCGGCATTACTCCAGACATATTTATTTTTAAAGGCAGGTAAGTTCTTCTTCCAACTGCACTCTGTCCTCCACCAAATCCTAGACTACCTTTTCCTGCATACTGTATTGGGATTCTTCTTTCAGCAAGCTGAACTATTACCATTAAAGCTATAATTACTACAAACAGTACTAAAGATAATGTAAACATTACAATACCTGTACTGTCCTTGCTAAGACTTGCCCACATGTTATGCAATACTGTTGGTAATCCTGCAACGATATTCAGGAAAATCAGCATTGATGTACCATTTCCGATACCCCTTATTGAGATTCTTTCTGAAATCCACATCAGGAATGCTGTACCACCTGTCATCAATGCAACAGAAGTTACGATGAATTTTATTCCTGGCTCGATAACCATTCCACTTCCCATTAATGCTATTGATATTCCAAATGATTGTCCTATTGCAAGAAGAATAGTTACGTATCTTGTCCATTGGGTAATCTTATCTCTTTCCTTACCCCCTTCTTTCTGCATTTCATCTATTTTAGGAAAAATAACTCCTAAAAGCTGAAATACGATTGATGAGTTAATGTAAGGAATTATTCCCAGTGAAAATATGGAAGCCCTTTCAACTGCTCCACCTGAAAACAGGTTCAGGAATCCAGCTAACGCATTGTTCTGGAAGTCCTTAAAAAGATCCATATTAATTCCAGGAACTGGGATATGTATTCCAATTCTCGCAATGATAATCATAATCAAGGTAAAAGATACTTTTTTTTCCAATTCGGGTATTTTGAATATTGCTTTTATCCCTACTTGCTATTGCTTCAGTTAAAGTCACTCTTACCACTACTCCTTATATGAGAAAAAGCAAGATGTGAATCTTACTTATCCTCATTTTTCTTTTTATTATTTCCTGCTTTTAGCTGAATATGACTTAACTTCAAGAATTTCTACGCTTCCACCTGCTTTTTCAACAGATTCTTTAGCCGCTTTTTGAAAATTCCATGTGCTTTTACAGTCAATTTCTTTGTAACTTCAGCATTTCCAATTATTTTTCAGTAAGCTTTGTAAAATCTTTTTCCTTAACATATGATTCAACATTTGCTTTCTAAATATTCTTTACAGCTTTTTTTCCCTTTTACATTTCTCAATGCTTCATCTGAATATTTAACTATGAATTTAGGGTTTTTAATTATTCCATTTTTCTACTAATGTTTGTAGCTAACTACATCTCCATCATTGAATTTTTTCAACGATATCAGATAATGTAATAACTACCATATCTTTTTTTAAATGGAGAATTTGAGAATCCTCTTTTAGGAACTCTTCTTATGATTGGCATCTGTCCACCTTCAAATATAGGTGAAAACATAAGTACCAGATCTTTGTTTCTGACCGTTATGACCTTTTCCTGCAGTCTTTCCCCATCCTGTACCATGACCTCTTCCTACTCTTCTTCTTTCTCTTTTTAGAGCCTTCAGCAGGTCTTAATTCATTAAGATTCATTTATTCTAAACCTCCTCTACTTTTAAGTAAATAAGAAACTAATTTTATTTTTTTCCTTCTATATCTGCTGTTTTATTATGAACAACACTTTGGCTAATTTTTCTTAATCCAAGTGATTTAACAGTAGCGACATGATTAGGCTTTCTTCCATTAATTCCTTTAATAAGTGTTACTTTTACTTTAGACATTAATTTTACCTCCTAACCCTATTATCCTAAAATTTCTTCAACTGATTTTCCTCTAAGTCTAGCAACTTCTTCAACTGATCTTAATTTTTAATCCGTCTAAAGTCGCTCTTGCAACGTTATCTTTATTTTTTGATCCTCTTATTTTTGTAAGTACGTCAGTAACTCCGGCTAATTCAAGAAGTTCTCTTGTTGCAGAACCTGCGATAACTCCCGTACCTTTTGAAGCTGGCTTTAACAATACGCTTGTAGCATTGTATTTACTAATTTGATCATGCGGTAAAGTTCCGCCTTTTAAAGATACTGTAATCATATTTTTCTTAGCGTTTGCTACTGCTTTTCTTATAGCATCAGGTACACCATTTGCTTTTCCTAATCCTATACCAACTTTTCCTTTTTCATCTCCAACAGCTGCTAATACTGAGAAAGATATTCTTCTTCCTCCTTTAACAGTTTTAGAAACTCTGCTTATTCTTAAAAGACTTTCTTTATATTCACTCGCTTTTTGCTTCTCTATCTTTAATTTCTCTGGCCAAAATAAATCCTCCTTCTCTCTAGAATTTTAATCCTGCTTCTCTTGCAGCATCTGCTAATGCTTTTACTCTTCCTGTGTAAATATATCCGCCTCTATCAAATACCACATTGCTTATACCTTTTTCCAATGCTTTTTTTGCGATTGCTTCTCCAACTTTTTTAGCTGCTTCAACATTTCCACCTGATTGAGCTTTTTGCACCTTTTTCAATTGTTGATGCTGAAACTAATGTTGTTCCTGTACTGTCATCGATAATTTGAACAAATATATTCTTCAAACTTCTATACACAGAAAGTCTAGGTCTTTCCAGCAGTTCCAACGATTTTTTTCTTCTTATACTTCTATGTTTTTCTCCTCTTAATTTATTTCTATCAAGTTTTTAATCACTAAAATCTACCTCCTATCCTTTCTTACCTTCTTTTCTTCTGATTACTTCATCAGCATACTTAACTCCTTTTCCTTTGTAAGGTTCAGGTGGTCTTTTTGCTCTTATGTTCGCAGCAACTTGTCCAACTAATTGTTTATCAATTCCTTCAACAGTTATTTTAGTGTTTCCTTCAACTTTGAAAGTAATTCCTTCAACAGGTTCTATTTCTACAGGATGTGAATATCCTAGAGCCAAAGTAAGTCCTTTACCGCTAGCTTGTACTCTGTATCCAACCCCTACTAATTCCAATTTGATTTCAAAACCTTGACTTACTCCTGTTACCATGTTGTTTACATTAGCTCTTGTTGTTCCATGAATAGCTCTTGTATTTGGTAAATCATTAGGTCTTTCAAAAGTTATTTCGTTGCCATCTATATTTACTTTTATTTCACTGCTTAATTCTCTTTCAAGCTGCCCCTTAGGTCCTTTAACAGTAAACTTGTTTCCATCTTGTTTAATTTCTACACCTGCAGGTATAGTTATAGGTTTTTTACCTATTCTTGACATAACTTTCCTCCTATTTTATAAAATGCGTAAATTACCACACGTAGCAAAGTACTTCTCCACCAACGCTATGCTTTCTGCATTCCTTGTCTGTAATAACACCTTTGGGTGTTGAGACAATAGCAATTCCTAATCCACCTAATACTTTAGGGTAAATTTTCAACAGATGTGTATACTCTTCTTCCAGGTTTTGAAATTCTCTTTCAATCCTTTGATTACAGCATCTCCATCCATATATTTTAAAGTTATTACTATATCTCTTATATTTCCTTCTTCTTTTATTTCATAACCGGCTATATATCCTTCATTTTTAATATGCTAGCTATGCTTTCTTTTATTTTTAGAAAAACGGTACTTTAACTTCTGTATGTCTAGCCATGTTTCCGTTTCTAATTCTAGTAAGCATATCAGCAATAGGATCTGTTAAATGCATTTATTTCTCCTCCTCTCAAAATTACCAACTTGATTTCTTTACTCCAGGGATAACTCCCTCTCCTGCTAATTTTCTGAACATTACTCTTGAAATCCCTGAATTCTCTCATAAATCCTCTAGGGTCTTCCATTTAACTGACATCTGTTTCTAAGTCTTGTAGGCGATGCGTTTCTTGGTAATTTAGATAATTCTACGATTGCTTCTCTATCACCTGCTTTAGCTCTTGCCTTTAATTCAGCTCTTTTTGCTGCATATTTATCAACTAATTGTTCTCTTTTTAAGTTTCTTTCAACCATTGCTTTTTTAGCCATTTATTAAGTTACACCTCCTTCAAAATACAACCTATTTTGCAAACGGCATTCCGAATGCTTTTAATAACGCTCTTCCTTCTTCATCGTTTTGTGCAGTTGAAACTATAGTAATACCTAATCCTAATGTTTTGTCAACTTTATCGATTTCGATTTCAGGAAACACGATTTGCTCTTTTAATCCAAGTGTATAGTTACCTCTACCATCAAATCCTTTTGGAGATACTCCTTCAAAGTCTCTTACTCTTGGTAAAGTAATGCTTATCAGTCTATCAAGGAACTCATACATTTTTTCTTTTCTTAAAGTAACTTTTGCTCCGATTTTTTGTCCTTCTCTTAATTTAAATCCTGCTTCAGATTTTCTTGCAGCTCTTGGTACAGGCTGTTGTCCTGTAATTTGTCCCAATTCCTTTATTGCAGTTTCAATTAACTTAGGATTGCTTACTGCTTCTCCAATCCCCATGTTTACTACAATTTTATCTAATTTAGGTACTTGCATAATGTTAGAAATATTTAATTCTTTCATTAATGCAGAAACTAATTCTTCTTTATATAATTTTTGTAATCTTGGAATATATTTTTCAGCCACTTAAGTTCTCCTCCTCTCTAAATCCTATATTTCATTACCGGATACTACCGATACTCTTACCTTTTTATTATCTTTTATTTCATATCTTACTCTAGTTCCCTTTTTGCACTTTCATCCCAAAGCATAACTTTAGAAGAAAATTGGCATTTCTTTCTCTACAACTTCGCCTTGTGGGTTCATTGCATTAGGTTTAACATGTCTTTTTGTATATTAACACCTTCAACTATGATTTTTCCTGTCTTAGGAATACTTTTAACACTTTTTCCGACTTTTTCCTTTATCTCCTGTTTGTCCTTGACCTTTATCATTTCTTGACAAATCCTTTGATCTACCACTAATTACAACAACTGTATCTCCAGTTTTTACATGTAATTTGTTAGGGTACTGATTTAACTCTTGGTTTTAGCCACGCGTAAACCCTCCTTCCTATAATAACTATAATACTTCTGGTGCTAGAGATACTATTTTCATAAAGTTTTTTGCCCTCAATTCTCTTGCTACAGGTCCAAAAATTCTCGTACCTCTTACTTCTAATGCTGAGTTTAAAATTACTGCCGCATTATCATCAAATTTTATATATGATCCGTCTGCTCTTTTTAATTCTTTTTCTAGTTCTTACTACTACAGCTTTAACAACGTCACCTTTTTTTACGTTTCCATTCGGTATAGCTTCTTTAACAGATGCTACTACTATATCTCCGATTTTTCCGAATCTTCTTCTTGATCCACCTAATACTCTGATTACCATTATTTTTCTTTTGCTCGGTATTATCAGCAACATTAAGTATAGTCTGTTGTTGAACCATTTAAAATTTCCTCCTCTCAAATTTACTGAAAACTATTTTGCTTTTTTTCTAAAATAGTTACAACTCTCCATCTTTTTTCTCTACTTAACGGTCTTGTTTCCATTATTTGAACTCTATCTCCAACACCGCATTCGTTCTTTCTCATCATGAGCTTTATATTTTTGAAGTTTTTACTCTTTTTTTATAAAGTTTATGCAGTTTCATTGTTTCTTCAAGAACAACTACAGTCTTATCCATTTTATCAGAAACAACGATTCCTTCTCTTACTTTTTCTTTCGTTTCTTTTTATTTTCCACTGACGAATCCTCCTATTTTACAGTCTTTGTTTTTTCTCAGTTATAATTGTTTTTTATTCTAGCAACATCTCTTTTTCACTTCTCTTTATTTTTGCAGTGTTTATAGGAGTGTCCTGTAATTTTGCTAGATTCTGAAATTTCAAATTGAATAATTCCTGCTTTAATTCTTTAACTTTTGCATCTAACTCTTCTAATGATAATTTCTCTAATTTCATTTGCTGTCATTACTATCACCACCCACTTCTTCTCTTTTTACAAATCTGACTTTGATAGGTAGTTTATGTCCAGCTTTTTCTTAATGCTTCTTTTTAGCTTTTTCTTCCGATACTCCGCCAACTTCAAACATTATTTTTCCTTTTTAACTACTGCTACCCAACCTTCAGCATTACCTTTACCTTTACCCATTCTTGTTCCTTCAGGTCTTTTTGTATAAGGTTTATCAGGGAATATTCTAATCCAGATTTTTCCTTCCCTTTTAAATGTTCTATTTATTGTAATTCTGCATGCTTCTATTTGTCTTGATGTTATCCATCCAAATTCTTTAGCGGCAAGTCCAAATTCACCAAAAATCTACTTTGTTTCCTTTTGTAGCTATACCACCCATTTTTCCTCTGAACTGTTTTCTGTATTTCGTTCTTTTAGGTATTAACATTACTCATTTCCTCCTTCCTTTTTATTAGAAAGAACTTCACCATTGAATATCCATACCTTTAATCCTAATGCACCATATGTAGTGAATGCAGTTGCAGTTGCATAGTCAACATCTGCTCTTAAAGTATGTAATGGTACTCTTCCTGAAAGTGTCCATTCACTTCTTGCTATTTCGGCACCGTTTAATCTTCCCGATACCATTACTTTAATTCCTTTTACTCCAGCTTTTTCAGCTCTTTGAATAGCCTGTTGAACTGCTCTTTTATAAGCAACCCTTTTTTTCAATAGCTGTTGCAATGCTTTTCAGCAACTAACTGAGCATCTTTATTAGGATTTTTAATTTCCTGTACTTTAACTTGTATTTTTTTGTTTGTTAATTTTTCAAGATTTGCTTTTAAAGCTTCTATTTCTTGACCTTTTCTCCCTATTAAGATTCCTGCTTTTACCAGTTTCTATTATAATAGTTACATCAGTAGGAGATGTTCTTTCAATTTGAATAGTTGAAACTCCTGCATGATAATAGTTTTTCTCTAATGTATTCTTTTATTTTTATATCTTCATGAAAATTATTTAAGTATTCTTTTTCCTTCGGCGAACCATTTTGAATCCCATGATTTTAGTAATTCCGATTCTAATACCTCTAGGATCGACTTTTTGTCCCATCAGACTTACCTCCTTATACTTTTATTAGTTTCTTTTCATCAACTTCTATAGTGATGTGAGCTGTCGGTTTTCTTATTACATCCGCTCTTCCCATTGCTCTTGGACTTATTCTCTTAAGCACTGGACCTTTATCTATCAATATTTCTTTTGAAAATAAATAGTTTATCAGGATCCATATTGTTATTATGTTCAGCATTTTGCAATTGCTGATCTTAATGTTTTTCTATAAATTTTGCCGCTTTTTGATTTGTAAATCTTAATATATTTAAGGCCTGTAAAGCATTTTTCCTCTAACTACATCAGCTCAAGTCTTGCTTTTTGAGGACTTAATCTTTGATAACGTAATTTAGCTATCTAACTGCCATTAAAACTCTCCTTTTCACTTACATATTATATCAGGCATTTCCCGAAATTTATGAATAATCTATTATTTTCTTTTTAGCATCTTTTTAGCATCTTTTCCATGTCCATAGAAAGTTCTTGTTGGAGCAAATTCTCCTAACTTGTGTCCAACCATTTCTCAGTTGCATATACAGGTATATGTACCGTTATATACTGCAAGTATGTCCGATAAATTGAGGAGATATAGTAGATCTCTAGACCAAGTTTTGATTACTTGCTCTCTCTCATTGTTTCAACTTTTTTCATTAAATGTGCATCAACAAAAGGTCCTTTTTTTAATGAACGAGCCATTCTTTCCTCCTTATTTACATTAATCGATTGAGTTCATGTCAGCCTTACACATCTTAATATCGCTATTAAAGATGTGTCAAGCAACATTACTATATTCATATATATAGTCTTTTAAACTATTTCTTTCTTTTTCTGACAATGAAGTTGTCACTAATTTTTTTACCTCTAGTCTTTTTACCAAGAGTAGGTTTACCCCAAGGAGTAACTGGTGATTTTCTTCCTATAGGCGATCTTCCTTCTCCTCCTCCGTGTGGGTGATCCACAGGGTTCATTACAGATCCTCTTACGTGAGGTTTTCTACCTAAATGTCTATTTCTTCCGAGCTTTACCTAATGATACAAGTGAATGTTCAGAATTTCCTACTGTTCCTACAGTTGCCATACATTCTCTATGTATAAGTCTTAATTCTCCTGAAGGAAGTTCAACGTGACAGTAAGTTCCTTCTTTTGCAACAAGTCTTGCAGATGTTCCTGCCGATCTTGCCAGCTGTCCACCTTTACCAGGCATAAGCTCTACGTTATGTATAACTGTACCTATTGGTAAATCTTTTTAATTTTAAAAGCATTTCCAGGTTTGATTTCAGCACTCTCCTGCATAAAACTACATCACTCTTTTTAGTCCGTTTGGTGCTAAAATATATCTTTTTTCTCCATCAACATAATGTAATAATGCGATATTAGTTGTTCTGTTAGGATCATATTCAAGAGTCAGATCTTTTGCAGGAACACCTATCTTATTTCTCCAGTCGATTACTCTATATAATCTCCTCATGACCTTATGTCTATTTCTTCCTTGTTCTGTAGTCCCGCAGTTGTCAATTCCTAAGTCTGATCCAAGAGGTTCAGTTAGAGATTTTTCAGATCTAACTTTATCTAATTCAGTATTAACTAATATCGACATATGCTTATGTCCCACTAGTTATCGGTTTTAATTTTTAATTGGCATACCTTTTTAGCCTCCACTTTCTGTTTATTCTCTTTTAATCGCGTTCGTAGCGTATATCATTTTACCGATAATTCCTATAGATCATTGCATAAAATTTCTTTTATCATATGTGATGATTAACAGCTGTATCTATTACCCTTCGTATGCTGCTATTTTTCTCCATGCTGTAATTTTACCATAGCTGTCAATGACGGTCTTTATACGTGACATTCTGAATGCTGCTTTTAGGCTTGCAATCAGAGTGTGAACGCTTTCAACTGCATGTTAAATAATTTTTCAACTGCTTCCTCTTACTTTGGAATCTTGTTTCTGCTCTTTCTATCTGCGAGTAAAACGTATTCATTATTTTCATTATGCCAGATTTCTTGCTTTTTCAGTAGCTTCTGGTTTTTAATTACTCATCTGGTAATCCATGCATTATGCCAGCACCTCCTCAATCGCTGCAGGCTGCTTTAGTGCGAGTTACTTTATCCTGTTTTATCAGCCAGAAGATTCACCAGTCTCTTGGAGTTCCAAAAAGCGAGACGTTTTCAGTATTTCTACTGGCATGTATGCAATCTCTCATCTTCAGGTGATCATTTACAACAAATCGTGTGTCCGCCACTGCATGAGTCTGAAAAGTTTTGCGAGTTAACAAAAGGGTTTTTGTTTTGGAGTGTGTCGTAATGCGAAATCATCTAGAACTATTAAGCTTTCCTTCGTTGTTTTGGTGCTACAGCGCAGATCTTAGAGCTCATAATTTCTCACTTTATTTACTTGCCTTTACCATCTCTTGGTTTAGGGACCATGAACTACCTTTCACCTGCATCACTGTGGTAGCTCTTGTAGATCCTTGTCTTGCTCCTTTCCTGTTCCTGTCTGAAAGGTTTTCTTCACTCCACCTCTCACTTCAGCGCTCTTGTTTCGTAGATATGTACCTGCTGTCTTAATTCTGCCAACTCAGCAACTCAAAACTTCCATTACAGCCTTGTAGTTCACTCCAAACTATTTCATTATCTAGTTCAACCAGTTCCCAAGCTTGTGAAACTGTCTAATGTAGTATGTGACTTTAAAACTGGCATTTTATCCTCCTCTTTCCTACTAGTATTTCTTAACCGATTTTTATTGGTTGAGATCACCCGTTTTTGTGTTCAACTGGACCTTTTTACAGCTCTAAATGTTATTTTCCTACCGTATTTGAAACTAATTTAAGATTTTGAACTGTTACGCTTGTTCTGTTTCCAAGTCTTTCCTGCCACTTTTCTTACCTTTTGGTACTGTTGCACTGATGCGGCACCTCGCTGTTAGTCCTCCAAGTCTGTGGTTTCTTGAAACCCCGTGCCGCTCTGTTTCCTCCAAGTTCTGCATCTTTTCATAACTCCTGCTGGTTCCTTTCTTTTTGAGTTCAAATATCAACAATTCATTACCTTCATCATTAACATTTCGCTGTCATTTGATTAAACACTAAGTTCGCCAATCTTTTGGAGTTGCTCCTGCTTTTTTATCATTATGTGTTTTGTATTTTTTCTTTTTTATCGTAATATGCTAATGTTATAGCGTTATCCTTCTTTTTCTTTCTTTTAGTTTTTGTAATGAGATTATTTCCTGCTTCGATTACTGTAACTGGTAATTTTTCATCTTCAAAATTTGTGTCATTGATTTTTTACCTAATATGTTTTTTATTTTCCTCATTATGTGTTGGTTGTAATCTTTTGAAAATCTTCTAACATATTTAAAGTGCTTAATTTTAACTACCTGGTGGTAATTTAATGATGCTAATGCTTTTATGATTTGCTATTAGGTTTTAATTTCATAGTCTTCTGTATATTCTCATTTCAAATTGTTCTGTTGAATCTTTATTTACGTGTACTGATCTTAGAACTGTGTTTTTGGTGAATTGGTATTGAAGTGGTCCTGCTAATTTTCTGAACCATTTTCTTTCATTGCGTTTGAAGGCTGATTTATTAGATTTGTGATCGCCAGGTTGTATATATGTCTTATTTATCAAGTGGCTTATTTGTTTTGGTTTTTTTGGGTGGTGTGTTTTTTTTTTTTTTTTTTTTTTTTTTGTTTTGTTTTTTTTTTTGATTTACTGTTTTAAGATTATTTGCATGGCGTTTTAACTTCATGAAGCACCTGTTCTTCCACCTTCTCTTTATCGCAAATCTTAATCCTTCTTCCATTGCATTGGGTGAATTAATTCTGTCGTTTCTATGTTGTCTCAGGCATTACCATTTTCTACACCTTCTGGTAGTTTGCTTCTCTGTTATGTCAGTTGTTCTGAAATAAATTGTGGTTTTGTATCCTGTAAAGAATTTGTATGTCTTCCTCCTTCATCTTTGTCAGTGCGTATCTTGACTTTGAATGATGTGTGGCTGGTGTTCTGGTTGCTTAAGTACTTGTCCTCTTTCACTTCTTCTTTCTTAGTTCCTCTTAATAGTGCTTTCATGTTATCTCCAGCATGCTGATCTAATAGTTTTCTGATTTTCTACTGTGTTACTGTTGTTTTGATGTTGGTTTTGGTTGCTATTTCCTTCTTCTCCTACTTTTCTACGTCCTCTTACTCTTCCTGTTCTACTGTTCATCTTCCTGTTATTTGAATACGTCTTCAATTGGC
>BNJU01000753.1_pt1 | contig 62033 bp, 102 predicted proteins | sample 8539281 | NCBI WGS metagenome assembly BNJU01 (sample SAMD00202456, study PRJDB9452) | human saliva metagenome | isolation source: human saliva | place: Japan
TCAGTTACGGCTGTTTGGGCGTCGGTGGAAGCGGTCGCTTCGTGGTCGTCCCATCTGCGCGGTGCACCTGATCGAGGCTTGTCGCTTTTCTATCCGTTTTCGCATCAGGCCTTCGTCGCCCTCGTTATCGGCGTCATCGTGTTCCCAGCTCGCGCAACCGTCCGGCGGACATGGGTATCGCCGTTCGAACGCGACGACGGCACGGCACGCGAAGCGCGGCATGTCGGGCGCCGGACGCAACGTGTCGCCGCACGCGGAAGCTGCTGCTGGTCGCGGTCACCTTCGTCGGCATGCTCTGCGTGGGCGGCCCCAGCTACCTTCCATCCTCATGGGGGAATGCGGCTCGATTCGGTCTTCGCCGCCGCCGTGCTCTCTGCGCTCGGCGTGAGCCTGACCATAGCGGAAGTTCGTTTCGGGGAAGGTGTTCGACCCGGGTTCGGCACGGCGCACGGGTCGACCATCTTCTTCATGGCGTTCGTTTGCGGGCGGGACTCCCCGCCCGCTCAGCCCCTGCATCTCGAACACCGTCATGGTGCCTGCCGCGGTGCTCTACGGTGCGGCGCCGCTCCGGAACCGTGGGCGTGTCGGTATGGTCGATCGAGTTCGCCGATCCGAAAGAACTATGCGCGCTCCATCAGAACTTCCAGCTCGCGTATTCCGCCGGCGGGTTTCATCGCGAACAGTTCCGCGGGCGCAAGAGCTGACCGGCAGCTATATGGACACGTACGCGCTCTTCTTCGCGCTGGCATTCGCCGCTATCGGCCATCGTCGTCGGCATCTACGCGAGCCACGAGGTGGAACTGCGCCGTCCGGCCGCGTAGGCGCGTCATGCGTAGAGCGAACGAACTTGTTCGCACCCATCGGCGTCTGTCGAACGAACGAGGGATGCGGCGCTGATGCATGCGCAAAGGCGCGAGCGATCGCGTGGCTTCCGCAGTTCGGACAACCCAGGACTGCGGACGAGCCCGACCGCGGACGAGCCCTGACGGCGGACGAGCCCCGGCATATCAACGCTTTCGTAAGGGCCCGAGCGTCGCATTCGCGCTCGGGGAAGGAATGTGGGTATGCTTGCAGGCGTTTGCACCGAGGATCGTCGCCGGAAGAAGGCGCATGCGTCGTATGACTATCTGATCGTAGGGGCGGGCTTTCGCGCGACGTTCGCGCGAGAGCGACCGACGCGGGCAAGCGCGTGCTCGTCATCGACCGTCGTCCGCATGTCGCCGCAACGTCTGCACCGAAGAGGTCAAGTCAGGTCATCGCTGCGCCCTATCTTCACACACCTCGTCGCGCGAGGCTGGACTACATGAACAGGTTCGCTGAGTTCAACAACTACGTATAGCCCCATCGCGCATTTCCGCAAGCGGGTTTACCACATATGCCCTTCAATATGAACACGTTCTCGAGGATGTGGGGCGTGGTCACGCCCGACGAGGCGAGCGAATCGCCGCACAGATCGCCGACGAGGCATCGAGATCCCAGAGTACCCGAGAGCAGGCGCTTTCCTCGTCAGGCGCGACATTCGAAAAGCTCGTGCGGCTACACCGAGAAGCAGTGGGACGCGATCTGCCGCGATCTGCGGCATCCATCATCCGCCGCCTGCCGTGCCGGGTTCGCGTCACGATAACAACTACTTCAACGATCCGCTACCAGGGCATTCCCATCGGGGGCTATACGCGCATGGTCGAGCGCATGCGAAAGGCATCGATGCGGCTGAACGTCGATACCGCGACCTCATGCGTGATGAGCCCGACATCGCCGCGCGCATCGTGCGCTGCACTGACGAGTTCTACACGATCTGGGAACGCTCTGGTACCGATCGCTGCGCTTTCCGAGACGGAAAAGTCCTCGACGAGAGAGAACCACCAAAGGCGTCGCCGTGGTCAGCTGACGCACCGCGAGGTTCCACGCACGCGTGATCGAGCACAAGCACTTCGAGTTCGGCCCGGCGGCCGAAGACTCGTCGTGACGCGAGTATCGCTTCGCTGGAAAACCGAGACGAACCGTACTATCGATCAACGACGCGCAACACGGCGCTGCATGAGAAGTATGCGCATCGCGCGGACGCCGACAAAGTCGTCTTCGCAGGACGCGGGAGAGGATAAAAGTACTACGATATGGACAAGGCGGTCCTTGCGGCCCTCGAGCTCGCTCGCACGGAGGCTGGGCGCAGCGTCCTGAAGGCATCGCGCTGAGCATCGAAGGCATCTATCATGATCAGGCCTGCTACGGCGGAAGACCTCGACGCCATCGTCGCTACCTATGCCGAGCTGCTCGACTATGAAGCGTGACGGCAGCTTCGGAGTGGGAGAAGGGCATCCTATCCGACCAGGATTACGCATCTCGACGTCATCGCGAACGGGAGATGCGCGTGCTCGAAGAGGACGACGCCATCTGCGCGAGCATGGTGTTTCGCGCACACAGGCCCGAATACGCGGACGTTCCGTGGAAGCACGCGGCTCCCGACGACGAGTCCGTCAGCCGCACGCTCGCATCCCCGCCGTCCCAGCTCCCAAGCACATGGCCTTCGCTGGTCGAGTACGCAAGACGTATGCGAAGATCCTGGGCGCGACGGTCATTCGATGGATATATTCGAAGGCAACAGGGCCTGCGCAATCGCTGTAACCAAATGCGGATTCACGGTCGCGGGCACAGGAGAGCTCGCCCTGACTCCTTCCACGTCGCAAACGCAGACGTTCATGGAATGCTTCGTCGGCTGACCGACGTTTTCCTGACCACCGATCGTTCAGTAGACTTAAGCGCTATGCCCGCCCCGAAGTGGGCAGAGCTCGATGACGACGGCGAAGGGTTGGGAACGTGGACTGAATGCGCGAGGAGCAGTTCGGATCGAGGCTCGGCTTCATCCTCATCAGCGCAGGCTGCGCCATCGCGCCTGGGCAACGTCTGGCGCTTCCTATATCACAGGGCAGTACGGCGGCGCGGCATTCGTCGCGGATGTGCGTGCTCTTCCTGATCATGCTGAGCCTGCCGATCGCTAGCTATGGAATCGCCGTCGGCCGCGCGCGAGCCAGAAGAGCACGGCGCGCTCGTTTCGACGCCCTCGAGCCGCCGGTTCCATGGCATCGCTTCAAGTGGGTGAGCATCGTCGGGTTCTACCTGCTCATGATGTTCTGTCTCGACGGTTGCCGGCTGGATGGTCGCCTATATCTTCAAGGCGGCTCGGGCGTGTTCGCCGGACAGTCCGCCGAAAGCTGTCGTCGGCGACGTTTTCAATGCGATGCTCGCAAACCCCGTCGAGCTGGTCTTCTGGACGCTCGTCGTGGTCGCCATCGGCGTCGCCTGCACCGCAGGCGGCCTGCGCGGCGAGCGTCGAGCGCGTGACAGGTCGCGATGGTGGCGTTGCTCGTGGTCCTCGCCGTGCTCTGCGTGCGCGCGGTCACGCTGCCGGGCGCCGAGGCGGGCCTTGAGTTCTACCTGCGTACCCGACTTCGGCAAGCTCTTCTCGGGCGACACGGCGCCGGAGCGGTTCTCGACGTTCATCAGGCTGCGTATGCGGCATTGGGTCAAGCGTTCTTCACGCTTTCGGTCGGGCTCTGCTCCATGTCCATCTTCGGCAGCTACATCGGCAGGACCATACGCTGTTCGGCGAGGCGCTGCGCATCGGCGGGCTCGACACGTTCGTCGCGCTCATGGCGGTGCTCATCATCTTCCGGCCTGCTTCGCGTTCGGCGTCACGCCCGACAGCGACCCCGGTTCGTGTCACGCTGCCGGGCGTCTTCAACCAGATGTGGGGCGGCCAGATCTGGTCGCGCTCTTCTTCCGTGTTCGCGAGCTTCGCGGCCCTTTTCGACCGTCATCACGGTGTTCGAGAACATCACGCAGGCTTCTGCGTCGATCAGTGGGGCATCTCATGCAGGGAAAGGCCGTTGCGATCAACGGCGTCTTGCTCGCCGTGCTTTGCCTGCTGCGCACTCGGCTAACGTCTGGTCGGGTTTCGAGGTTCCGGGCCTAGGGAACATCCAGGGCATCGAACTTCATCGTCTCAACAACCTGCTGCCGCTCGGCGCGCTCGTGTTCCTTGCGTTCTGCACGTGGAAGCGCGGCTGGGGTTGGGACAAGTTCCATCGCCGAGAGCCGATACGGGCGCGGGCGTCAAGTTTTCCCCGCGGCGCTGCGTCTGCACATGAAGTATTTCATGCCCGTGCTCGTGCTCATCGACTGATCGCGGGGTGGATTCCGTGGTGAGCGCTTGGGTCGGGCGTAGCATCGGCTCCGTTCGCCAACGGCAGCGACGCAGGCGGGACCGCAGGCATGAGAGATGCGGCTGCGTCGTCTGGAGGCTTTCGGTGCGTCGGGCGGCGATATGCTGCGCTGCGGCAGCGCACCGCGTCGGTCGGCGGAACGTCGCGCGCAGCATCGCGTGCCCGCATCGGTAACGTTCGATTCCCCTGAGTGCGCCCGGGGCGTCTCGAAGGGTCTGGCGCAATGGAATCTCAGAGGAACGCTTCGGCTCTCGTCTTGGCTTCATCCTCATCAGCGCAGGCTGCGCCATCGGCTAGGCAACGTCGGCGCTTCCCCTATATCACCGGCCAATCACGGCGGGCGGCGTTCGTGCTTATCTACATCCTGTTTCTCGTGATGTTCAGCCTTCCGCTGCTGGTCATGGAAATTCTCCGTCGGCCGCGCGAGCGAAGGGCATCGCGCGCAGCTTCGACGTGCTCGAACCCGCCGCAGCTGCTGGCATGCGTTCAAAGTGGATCGACCTGCGGAAACTACCTGCTCATGATGTTCTACACCGTCGTCGCGGGATGGATGCTCTCGGTATGTGCGGCGCAGCGCGACGGGCACCTTCGAAGGCCTTGACTGCAGCGGGCGTCGGCGCTGTGTTCAACCAGCTGCTCGCCAGCCCCTCGAGCAGGTGTTCTGGCTTGCCGTGGTCGTGATCGGCCTCGCCGTCACAGGAGCGGGGCTGCAGCAAGGGCGTCGAGCGCGTGACGAAGATCATGATGGGCGCGCTCTTCGTCGTGCTGCTCATGCTCTGCGTGCGCGCGGTCACGCTACCGGGCGCCGAGGCGGGTCTTGAGTTCACCTGGTGCCCGACTCGGCAAGCTCTTCGCAGGGATGGTCTGGGCGCACAGCTCTCGACCTCTACTCGGAAGCTGTGTACGCGGCCATGACCAGGGCGTTCTTCACGCTGTCCATCGGTATCGGCTCCATGTCCATCTTCAGCAGCTTCATCGGCGAGGACCGCTCCTTGTTCGGCGAGGCCCTGCGCATCGGCGGTCTCGACACCGCGGTCGCGCTCGTGGCGGACTCATCATCTTCCGGCCTGCTTCGCGTTCGGCGTCACGCCCGACAGCGGCCCCGGCCTCGTGTTCGTCACGCTGCCGGGCGTCTTCAACCAGATGTGGGGCGGTCAGCTCTGGGGAACGCTGTTCTTCCTATTCACGAGCTTCGCGGCCCTCTCGAGCGTCATCGCCGTGTTCGAGAACATCATGGAGTTCTCCATAGACCAGTGGGGCTTTTTCGCGCCGTCGTGCCGTCGTCGTCAACGGCATCGCGCTCTTCGATAGCTGTCGGTGCCGTGCATCCTCGGATTCAACCCGTGGTCGAGCTGAAGTTCCCGGCATCGGCAACGTCAATCTCTCGAGGACTTCCTGCTGTCCAACAACATCCTGCTCGTCGGCGCGCTCGTCTTCCTGCTGTTCTGCGTATCGAAGCGCGGCTGGGGCTGGGAGAGCTTCATCGCCGAGGCCGACGCGGGCGAAAGGCGCGCGGTTCCCGAGCCGCGTATGCCTACATGAAATTCGTGGTGCCTGCCTGATCGTCGTCGTGTTCGTGGCGGGCTGGATTCCTGCTACGCAACCTGGACGGGGTAGGAAGCGCTATCATGCACGCGTGCGCCATTCGGCGCGTGCGCATCTCGTCGGAGACAAGCGAGGGCGGGCTGCTCGCGCATCGCAGGCTCCGCCTCGTCGCTCCATGCGCGATGCTTCTGATATTCGGGATCTTCTCATCGCCGGTCGCCATCCGCTCGTGGAACACGGGCGTGACCGTGACCGAGAATCGCGACGCCGTCTACCGCGTGCTTGGCAGGCTGATCGCGTCCATCGAGGCCGTTTCCGCGTTGTGGCATGCCGCCGCTTTCGTTCATCAGGTGGAAAGAGGTTCGGCAGCCGTGGTTCCTGCCGCCTGCGATGCTTGTCCTGCTGATCGGCGCGCTGGCGTTCTGGATTCGAAGCTCTATCGCTTGAGTAGGCGCTATTCCTCGTCTTCCCATGGATCTCCGCAAGGCTCTTCGACTTCCGAGCCCGTTGACGCATGCGGCCACGGTGCCGGACAGCGCGATGAGGCGCGATGGCGTTCAGCAGCACCTGAGGCTGGTTGAACATGTCGGCAAAGCTCCCCAGACCAGATCGTTCGAGGCAGCGATCCCAGGGAAGATGAGACGAGCGCTATGACGAAGAACGGCGTGACGCCGCTTCTTGCCGAATAGGTATTCGACGTTCAGGCGGGCGAACAGGTTCAGCTCGGGATCGTCGAGAACGCGAAGAACAGCAGGCAGATGGCGACGAACGCGTTTCCGAAGCGGTGCCGAAGATTCCGCTGAACGCGTACTGGGCCATGTTGGTCTTGATTGATGCGGCGGCAAGGCTGATGGCATCCACGGTCAGGGCGCCGTCGCCCACGTAGAGCGCGGAGATGACGACGAGCGCGGTCATCGTGACGACGACGAAGGTGTCGACGAGACGCCGACCATGGCCGTGACGCGCCTTGATCGTGGGGATCTTTGACGTTCGCCATGGCGTGCGCGTGCGAGGGTGGGTCATGCCGGCCTCGTTCGAGAACAGGCCGCGCGGCGCGCCCTGCGAAAAGGCTGCGGTGATTCCGAAGGTGACGCCGCCGATGGAGGCGTCAGGATTGAAGCGCATTCGAAGATGAGGGCCGATGGCAGGAAGGATCTCGTGCGCGTTCATGATGAGCGCGACCAGGGCCCGCCGACCGGGTAGATGACCGCCATGAGCGGGCACGAGCTTTTCCGCGACCGACGCGATGCGCTGGATGCCGCCGATGAGGATGAACCGGCGACCAGCACGATAAGTGCACCGATAGCCGGTGGGAATGCCGAGGCGGTGTTGACCGTCGATGCGATCGAATTGGATTGGACCATGCTGCCCGCAGACCCGAGCGCGAGGATGATGGCTACGGAGAAGAGATCCGGCCAGGAAATTTTTCCGCCTGCGCCCTTGAAGGTCGAGCGGATGTAGTAGACCGGGCCGCCGTGCAGATCCGTCCGCGTCCACGGTGCGGGTCTTCTGCGCGAGCACGGCCTCGGCGTAGTTCGTCGACATGCCGAGGAAGGCGATGAGCCACATCCAGAAGATGGCGCCGGGCCGCCGACGAGGATGGCTCCGCAGGCGCCGACGATGTTGCGGTGCCGACCTGGGCGGCGATGGCGGTGGCGAGCGCCTGGAACGAACTCATGCCGCTTGCGTGCCTTCCTCCGTTCGGCGAGAACCCGCCGAACACGCGGCGCATGCTCTCGCCGAAGAAGCGCACCTGCACGAACGGGTGCGGATGGTGAACACCAGCCCCGTTCCGATGAGCAGGAAGATGAGCACGTAATTCGAAAGGTATTCGTTGATGGTTTGAACGACATGAAGCAATGCGTCCGCCGCAGAGGCGGCCTCCTTCTGCTCGTGAACTGACGATCTAGAAGGCCGTACTGAAAAGCTTGACCGAAGCCGCGGCAGATGAGTTCCTTCGCGGCGTCTCTGTCCGTTTTGCCTGAGATTCGGCTGGTCGAAACCTGCCTTGCACCTTCGGCACCCATTTAAGAGATTCTCCAGAGTTTTCTCCACCTTCGGTTTCCCCCTGCAGGGATCCTCAAGGCTTCAGCGAAAAATGCCTGGGGCGCATTATGCGCGAGCATCGTCGGTTGCGCAATGGAAAACTTCGACGGTTTCGTGGAACGGGGGTCGGCGGCAGAGCTGTTCGGCGTTCCAGAGCGCTGGACGGCTCTGCCGCAGAGCATGACTGCAGCGATATGCCGGCATCCCAGCGTGCTGGACGGCGGGCCGAGGCCTGCGCCCCACGAGGAAGCGCGTCGGAGCCGCATCGGACGATGCGCTATTCGATAACGGTTCGGCAACGAATCGCCGATCACGGTCAACGGGAGATATTGGCAGGGTCGAAAGCCGCGGTTCGCGCCTATACTCGCAAGGATTAGCGTGTCCGAGGAGAGAACGCCATGTCGCGAGAGATTTCGATCGCCCGTCGCATGAGCGTCCGCATGCTCGCGCAGCACAGGAAGAAAGCGCCTCTACGTATCGGCATCCGTCAGCCGACCGTCGGACGTCGCGCAATTCGGCTCCGAAGCGACCGACGTCTTCCGTGCGGTCGGCGCGCATGGGGTCAGAGGACCTCTGGATCCTCGAGGAACCTATGGGACGTACGGGGCGTCCGGTTCGCGGATCTATTCGCGCCGCGGCTTTCGCTTTGCGGCGGCAGGTGTCGTCGCCGTCGGAACCATAGGCGTGGGAAGCGCGTATGCCTATGCGCATCGGGATATCGCCGTGATGCTGAACGGCCAGGAGCTTACATTCCCCGTCGGCACGACGCTGCGCGCGGCGATGGAATCCGCAGGCATCGCGCCCAAGCCGGGCAACCTGCTTTCTCTGGGCGGCGCCATCGCCGCCGAAGGCGGCGGGACGACCATGACGGTCTCTGAACGGGGACGAAGCCGATCCCGACGACGTGCTCGACCGCGAGCTCAAGCGCGGCGATGCGGCGACCGTTTCCGACGGCGCCGACGTGACCGAGGACTTCACGACCGATAAAAAGCAGATCGATCCCAAGCTCGTCTTCAAAGACGACGGATCGGGGCAATCGGTGCAGTACGTATCGCAGTGGGGCGTGGCGGGAACGCAGGAGATCCGTACCGGCAAGGTGTCGGGCGAAGTCGTCGAAGGCGACATGCTGTCGAAGCCCAGGACTGCGTTGTGACCTCCATCAACGTGAAACCAGACGGCGACGCGAAGATCGTCGGCCTTTCCTTCGACGACGGCCCCAGCTGAATACACGCAGCGCTACCTGGACATCCTCAAGAATTCGGCGCTACGGCGACGTTTCAATATCGGGCGCAACATCGATTCCTCGGCGGCGATCTGCCGGCGAAGGTCATCGCCGCCGGCTGTTCGATCGGAAGCCATACCTATTCGCATCCGCCGCTGACCACGCAATCGTCCGACCAGGTCAAAGATGAGCTTTCGCACACGCGCGACCTGATCGAAGGCGCTACGAACGTGCACATCCATGCTTCGGCCGCCTTATGGCGATTTCAGCAAAGCAGGTCTGGCTGGAATCGGCAGGATTGCTGACCTCGAGCATCCTTTGGACGCAGGACACGCTCGACTGGAAGCAGCCGGGGCCGACACGATCGCGCATAACGCCCTGTCCGGCATCAGGCGGGCTCCATCATCCTGATGCGACGGCGGCGGCAAACGCGATCAGGACCTCGATGCCCTGCCGAAGATCCTGAAGAGCCTGACCGACGCACGGGTACAAGGTGGTGAGCATCCGAGGAGCTGCTCGCCTCCGACACCTCCATACCGCACGCGGTGGCGGAAGGCACAGCCACTTTGCCCGACGGAGCCGTCTGGCCGACCGAAATCGCGTAAAGATCCGCACGGCGGCGGTTATCTACATCACCTGATGTCGCCTGAACGTGCGTATGGATAGCGGCACGCAGGCCGCGAGCAGCGCGCCGTAGAGCAGCGCCAGCATGGAGGGCAGATCGAATACGATCGGGCCTACGGCATAGCTCTTCACTGGCGGAGAACATGTCGTTGAAGCCGGTCCGCAGGCGTAGGTCTGCGATCTTGGCCGGGGGTGATGAGCTTGCCCTAGAATACCGAGGGAGGATGACGGCAGAGAGAACCACGGCCACGGACATGACGGAGCGCAGCTTCGAGGAAAGCAACAGCGTGAACGCGGTCGCGCCCAGGCAGACGACGTATCCGACCAGCAGGCAGAGACCGCAGACCGCTCCGACGGAATACGGGCGGGACTCGCGAAGTCGAATATCTGGCAGGGCAGCCCTGCGCCGTCCGGGCCGAGCATCCGCGAGATAGATGCCGCATATGCTGCCGACGCACAGCAGATAGTACGTCGATGCGAACACCAGAGCCGCAGTCGTCTTCGCTAGCGGCAGCATGCATGTTCCGTTTCTCGTCGGCAAGACGACGGCCGCTGTGCGGTTCTGATACTCTCCCGCGTACACGCCCGATACCCGCGATGGCGGCGGCGAGGGTGACAAGCGCACAGAAGCTCATCCAGTTGAAAATGCCATCCCATGCGCCGGCATAGCCGTATTCAATGGGCCAGGAGACTTTTTCGGCCTTTTCCGCCCAGTAGTCGTGTTCGGCCTGAGTATAGGGGAAGAACCCGAGGTAGTTGCCCGAAAGCTCGTGCGCGATCGCGGTTTTCGACCCTTCTTCGAGGCTGCGCGCCCGCGTGCCTGGGCATCGAGGGCGAGAACGGCGTCGAGTCGCTGGTAATAGGAGCTTACAACCACGTTATGCACGTCGTGCCAGAATTCGATGCCGTATCGCTCGATGATCTCTTCGCCGCTCATGCTGTTCAGGTTCCGAGGCCATTTCATCCCAGCGGGTGAGCGCCTGGTCGTAGGCGGCGAGGTCGGCGGATATCCGCCCGTCGTCGAGCACTCCGGCCTTCGCCTGCTCGTTCTCGCGAACGGCCTGGTGCGCCGCTATCTCTTCCATCCATGCGCCGGTGTCGCCGTCGCGCGCTCCTGCGGTCATGATGTTCGCCACGGCGATCGCGACGAGCAGGATCCACGCGATGACGCATGCCGCCATGCCTGCGCGATTGTCGAGAATCTTCTTGATCTCGTAGGTGACGAGGGTTCTCATCGCAGTCATCTTCCTATCTCGTCGTTGCGTCGCGGAATACGTCCAAATACAGATCCTCGAGCGTCGGTTCCACGAGCCGGGCGTCCGGTACAGGCGGCATCGGCCACCACGCGCATCACGGCGTGGCCGTCGGCGGCGTAGCGCACATTGGCGACGGCCATGCGTTCGGTCATAGGTTCGACGCGGCTCGCGCCGATGTGGCATTCCATACTTTGCCCCGCGCCCGCGCGACGATCTGCTCGGGCGTTCCGTCGAGCACGAAGGCGCCTTTTCGCATCACCAGGATGCGACTGGCGATGATCCACATCGCTCACGATATGGGTGGAGGATCACGATCTTGTTCTGCGCAAAGCCGGCGATGAGGTTTCGAAAGCGTACGCGCTCTTTGGGATCGAGGCCCGCCGTCGGTTCATCGAGCACGAGTATCGCAGGGTCGTTATCATCGCCTGCGCTATTCCCCAGACGCCGCTTCACGCCGCCGAGAAGGTCTTCACCTTGCGCCGCGCGTCTCACCAGGCCGACCTCTTCCAAAAGGAGCATGCCGCGCTTTCGCCCGTCGCGGCCGTCGAAACCTCTAAGGCCGCCATCGCAACGCATGAAGTCGAGGCGGTGAAGTTCGGGTAGCATCCAGTCTTGCGGCAGATAGCCGAGAAGGGTCCGGTATCCGTCATCCAGTTCCGCGATATCGCGGCCATCGAGTAGGATCTGCCCGCCCGTCGGCCGGAGCACGTCGCAGATCAAGCGCATGAGCATCCGAGGACGATAAGCCGCGCGCCAGCACGCGGGCGGCGTTGAACGGCATGCGCATTCGAGTTCGATCACGCCCTGCTGGCTGCTTGAAAAGAGCGGCGGTACGCACACGAGCACCGAGGCGGCCGACATCAGCCCCTACCGCCCAGCGTACGGGCGTTGCGTTTCCGCAGGAAAGCGCCGACCAGACCATGAGCGTGACGATGACGAGCTGCGCGCCCCACTGACCACGAAGGCGCGAAGCGAACCTCAGGCGGCGACGAAGCCCGCATCGTCCAGGCGGCGCGCAGGGGGCTTCGGAAACGCGAGCGCCTTCTTCGCCATCGGGCAGCTTCGCAAGCGCTTCGTCGAGCGCCGCTTCCCGTTCGTCGCTTTCGCGTGCCGCCACGTCGAAGTCGAGGCGTACGGTTTCGAGCCTCTTGCGTCGGCTTGCGTCCACGCCATGTGCTTCGTGCGATGCCTGAGGTATGCGATGGGCTTGCCGCGATCGCGATAGCCGCTGCGAGCGCGCGAATCGAAGGAACGTCTCCTGCGCGAGATCGGCCGCCTCGCATCCCGCCGGCGCGTGGCGCCTGCAGTATGCCAGCACCGCCGTAGCATTCCTCCACGATCGTGCGCGCCTGTTCGGATCCAGACATCCAGATCCTTCTCGGCATCCCATCACCTCTCTACCTACTACAACGCAAGGACCGCTCGAAATGCGGCCCTTTGCGCGAAAAACTATCTCTATCGATTCTCTCATGCTCGGCATGGGCGCGCCCTCGCGGTTCGGATGAGCCGGCGGGGCGCGCATGAAGGAGGAGGAAGGCTTCGAGCGTACCTACTTCGCGGCCAGGGCCTTCCGACCACGTCAAACCCCTGGGTGTAGTTGTGGCCCAGGTTGAGTCCGAGACCGGAGCGGATAATCGACGCCGCCGTAGAAGCCGCCCGCCACGTTGCCGATGGCGTAGAGACCCTCGATCGGGAGCGCCTTCGGGCGTGAGGCACTGTACAGGGTTCTCGTCGACGACGACGCCGCCGGAGGCGATGGCGCTCATGCGCACGTGACGGTGGATGCCGTAGTAGGGCGGCATCGATCTTCTGCAGGTATTCCTGGCAGGCCGAAGTCCTCGCCGGCGCCTGCGTCGCAGAGCTCGTTGAAGCGCTTGACGGTCGCCACGAACGCGTCGGCATCGGTGACTTCGAGCTTCTTCGCCAGCTCTTCGAGCGTGTCGGCCTTGTAAGTGTTGAGGTAGCCTTCGATGACGCCTGTGCGCTCGACGTTTTCCTCGGGCATCCAGGTCCGGATGGCCTCGATCGATGAGCTTGCGGGAACGACGCGGCCTTGTCCATATAGGCGCTGTCGAACACCTGCGTGAGCTGCCCTGGTCTTTCTCGCCGAGCAGGTAGCAGTTCATGAGCGACATCTCGACGGTTTCGTTGCAGAAGCGCGTGCCGTCGAGCTGGTGCGCAGGAAAGACGACGTCACATCGAAGCGGGGCCGGCGTCAGTCGGAGCATCTGTGTGGTTGATGTTTTCCATGCAGCCGCCTCGCCCAGACGACCATCTTCGGCCGTCGCCGGTGCGTCCTGACTGCTTGGGAGCCATGTACCGCATGTCGGGCAGATAGGTAGAGCATCCGGTGTCGTTCTGGTAGTCGCCGGTCGCCACGACGACGCCCTCTGGACGCATTGAACTGGATAGGAATCCCCGTCTTGGCGATGACGCCTGGTCACCTTGCCGCGTCGTCTTGGACGAGCTGCTCGGCGGGCGTGCTGTAGAAGATCTCGACGCCGCCTTCTCGGCCACCGTGCAGACGCGCCATGCCTTCGGCCGTCGTGTAGGGCTTGGGGACCGAAGTACGAGGTCACAGCTCAGGTTGCAGCCGGTTTTGGCGAGCAGCGGCTTAGCGCTCTCGTTGCCCTGGTCGATGACCTGCGCGCGCCTCCGCCGCACGATCGACGACCCATTTGACCGCTTCGCCCGACATGCGGGCCCACATCTCGAAGCTTGCGGTTGGGACGATGCTGCGAGTCCTTCATGAGACGTTCACGAGCGCGGTTACGTCGGCGGATCGCTGTTCTCGTAATCGATGCCCGATCCTGGAATTGCCGTAGGCCGATGCTACCTTCCTGGATAAGCGCGACTTTGGCGCCTGCTTCGCCGCGGCGAGCGCGCAGGGGACGCCCGCGCCGGCGCCGACACGACGATGTCGTAACTTCGGTCTCGGCGACATCCTCGATGGGTGCCGGCTTATCGGTTAACGAAGCAGCCCCGGACCGACGCCCGGCGGCGGTGGTGGCGTCCGTCTGTCCGGCAGGCACCTGATTCCGTCGTGCCGCATCCTGCCAGCGCGCCTGCTCCCGCCGCCTGATGGCCGCGATGCCGGAGCTTCGAGAGAGGCTGCGTCTGCTGACTTCTGTTCCATGACCCATTCCCTTTCTCGTATCCGCGATCGGCTGCGGAATCCGGAAGCATCGTGCGTCGCCGCCGTCCCTCCAGACGGCTTCGTACCATGTGCGACGCCGCGCTTCGATGCCTCGCCATGCTACGCCGCGGGGATGCGCGGTCTTTCCGCCTGCGCTCCGCCCAGGGGTATTTGCATCACCGTTCCCTATCACCTCGCTTGATATGGGACGACGATGGGTTTCGTACGGATACCTCGAACCTTGCTACGAGAGGGTGATGCGGATGGAAGGATGCACCGAAATCGCTGATCCCGATCTGCTCGGATCGTATGCGATCGCGTCGGAAAGAGGGGCTCCTCGGCGCATGGATCGTCGACAAGCTGCCCCGATGTTCCTTCTCGCATTCATCGGGCTCGGCATGTATCGGGCGGATCGAGCCCGTGTTCGTGGGCTCGTTCGTGATTTTCCTTCTATGCCTTCGCAGGGCATAACGCCTATGGATGCGCTATCAAGGATCGCCGTGCTGTTCCTCGGCGCCGCCTTCCATAGGTGCCTCGAGCCTGTCCGAACGAAGCTGGGCGTACGGGCCGCTGCGGGCTGATGCTTGCGGGCACGGCGTTTGGATGGACGACCGTCTTCAATCCCTCCCTCGATCGGCCCTGGCCCTTCCGCGACGATCGTCGGCGGCATGGGCACGGGCGGTCATCATCCTGCTGGTCGAGCTCTGCGTGCCTGGAGCCCGCTTTCGCGTCGGTCAGCATTAGCGCTCTGTCGTCGCGGCGGCGCTCGTGATCTACTTCTGGGCGAGGGCTGCAGGCACCGTGGCTGTTCGGAACCTGCATGCTGCTTCCGCTCGTGTCGTTGTTCGCGCTTTCATCGCGAACATGTCGGTTTGCGCCCGAGGGGCGCAGCCATGCCTCCGACAGACGCTTTCTCGTTTCCGTGGAAGCCGACGCTCGCATGGCTGCCCGGCGTCGTTCGCGTTCGGGCTGCGCGAATCGAGCCAGTATTCGAGCGGATTCGGCCTCATTCCGCGTTCGGGACGTTGGCCATGGGGTCCTGCTGTTCCTGCTCATCTATCGCCAGGGCGCAGCTTTCCAGTTCGCCACGCTTCCATCGCGTGGTATGCCGCTGATGGCATGTGCGTTTCTCGAGCTTCCGGCCTCAGCCGGTTCAACGCGCAGGTCTCCAACTCCTGCGCTATGGCAGGCTATGCGGCGTTCTCGGTGCTCATCATGCTGCTGATGGCCTCGATGTCGTATCGCTACGGCATGTCGGCGCTCTGGCTGTTCGGGATGAGCGCGGCGTGCGCTGCTTGCCGATCATAGGGCGCAAGGCGTCCGTCGGCATCGAGGCCCTGATCGCCAATCCTGAGACGGCGAGCCTGATCGATAGGCTCCATCACCGTCGCCATGGTCATCGTTGCGACCATCCTGTTCGCAAGCGAGAAGGACCTTTTCACACGCTGGGAGTCCGCTGCGCGACGACGGCGACATCGAGGGTCGGTGCCCAGGAAGACCTCATGGCCGCCGATGCGCGACGACGGCGGCCAATCATGCGCCTCTCGCAGGGAAGCCGAGATCCTTGCGATGCTCGCTTCGGGAAAGACGGGCCCGCAGATCCAAGACGAGGCTCTTCATCTCGAAGGATACGGTGAAGACCCATATCAAGCATATCTATCGCAAGCTCGACGTCCATGCGCGCGACGAGCTCGTCGCCTCGTCGAGGCGACCGAGGCCAAAGGCGTAGGCAGTCGCGACCGGAGCGTCGAGGGCCAGCTCGAATCGATCGTCCCTGACCCTATCCTGCTTCTTGCGGCATGCCGCCTGACGGACGGATTCCCCGCAGCCTCAGTCGCGCGTGAGCTTGCGGTGCAAACGGTGAGGCTCAGCGGCCTCGGCGCCCAGGCGCTCCGTGCGGTTCGCCTGTAGTCGGCGAAATTCGCTCGAACCAATACCAGGCTCCAGGGTTCTCGTCGGTTTCCTTCCAGGCCAGGATATGCGTGGCGATGCGATCGAGGAACCAGCGGTCGTGCGAGGTGATGACCGCGCAGCCGGGGAACGCGAGCAGCGCTTCCTCGAGGCCTTCGAGCGTTTCGGTATCCAGGTCGTTGGTGGGTTCGTCGAGCAGCAGCAGATTGCCGCCCTCTTTGAGCGTGAGCGCGTTCAGGCGGTTCCGCTCGCCGCCGGACAGGATGTTCGAAGGTTTCTGCTGGTCGGATCCTTGAACCGAACGCGCTCACGTAGGCGCGGCTCGGTATCTCGGACTCGCCGACGATCATGTAGTCGTTGCCGTCCGAAACCACTTCCCAGACGTTCTTGCGCATCGAGCCCGGCGCGCATCTGGTCGACAGTACGAGATCTGACGGTCTCGCCGATCTCGAGCGATCCGCCCGTGACGCCTCCCTTGCCGACGATCATCTTCGAACAGGGTCGACTTGCCGACGCCATTGGGCCGATCTACGCCGACGATGCCGTTGCGCGGCAGATTGAAGGACAGATCGTCGATGAGCACGCAGCCGCCGAACGCCTTGGCGGTGCCCGCGACGATGACCTTGTTGCCGAGGCGTGGCCTGCGGGCGGATGTCGGTGTAGTCGACGCTGCGCCAGCGCCGCGGCTTCGTGCCATCTGCTCGTGCGCGCTCGAGGCGGGCTGTTCTTCGCCTGGCGGGCCTTCGGCGAGCTACGCGCCCATTCGAGCTCGGGCGCATCTTCTATCGCGCGCCTCTCCGGCCTGCTGGCCCTGGAGCGGCGAGGCAGGCGGCAGCACTTCGTCTCCGAGGCAGATCGAGTAGTTGCTCCTTGTAGGGGTAGAGCTGTCCCACGGTCGACTTCGCAGATCCAGTTCCGGGCGATGCTGTCCAGGGCGTAGCGGTCGCGCGTGACGGCGGAGACGGCGCCCCATGAAGTGTTCTTCAGGAACTGCTTCGAGCTGCAGCACCGAGTTCGGCGTCCAGATGGCTGGTGGGTTCGTCGAGCAGCAGCAGGTCGGGCGCTCGGCGGCAGCTTGCGGAGCGCGACGCGCGGCGTTCCCCGCCCGGAGGAGGATATCGATGGGCGCTTCGGGGTCAGGGAACGCACGAAGCGCATCGAGTGGCTCGCCGCGATCTGGGCTGTCCAGATCCCAGCCGTTCACCGCGCCGATTCTCATCCTGGAGCCGGCGCATTCCCGGCCATGAGGCGCGTCAGAAGTCGGCATCGGGCTCGCCCATGGGCATGCCGATCTCGTTGAAGGGCGAGACCTTTGGCGAGCGCTGCCCGCCGAAGGCGGCTCAGACGTTCTCGTAGACGTTCTGTAGTCCTCGCCGGAGCGGCGGTTCCTGCCGAGGATGCCCACGCTGTAGCCCGGGTGGGGCGCGCTCCGTTGGAGACCTCTTCCATGTACCAAGCCATGATCTTGAGCAGCGTGGACTTGCCCATGCCAGCTCGGCGGACCTACGACGCCGATCTCGCGCGTAGAACGCCATCGATGCCGTCGTCGAGGATGACCTTGTCGCCGTGCGCCTGGCGCGCCTGGGTACATCTGGTAGATGAATTCCGCCGCTGAGGTGCTTTACCTTTCTATCAGGTGCGCGCTGAGGGATGGATGGTCTCTATAGGCGGGCTGCTCGTCGAGGTTCTTCTGCACGACGATGCCGAGCAGGCTGGTCGCTGCGCACGACGAGCGCGGCGCGAGGCTGCTTCGGCATCGATGCTCGGTCGCATCGGGGAAAGTACTCGCGCGCGCGAGCAGGCGTCGAGGATCCTCAGCGCGGCGCTCAAGCCAGGCTACGGCGATAGCGCGCGATAGCGCGCGGCATCGATTTCGCCGCAAGCCTCGACGAGCTTCGCGATGGACCTCTGGCGTCCGCGCGCCTTCCCTGATGACCGCATACGTGCCCGGTCGTTCCGGGGTGCAGAGCGATGAGCGGACGCGGGTTGAGCGCGCTTCCGGAGCGAATAGACGGCTTTCCTGATACGTCCTCCTTTGTACGGGTATTCGAGGGTGTCGGGTAGGATGAATATGCGTGTCTGGGAGGGCGACGCGCGGCGCGCCTGTCGCGCGCGATATCGGCGGAATGCGGCGTCCTGCTCGGAAGAGCTCCAGATCGCGCGCATCGCCGTCGCGCGAACCGACGCCTCATGAGTGAGCGTGTCGACGATTTCCGCACGTCAGATGAGCAGGATGGAGCGAAACCGTTTCCGAAGATCGCACGCGTGGGCGAAAGGCCCGGTAGAAATGGTCACACAGATCACGTGCGTGGTACGGGCGGCTTTCGGACTGCCTCGAAAGCCGATGGTCGTAGGCGCGTCCGGCGTGGACGCCTGCGGGATCTCGTCGTCAGGCGCGCGAAGACACTCCGGCGAGCGAGATGGTCTCGCGGTCGAGGAACGATTCTCGCGGTAGTTGATGAGCATCGGGACGACGAAGACCGGATGCTTCTCTATGGGCGTGCACCACGTCGCAGCATGAATCGTGACGATGAAGGCGATGTTCTCCCCGTGGGAATCTCGTGCGTGCGCGTCAGTGTCGCGGCGCGGTCGCGGCGATCGATCGGCCGTGGGATGGTCGATGCCGTCGACGCTTCGACGGGAAATGTCGGGCGAGAGGGGTCTCGTGGGCATAGCGCGTCCGTGCGAGTTCGCTCGCGTTTCGAGTTCGGTGATGCGGTACGGCTTCGAATGCGTGCTCCGGCGAGGTCTCCGGCCTGGGTTTTGAGGACCGCGGCCTGCCGCGCGAGGCTGCGATGCGCTTTTGATGAGGTTTAGAGATGAAATCTGGCATGACGCTCCGTCTCGGCGGCGTTCGAAGGAATCGCCCGCGCACGGGCGCCAGGCGCGCGGTTCATTCTAATATGCGCTCCGCATGCACGGCAGAATTGGCAGATGCATTGCAAATGCTCACGCTCCGCGTCGGTAATGCTATCATTCCATACGCTATGCGAAATGACAGCGCCTTTGGTGCCTTTGGGCACGTTTGAACGGCGGCATATGCTCAATACATTGCGTGAGATACTCGCAGGAAGGAGCTGGCAGTGGCGCAGCTCAAATCAATGAACCTCGCGGTGATCGACCTGTACGTTATCAAGACCGTGCGCGGCGCCGTTCTGGGCTGGATTTGGCTGCTCGTGAAGCCGCAACGGCGGTCGCGGTCTTCTGGTTCGCCCGCTTGCGCTGGGCCTACGCGCCTGCGGCGGCGTTACGGAGATACGCACCCATCTCTGGCTGTCCTGCAAAGCGTCATTCCCACGTTCTCTCGCGGTGCGACCTCGCTCAACACCGGCGCCACACATATAACGGCGCTATCCGTTCCTCGTGAACCGCATCCATTTTCCCGCTCTCGTCCATATCGCTGTTCATGCGCTTTCGCAGTTCATCATCTTCCTGATGCCTCTATGGCTCTGCTGCTGATCGCGTGCGTCGTGAAGGGGTATGCGCCGTCCGTCTACGCCGCGCTGCAGCTCGTGCCCGTGTCGCCGGTCATGCTCGTGTTCTGGACGATGTTGCTGTCATGGTCCTCGGGTTGTCGGCCTCGAGCGAGGACTTCTCAACTCTCCTGAGGGCCGCGACCTAGCTGCCTTCTGGATCCTCAGGCGTCATCTCACAATCTGAGCAACCTTCCGCATCACACACGGTCACCAAGATCGCCTTCAAACTTTCGTCGTCACTTCTGCGTAGGCGTCTCTGCGCCCGTCTGCCGCGATAAGTGGGCTGGTTGTGGGACAGAAGCTGTCGCTTGTGCCCTGCTCGTCATGCGCCCGCTCTGACGCTCGTCGTCATGCCGTGGAACCATGCGCTCCAGGAAAGGACGTGGCCGATGTCCTTTAACGAAGCAGCCATCGCCGTGCCCGAGGAATTTCCGTCGTCCCTTCTGGGGTGCGCGACTGAGGATTCCGCAGCCGATGTGGCCATTCAGTTCGAGCACGTACGTCATCAGATGTGCAAGCTGTTCCCCGAGCGAGGCGAGGCTTGGCGCTTCATACGCTCTCGAAGAGGACTCGGCTACAGGAGGTCCTCGCCAGCAAAGACGCTGGTTTCACGATCCATCGCGGCGAGGCCGTCGCGTTTCTGGCAGCAATCGGCGCCGGCAAGTCAACGGCGCTCAGATCATCACCGGCGTCGCGTATCCGACGCGCCGGCCGCCGTCACCGTGCACGGCCGCGTACGCGCCCTGCTCGAGCTCGCCGTGCTTCGACCACCAGCCTCGGCGGCCGAGAACATACCGCGCCGCGCGGGCAGCTCCTGGGGCTTTCAGCCAGGTTGCGCGACCTCGAACCCAAGATCATCGAGAGTTCGCCGAGCTGCGACTATGTCGACCAGCCTATGCGCACTTGCAATATTCGAGCGGTATGAAGGCGCGTCTCTGGCTTCGCGTTCGCGAGTTCCATCGCACCGGACATCCTCGTCAAAGTCGACGGGCGCTGTCGTCGACGACCGCCGATCCCAGCGCAAGTGCACTCGCTCGCGTGCGCGAAAATCATCTCGGACTCGCGCGTCACGGTCCTGTTCGTCACGCATTCATCCAGCTCAGCAAAGGAATTCTGCAAGCGCGGCATCGTGCCGCAGGCAGGACGGCACATCTTCGAGGTGCGACGTCAAGGCCGCCGTCGAATTCTACGAGAAACGCTTCTAGGCGATTATCAGCGCACATCGGGCACCTTCTGAGGTGTTGCGTCAATCTCCCTCGCGGTGACGCTGCTGATGGTCGTCGTCAAGCGGCTCGCGTTCGCCTGAACGCGATCGACTATCGGGCAAAGCGCGCCGCGTCGTCGCGATTCGTCGCGCGCATGGGCAGCGTCTATGTTCGTCGGCGTGATCGGGGCGCTCGTATTCAAGCGTCTTCGCCGAGCATCCGCTGAACTGGCACGGCTTTCGAGCGCCCGCTCCTGGGTGCTATGCGGTCAATTATCAAAGGGCGTGCCTCGTCGGTCTTGCAGGTCACGATGCCCGTCGGCGCCGTCGACGACGTGAGGTCCCTCGAAACCCTCGGCGAAGCTGCTCGGCCAGATCGTCGGCGTCGCATCATCGCGCGCGTCCGGTCCCGCTTTCGTCGATCAACAACCTCTCCCGGGGCGGGCCATATCGAATTCTGCTGGCTCGGTATCCGCTGACGGTGTTCTACCTGGCATGGCGTTCATGCACGTCATCATCTTCGTGGACGGCCTCGACGCAGCCACGCGGTGCATCGTCGGCACTCGCTGCGCTCACGCTCTTCTTCATCGGCATGTCAGCTCCGCCTCGGAAGTCGCCATGTTCGCCGTCGTGCTCTTGGTGCGCCTGCCTCGGGTTCTTGCGTTACAACCTATCGGCGAGGCATCTTCATGGAGAGTTCAGGATCGCTGTTCCTCGGCGCCACGCTCGGCGTCATCTCGCTTCTGGGCGTCATCGCATCGTCCACGCTCGTGGTCTGTGGTCGCGACTCATCGTCATCGCGGCCGTTCCCATCGCGTCTACGCTCGTTGCCATCATCAGGCGCGTGCTAACCACCAGCCTATCCAGCAGGCCGATGCGAAGCATCTGCACCACAAGCTCCTGCGCGAAGGGTACTCGGTGCGCAAGTCGGTTGCTGATCGTCCACGGCTGGACGGCGATGCTCGCGTTCGGCGCGTTCGTCATCTCCGCAACCTCTCGGGCATCGCCGCGCTGATCGTCTTCGTCGTGCTTGCAGGGCGGCGTCGTTCGCCATCCTGCTGCGTCTCGGCATCTTTCGAACGGTGCTGCGCCATCACTACAACCGGCGCCGCGGCCCTGCGCTTTCCACCACATCGCTGACGACGAAGGCGTCATGCGTGATGCGTCCGGCGAATCCGATGCGTCCGATGGAGCAGGCGGATCCGACGCGCCCGACGGAACCTGCGCGGCCGATGCGGCCGATCGATCGGGGAAAGCCGACGAGCCTCGCCTAGATTCCGGCGGGGTGGGCGTGGCCCGGCGAGGCTTCCGATCACCTTTCGAGGGGCTGCGAAGTGCGGATTCTTCCAAACCGCACCCTCCGCTACTTAAGGTAGTGCTTCAGGAACTTGGGTCAGGTAATGGAAATACGTGATGTGGCTCCAGAGCGGTGCGCGAAGGTGTCGCAGCGCCGAAGGCAGTGGCAGCCGTGCGCCTTTGCGCGCGACGAGCGCGAGGCGCCTTCGATTTTGAGGCGGTTCGTCCACGCAGAATCGCGCATCGAGCTTGGTCGGCACGACCTTGGAACAGGGAACAGGCGGCTTGAGGCCGCTTGGCGACGGTCTTTCCTCCACGAACTGCTCGACGACTCGGCTTGACGAGAGTTCTCACCAGCGTAGAGGTGGTAGTGGTGAGCGTCCGGGGCGGGCGTTCATCTCAAGGAACGTGCGTGTGCGCCGCGCGTCGTCACATGACGTCGGAAAGTGCCGCAGCCGTGATAATCGAATTTCATGACCAGGCGTGTCGCCGCATCGACTCGAATGCTGGTGGCACGGCTCGATCCACGGTGCTCGCCGATGCAGACGGGATTCGCTGCGAGCGCCGAGGGTCGTGACTCTGAAGCAGCGGCACATGGCCGACACGCAGATGATGCGCACGCGTCGCCGCGGGTCGCAGAAGACCGTGTGATGCTGTAGATGGACGGTGTCGTCTGCCGATGCGGTCCTGCAGGAGCAGCCTCGCTTTGCATAGGACGAGCGTTTACGGCCTCGAACATCTTCTCGAGATCGGCGCGATCGAAAGATCCTCTCGGCGACCTTCTCTCTTTGCGGGGAATTCCGCATACTGCAGGCTGCAGACGCAGGCTTTGCAGATGACGGGATAGCCGCCGAGTCCGGAGCTTCCTCGTCGGACGGCAGCTCGATCGCGCTGACGTCCAGCTCGAAGGTCAGCGGACGATCGACGCCGACGCGATCGCAGGCGGCGTAGAACTCGTCTTTCATGCATGATGCTTTCGGAACTGCTCCAGGGGCAGGCACGCGCGACGCATCGCGCGTCTTCGCCGCATACGCCGCGATGAGCCTCGCCCTGCATTCGCAGAGAAAAGCGCGCGTACAGTCGCCACGACCTGAGCAGCACGGAACATCAGCGCCTGGCCGCCGCACCTGCGCGACGGTCTTCTTGTCGCCAGGCCGAGGCAGATGGGCGGTGTCTCGATCCCGTGGTCGAGCGATCGCATCGAGGAACTTCGACGAGGGTGACCATCTTGACATCGCGTTCGAGCAGATCTGCTGCGCACGCCGTGAGCCTCGTGCGTGCGGCGCGCGCGGAGCAGGGCGAGGATGTCTCCACCGAAGATGACGGGCTTGATGTCTCATGGCGATCTTCGATCCTCGTTCGTGTGCGCGGAGCCGCACGGATCAGACTCGGGTGGAGTTCCGTGACTCGGGGATTATACTGCGAAGCATGCGCGCGGTGCGCTGCGCGCGGAGCCGCACGGAACAAAGGGAAAGCCGTCGTTACGGGAAATGCCCTCGCGAAAGAGAGGGCTGTCGGCTGAAGAGGGTTTCCCGAAGGAAGGGCGTGCGGCCCCATCGCGGTTCAGCACCTGCGGAGGAAAAAGGCGTGCAGCCCCATCGCGGCTTAATCGACGCGTTTTCCGAGGTCGTCTCCAAGGTAGGATTTCAAATCCTCCCACTGCAGCGCGGCTCTAGTGGGTATCCCTGTTCCCACAGGTCGAAGAGCTTCGCCGGTGCATGCTCGATATTGCCGATGGTCACGGGCTCCGGGCGGCTGGATCACAGTGCATGCCCCGGCCTGTGCAGCTCGCGCGCCCAGCAGATACGCAGTTGTAGTCGATGGCGATGGCGCACGCGCTCGAGGAACTTCGGGTAATCGCGATACGCGCGTTCCATCAGGCGCGAAGCTTTTCTTCCTGCGCACGAGCGACGCGTCGCGCGTCAGGACCACGATATGCTTGCCCGATCCGCCGAGCGTCGCGGAAAAGCCCAGGGGCACGCTGTCGCAGGTGCCGCTGTCGAGCAGCTTGCCGTCCACCTCCACGATCTTGGCCGCGAGAGGCAGCTGCGGGACGCTTCAGGTAATCGATGTCGGCCATGGATCTGATGCGGTGGTAGTCGGCCTGCCCGGTCCTCGATGTTGCTCGACACGGCATAGAGGGTGCATGGGCGATGATTCTGAATGCGCCACGTCGAAAGGATTGGTCTCGAGGATGCCTTCGAAGACGAAGCCGTCGCCGAACACCGTGCCGCAACGCGCGAGTTGTTGAAAGACAGGGTAGCGCGATCGGGGCCGTATTTGACGTTGACGAAGCAGGTGCGCCCGACTTCGCCGGCCAGATAGTCGTAGCCGTTGAGCGATCCGGCGCTCGCCGACGACGTTTTGCACCAGACGTCGTGATCCATGCGAAATCGAGCACGCCCGCCGTGAACTGCCGCGCATCGCGCCGCCTCAGTGACGAGGTTCGCGCGCGAGCCTCGCCCGGGCGTATGCAGGCGCGGCGTCGCTGACGGTTTGTGTGAATATGCCTCGTCGTACGTGCCCTTTCGTTCGCTCGGGAGAAGCTTCATCGTCGGGCACTCCGCCGTCGCGTCAAGGAGCCGCGCACGGCAGTGTCGCGAACCTGCGGTCGCAGGTTGCGCGGGCGGCCGTCAGCGCCGCACGCATGCGATCGCCGCCCATGCGTCGTCGCAGGGTCAGCCGGCCGGCACGTCCGGCTTCGCATCTTCTTCAAGAATCGCGATAAAAGGTTGCGCACAATGTAAACTGTATGATAGTATTCACGGCGTAAGAGAGGCCGGCACGAAGCCCGCGCCGCGAGCTTCCGCATGCGGGCGCACACGAAAGGTCAGACGATGGCCGAGATCATCAACGCAGCGAATTTTCGAGGAAAAAGGTCCTCAAGAACAGCAAGCCCGTCCTCGTGGACTTCTTCGCCACCTGGTGCGGTCCGTGCAAGATGATGTCTCCTGTCATCGACGAGATCGCCGCTGAGAGGCCGTCGTCGCCGACGTCTTCAAGATCGACGTCGACGAGAAACCAGTCCATCGCCCAGAAGTACCAGGTCATGAGCATTCCGACTCTCATCGTTTTTCGAGCATGGCCAGGTCAAGAAGCAAACGCTGGGCGCTCAGCCCAAGGCTGCGGTGCTCGACCTGCCGCGGTAAGGCAGCGCGGCATCCCATGAAAGCGCGCGTCCGATCGTGCGCGTCCAACGTATCGGTTCGCTGCCGCCGCCCCTCTAGAGAGGAACGAACATGAGCGAAGCGAACCGCTCAACGTCGCCATCATCGGCAGGGCCCGCAGGCATGACCGCCTCGCTGCACGCGGGTCAGGCGGCCTTTCGACCGTATCGTCTCGAACGTATGCCGGGGCCAGATGACCACCACCGACGCTCTCGACAACTATCCTGGATTCGCCGAAGCGGAACCTCGCGCCTCGTTCGCGATGAGCGCGCAGGCCGCCCGCTTCGGCGCGCAGGGCCAAAACCGATGAGGTGGTCGGGCTCGACCTCGCGTCGACGCCGAGCGCATCGTGACGGCTTCGGGCGAGGAATACGCCGCCGACGCCGTCATCCCGCGATGGGCGCTGCCCCGCGCCCGCTCGGCATCCCGCATGAGACGAGCTGCGCGGCAAGGGCATCTCCTATGTGCGACCTGCGATGGCGGGTTCTTCAGCGCTGGTCGCCGTGGTCGTGAACACCGCCGTGAAGACGCCATGTACCTGGCGAATATCTGCGCCGAGGTGCATCTGGTCCATCGCGCGCGCGACGCTGCGCGCCGACGCGATCTACGCTAAGCCGCTCGGCGAGCTCGAAGAACGTCACCGAAGACATGAGGCCGCCGCCGTGACGGCGTGCGCGAGGAAGACGGACGGGTCGCGGGCGTGCTTTATTCGCGACCTGCGACCGCGCGAGGTCGCGGACTTGGATGCTAAGCGCGCCTTCGTCGCCGTGTCTCTGCCCAAAAGCGACATTCTGCGCGACACGCATCGAGCTGGATGAGCGCGCTACGTCGTTGCGGGCGAAGACGGCAAACCTCCATTCCGGGCGTGTTCGTGGCGGCGACGTGCGCACGAGCAGCTGCGCTAGGTGGTTACCGCCGTGGGCGACAGCGAATGCGGCGATCCGCCTCGAGTTCTGTCGTTCGAATAAAAGCCGTAGACTGACTCCCGCAGCGGACCCGGCTGCGGAGAGGAATCTGCGTCGCGGTGCGGCGCCCCTTTAACGTCAACGCCCGCTTCGACGGGGATCCTGCGATGAATCGAGGCGCTATGGGAAAGAGACTCGTATCGATATTCGTCACCGTATGCGCGTTCGCGCTGTCGGCGTTGGCCGGATGCTCGTCGAACGCATCGTCCGCCGAGGACGGATCGCGCGCCCGCGATGCGCATCGGCACGATGCAGACCGAGACGCGCCTGTCTGGATCGCGCAGCAAGGTTCTATGATGCCGAGGGCGTTTCGGTCGACATCGTCACGTTCCAGAGCGCCCAGGAGCTTTCGGCCGCCTTCGCCTCGGGCGATATCGATGCCGCCATGACCGATGTCCAGACCGCGGCCACGCCTGCAGGGCGTCGGAACCGACGAGCCTTGCGTGGGTCACGCTCGGCGCCGATGCGAGCCAGGGCCGCTTCGGCATCATGACCTCGCCCGAAAGCGGTATCACCTCGCTGGCGGACTTGCAGGCACGCCTATCGGCGTCGGTCGAACACGGTCCCTCGAATACGTCGTGACCGTCTCATGGAGGCCGGGTGCGGACGACCAGATCGTCAAGGAAGAGATCAGAAGCTTTCCGGTCCGCTTCGAATCCATGACGGAATCAGCAAGTCGCCGCTGCGGCCCTTTCCCGGCAGCCTGCTCGCCCTCGGCGAGTCGTCGGGATGGTCTCGCGGACGATTCCTCAGCGACAACACAGCCGAGTCGGTCTCTTGCTGCGTGCGCGGATCGGGCGTCGAGCTGAGGGGCTGATGCGCTTTCAAAGCATCGGCGGCGCGGGATGCCGCCGTCGATCGCGTGAACGCTGATCCCCGAGTCCTATCGCAGCCTGCTCGTCGAAAGCGCGAACCCGCCTGCGCCCGTCGCCGAGACGTATCGCATCTCGACGTATCCGAAGACGAGCACGCCTGCGTCGCGGCATGGTCCAGCCTGCGCTCGACGGATGCTCGAAAAGGGATACCTGTCGTCTTGCCATGGTCTACGACGAATCGACCGGCGCCTTCTCCCTAGCCCTCGGATAGTTTTGACGTACCGCGCCGCGCAGGCGCGATCGCTGCGCCGCACGGCGTGGTACCATCATCGGCCGACCGACGACATCCGAGTTACGGGCGCTCATGCGACGCGGGCCTTTTCGCCTTTCAAGAGGAACGAACCATGGACGAAGATTTGAGAGAGAAGCGCACGAAGATCATCGAGGGCTGCGCGGAGATCGAGTGAGAAGCGCGATCCGCCGTGCTTAAGCCGACCAAGCGGGAAATACACGCGTGTCTCGGTAGCTGAATTCGGCGAATCAGGCGGCGCGTAGCAAGGCGAACGACCATCTGCAGCAGCATGCAGGGACACTCGACGACGCGGAAGCGAGACGTCGGCGACCCGATATGCGCGAATCTCGCCCAGGGAAACCATCGCGGAGTCGGAAGCTGCTGCCGCTGCGTGCGCGTGAGACCAATACGTCGCGTCATGTCGGCGACGATCCGGCTGACGAGAAGCGACATCATCGTCGAGATCCGCGGGAGCGGCGGGCGGCGACGAGGCGGCCATCTTCGCGGGCGACCTGCACAAGATGCACGTGCGCACTTCGCGAGTCGCGCGCGGGTGGAAGTCGAGAATCTCGACGCGCTCCGCATCCGAGGCCGGCGTGCCTCAGAAGATCGAGTCTGGCGTCAAGCGACTACGTCTATCTCGCCCGCGAAGTTCGAGTCGGCGTCCATCGCGTCCAGCGCGTCTCCAAGACCGAAAGCCAGCGCATCCAGACTCGACGGCCACCGTCGCGGTTCTGCCCGGCCGACGAGATCGATGTGGAGATCGATCGAAGCGCGACCCGCGCATCGACGCGTCGCGCAGGCGCCGCGGCCAGTGTCAACACGACCGACTCCGCCGTGCGCATCACGCATCTTCCGTCCGGCCTGGTCGTGCAGTCTCAGGATCAGAAACTCGCAGCTCCAGAACAAGATCGGCGGCGTATGGCGCGTCCTGCGTGCCCGCCTGCGGACGAGAAGATGCTCGCCGAGCAGCAGTCAAATGCCGGACGCGTGAACGCCTCGCGCAGATCGGCTCGGCTGATCGCGCCGAGGTGACTCAGGGACTACAACGCCCCTCAAGACCGCGCGACCGATCATCGCGTCGGCCATTATAACGGCACACATACAACGGCGTGCTGCTGCCGTCGACGGCCTGGCCGACCTTACTGTCGCGCCCAGGCCGCCGGATCGCGCTCCCGCAAGCTGGAACAGGCTGCCTAACCCGTGAACGACGTTTGGACGATACGTGCGACCCTCGATTGCGCGCGAGGCATCTCGCGCGCGCCAGTGACGTCAATCCGCGCGGTGTCGCGCAGCATCGGCTGTCGTTCGCCACGGGGCTTTCCCGCATCGAGCTCTATGCGCATCACGACCGCCCGCTTTCTCCTCGACGAGCGCGACACCTTGCGCGACGCCGTGCAGAGCGCGCTGCGGGGACGCGCTCCAATACATCCAGGGCACGGCTCCGTTCCGTTTCATCGAGCTCGAAGTGGCGCCTGGCGCCATTCCGAGACCCGGAGACGGAAGTGCTTGTCGACGAGGCGTTTCGCGAGCTCAGGACTTAGGCGCGTATGCGGCGCGGCGTCCGGGCCCTCATGCGAGAACCGTCGCTTCCGTCTTCGGAAGACGCCGCGTCGTCCGGGTCGGCGCGCAGGCGTCGCCGCAGAGGCGAACGGGCACGACGTGATGGCCTTGCCGTCGCCGATGTCTCGACCGGTTCGGGCGGCATCGCCTGCCATCGCTTCGGAACATCCCGACGCGCGCGTCGTCGCGACCGATACTCGCCCGATGCCGTCTAGCTCGCGCGGCGCAACGTCGCGCGCGACTCGGCCTCTCGGCGATCGCGCGGACGTGCGCGAAGCGACCGCGCGCCGCTTGCCGCCGATGCGCCGTTCGATCTCGTCATCTCGAATCCGCCGTACGCTCCGACCGCCGCCGTTCTGAACGATATGCCCCGCGAAGTGTCTGTCTCGAGCCGGCGCTCGCGCTGACGGGGGATGCGACGCCTGATGCTTTCGGCGATCTGATCGAGAGCGTGCCCTGCTGTCCTTCTCGGGTGCTTTGCCTGCGAGCCGCACGGAGGACCGCTGACGGGCAGGTTGACCCTGCGGAAGCGCAGGTCTTCACGCGTACGCACAGCATCTGACCTGGCAGGAAGGCCGCGCGTCCTCATTGCGGCGAAGGCTTCCTGATCCGCGTCGGCGCCATCGCTCGGGAGACGCGCGTGGTTTCGTGCGTGCCGCCCGACCGTATCGGATGATTCCCGCGCATGCCGTTCGACCGCATCGAGCCAGGTGCATACGCGCAAGGCATCGGGCGCTTCAACCGCCGTATGCTAGAATGACTGCCCGTATATATCAGGATATTGCAAAAGGAAAGCCATGCCGCTGTCCGATATCTTCAGCAACCCGGAGGCAGTTCGGGGAGCAACGTCGCGCGATCTCGCCATCGACCTCGGCACCGCTAGTACGCTCGTGGCTGTGGACCGGGAAGGCGTCGTCCGAATGAGGCATCGGTCGTCGCCATCGAACGTAGCACCCAATCGCGTGCTCGCGGTCGGCCATGAAGCGAAGCAGATGATCAACCATACGCCCGATGCGTTCTCTGTCGAACACCCGCTGCGCTGACGGCGTCATCGCCGACTACGAGGCCGAGGCCATGCTCTCCGCCTTCATCAACAGTGCCATCGACCGTCGTATCCGTGCAGGTCAAGCCTCGCATCGTCATCTGCATCCTGCGGCGCCACCTCGGTCGAGAAGCGCGCGGTCTTCGAAGGCGACATCCAGGCCGGTGCTCGCAGCCCTACCTGATCGAAGAGCCCATGGCGGCCGCCATGGAGCCGAGCGGCCGTCACCGAGCCGACTCGCCTGATGGTGGTGGACATCGGCGGCGGCACTCGAAGTCGCCGCCATCTCGCTCGGCGGCATCGTGACGTCGTCTCTGCGCCTTGCCGGGCAATAAGATGGACGAGGCCATCGCCATGCACCCGCAGCCTGCTCGGCATCAAGGTGGAGCGAGCGCATCGGCGGAAATCATCAAGATCAAGATCGGTCTCGATCCTCCCCGTTCAGACGGCCGCGAAAAGGACATGATCATTCCCGCCGGGATGTCGTCACCGAGCAGCGGCGCGAGGTCACCATCCAGTCCGGAAGACGTGCGCACGGCCCTTCAGCCTCCATCGAGGAGAGATGATCGTCCATATCACGAAACCTTCAAGAAGACCAACCCGGACTTGGCCAGCGACATCATCTCCAACGGCATCCTGCTGACGGGCGGCGGCGGCCTGCTTTCGGGCCTCGACCGCTTCCTCACGCAGCGCCTGAGATTCCCTGTCTGACGAGGCTGACACCGCCCTGACCAACGGGCCAGTGGGCCGCCTGAAGGTCCTCGGGAGACGCCGTCCGCCTCAAACAGACGCTCATGCGTTTCCAAGTAATCGCGCGCCGCGGCTTCGCCTGAAGATCCCAGCGTTCGAAGCTGCCGCGCGAACGCTCTGCTCGGCGATGCCTTTATCGCGTCAGCCCTGATCGCCGGCCTCTACGTGCATAGGATCGGCGGGCTGGCGCATGCGCGCGCGGCATCGCGCGTCCTCCTCTCCGGCGACGCTGCTCGGCGGCGCGTCTCGGGCGGGGAATCCACAGCGTCCGACGCGCTCGGAGAACACCGCGGCCGACGACGCGAGCTATTCCAGCCTGAAAGACGAGGAACGCTCTGCCTGCGGGCGGCCGTGATCGAGATGGAGAGTACCGCAGGAGCGCCGACCGCCTAAAGGGCTGCTCGATCTGCAGACCAGTACGAGCCCACGATGGTGACGGGGCGTGTCATCGCACGCAGCCGAGCGCGTGGAACCAGGTCATCACCCTGAACGTCGGCACGGACAACGGCGTCGAGGCGGGCTTCCCGTCATCGGGCCGTCGCTGCTCGGCCAGGTCATTTCCGGCACGACATCCACGTCGACGTGCGCTTGATCACCGATCCCCAGAGCGGCGTGTCGGTCTATATCCAGGGTCTCGCGACGGGCGTCGTGCGCGGATCGCTCGACGGGCTGATCCATCTCGAAGACCACGATTCCTCCGTCGCGGTCAAGGCGGGCAGCGTTTGCCACCTCGGCTCCTCGGCGGCGCCTCTTCGAGGCCTTCCCGGTCGGAACTGTCTCGAACGTCGAGACGCGGGCAGGCACGACCGACCGCACGATCGTCGTCACGCCGCTTTTCCGACGTCACCGCCTTGCAAGAGGGCGAGCGTCATCGCAGACCACGTCGAGAGCCAGGCGACCGAGCCGTCCTCTCGAACAGGCGAATGCGACCAAGAAGTGAGGCAGGTAGGAATATGCGCGAGAATCTCGGGCTCATCATCGCGGCATCGTCGCCCTTATCCTGCAGGTCGCCCTGGCGCCGAACGCCGCTCTATCGGCGCGCGCGCAGCCGGAACTTCATCCTCGTCTTCATCGTCGCGGCGTCTTCTTTTCAACCGCGCGGCGACGCGCGTTGGCTGGTGCCTGCGCTCGCGCTCGGCGCGCGTCCGATGCGTGCTGAGCACGCATCCGTTCGGCCTGATGTGGCGGGATTCTCGCCTCGCCACATTCGTTTCTCCTGTCCCGCGCCTCTTCGCCTTGCTCGACAACGATTCGCCCATCGTCCCCCGTGGTCGTGTCCATGGTCTGCGGCGGCTGGTCGAACAGCGCGTACGCGGTCGCCTACACGATCCTGCTGGGCGCCGATCACAGGATTCGGCGAAGCCATCGTCTCGCCGCGCGCTTCCCTGCGCCTGCAGCGGGATTGCGCGACGATCGCCCATCCTCATTCCTCGCCTTTCTACCGCGGCGCTTCCGGCCGCAAAAGGCGGTGGTCGGGAACGGCGCCGCACGTCCGAAGCAGCTCGACGACCATCATGCAACGCTGTGGTAGGGATCGCTAGCGCGGCGGCGGTTTATCTCGTTCGTTCTCGTGCTGGTCGCGGCATGCCGCGGCTTCGTCACCGGTACGCGCGCCGTTCCGCGCAGGATCGCGTCGCCGTCCCGCGCGATGCGTCGCCCTCGATCGGCACGTCCGCAGCTGCTGCGCAGTGCGGGAAACCGGCTAAGGATCGCCCGGGCAAACCGCCACGGCGTCGGGTGAACGACGACGTGCCGGTCGTTCTACGACCGCGATCAAGAACCGCTTCGCCGCGCTCGGCGCGTGCTCATCGCGGCCGTCTTCAGATTCGCTTTGCAGGTCAAGCTCTGGATCATGGTGGTCTTAAGCGCCGACCGCTATCGTCGCTGATCCGAGGTCAATCAGCTCACTCACGATCAAGACGCCGGCATCCTGCGGCCGTATGTCGACGCCGACGGCATCGAGCTCGTCGGCAGCGTTTCAGCGCGCGACGGTCCCTGGCCGATGCCTCGGTCGCGCATAGACCACTAAATGCCGTGCTTTTCATGCGCCTTTTCGGCCTTGCTGGGCATTCCCCACAGCATCGTGTCAGCGCATCCGCGAACGCTTTCCGAGGCGCGCAAGCCCAGCGCGCGAAGTCGCCGCGCACCCGCGCGAGCGCGATGTCGCGTTCCTCTCGGAGCATCCGGACGCATTTCCAGCGATCGAGAACCGCTCGCATCGCACCTATCCGTACGGCGCTCGCGGCCAGCCGCTCGATGCTCGGGAACCACTCGCGGCCGAGAGCCTGAGACGCATGCCCGTGGGAACCGACTACCAGCGGCGACGCGGGTAGGGAGGTCCGGAAATGTCGAAGCGGCCTTCGAGAACGTCCTGTCCGGCGAGCATGGCGATGCCGTCGTCGTCGCCGACGACGTTTCTCGGTGCATTCCGTCGAACGCGAGACGCGTCCGACCCAGGGCAACGACGTGCATCTGACCATCGCCGCCCGCGTCCAGCGGGCCGCGGAAAAGCCGCGCTCATCGCACATGATCGCGCCGGAAGGCGTCATCGGCGGGGGCACGGGCACGGCGGGCGCCATCGATCGCGATGGACGTGACGAACGGCGACAAGTGCTGCGTGGCGAGCTTCCCGAACCACGATCCTGCCAACTTCATCGGCGGTCATCTCCCAGGGATGACCGACGCTTCTAACGCGGACTTGGCGCGCAAACCCCCTCATCAACCGGCTGCATCGGCCGGAACCCATCCGGCCGCCTCCACGTTCAAAGGCCTTCGTGGGCATGGCCGCGCTCCATTACGGCATCGCGTCTTCGGACAGCGGCTGGAACTGCACGGGCACCTGGACCCGGATTCCGGCGACAAGTACGCGCAGAAAATGCTGGAAGGAAGGCGCACAGCGGTACCTCGATCTCAGGGGAGGCGTCGTGAACTCGTGCGGACGTCGTCTACTACGATATCGCGGCCCCAGTTCTACTCATCGCCCGACGATCCAAGGAGACGCCCACGCAGGATTTCGCGATGAAGTTCGGCATGGTCGAAGACGGGCATCATCCTCTCGCGAAGAGGCTGGCAACGTGCCTACGCCTGAATGGAAGAAGCACTACGCCAACCAACCCGAAGAGGGCAGTGGGTTCCGGGCGACATGAGCGAACACCGCCATCGGCCAGGGCAACGTACTCGTCACGCCGTCAGCTCGCCGTCGGGTACGCGGGCGTGGCCACGGCAAGCTCCCTGACGCCGAACCTGCTCTGGAGGTCCGCAATCTGCAGGCGAGACCGTCGTCACCGGCACGTCCAAGCTTTCGACATCAAAGGCGTCCAACGACGCCGAATACTCGTTCATGCGCGATGCCCCGCGCGGCGTGGCCTTGGAGGACGGGCGATGCAGCCAGACGCTTTGCGAAGTGCGGGCGGCTTCCAATGCGCCTGCAAGACGGGCACCGGCGAAAGCCACCGGCGATCGCGACGCGTCTTCCCGGTTCGTCGCGTACGCGCCCCTACGATGATCCGAAGTACGTCGTGTCCCTGTGTCATCGAAGAGGCGGCTACGGCGCCGACACCGTCGCTGTCGCGGCCGATGTCATGGAGGCCTGCGTGGAATATGGCGCCGGCACGCTCGATGCCGAACGACCTACGTCTCCGAAATCACGCACTCCATCGAATACGTCGCCAAGCACGGGCGAGGCGGCTTGAGTAGTATGGCGTTTTCGATGGCCTAACCAGGTCGAGCATCTGCGCCGCCGCACGATCCCGGACACGCCGGTCGGCTCCTCGCGCCCGTTCGTGCAGCAGGATTCCGCAGGCACGACGCCCTTGCAGTTTCTCGGCGTGCTCGCGTGCCTCGTGGCCTACGGGCTCGTCGTCGCGTGATTCCGCCGTGCAGTGGCAACGAAACCTCATTCGTTCACCCGCCAGCTGACGGGCATCGCATCGGCGCCATCCTGATGCTCATCATCAGCCGCATGGACTATCGCCAGCCTGCCGCGTTATACGACGCTGCCGCTCATCGTGAACGTCGTGCCCATCCTCTCCCCGCATCTGCCTGTGGTCGGCGTCGAAAGCCACGGCGCGCGCAGCTGATCAATCTCGGCATGCGGCCTCAGCCGGGCGAGTTCGCCAGATCGCGGTCATCCCTGTTTGGATGCGGCTGATCGCGCGCTACGGCGCGCAGCTCGACGATTTCGGGAATACCTCGCGGTGCGTCGGCATCATGGCCGTGCCGTTTCTCGGCATCACTGACGCAACCCGACCTGGGCACCGGTCTCGTGTACCTGTTCATCGATGCCGTCGCGCTTCGTCATGGGCGGCGCGCGCCTGCCATCTACTCATCACGCCTCGCGGCCTTCATCGCGCCTCATCGCCGCGTGGTCTTCGCTTTCGGACGAGGGTTCTCAGGGCGCGCGACCGGCCAGTACCATCTGCTCAGGATTACCAGCGCAGCCGCCTGTTCGTTGTTCATGAACCAGGGCGAGGATTCCTCCGATAGCGGCTACAACCTCAGCAGGCCATGATCGCCGTCGGATCGGGCGGCTTTCTGGGAAGAGGGTTCTGGCAATGCGACCCAGTCGAGCCCCGGCTTTCGTGCCTGAAGCTCCGACCGATTTCATCTTCTGCGTGCTCGCCGAGCAATTCGGCTTCGTGGGAGCTGCAGCTCCCTCAGCGTATCTGGCGCTCATCCTCAGCATCCGCTATCGCGCGCAACGCCGCCGATCTGCATGGAACGCCTCATCGTCGCATACGCATCGTCGGGATGTGGTCTTCCGAGATCCTCGAGAACGTCGGCATGAACATCGCATGCCCATCACGGGCATTCCGTTGCCGTTCGCTGAGCTATGGAACGTCGTTCGTAGCTTGTGGAATTTCATGCTCGTCGGCCTCTATCTGGTCGGTGATGCTCGCGGGGAGCAGCGACGGTCTCGACAATCATCGGAGGATCCTGCGAATATCCCTTATCGACATCAAGACGCTGCTCGCCCGGGGTGACTCGACGTCGAGGCCGCCCGCACCGTGCCTCTGTCCGTACTCGGTTCTGATCGACGACTCCGCCTCCGCCGATCTTGCCGCATTGTGCGTTCGAGCTTCGCCTCGGCGTCTCCCTCAGCGCGCGTCTCGCCTGAGTACTTTCGACGACGGTCGCGCGCTGTTCGATCCAGCAGACATGGTCGTCATAGCCGCAGGCACGACGCCCGGTGGGGCCAGGTGGCGGAAGATATCCGCCGTGCGCGCATTCCGTCTCATGGTGGTCACCGCGAGTCCCGTGGCGGTTCGGTCGGCGGCCGAGGCCTGCAGGCGTTCTGCTGCCTGCCGATCTTGCATCGCCCTGATCGCTGCCGGGTCTGACGTGATTCCGCTGTCTCGGCCTGTGGTCGTGCTTCCGGAGCTGCCGGTTGCCGCTCCCGATCGAGCTGGCGCAGATCGTGCAGGATGCCGCGCAAGACGGCATTTCCCTGAACCCATCCCGCTCTCGGTCGGCATGATGGAAAGCGCCTCGCGCTGCGCATGGGTGAATGGGTGTCGCGACGTTCAAGGAGACGCTGGGCTGTCGTATGCTGCAGTATTCGATTTCGTCCGTCGTCCGCTTGCGCTCGAATCGGTGCGGTCCAGGCCGCGCAGAACGCGTCGGCCTCGTGGTCGTCATCCCGGTGCGCGACATGCCGCGATCATGACGCGAATCAGGCGAGATGGTGTTCGGATCGCCGCCGCTCTACGGGCAGCCGCTTTACGGTCGAGCAGAATCGAGCCGTGGCTGATCGTCGGCGGAGGCTTCGCCTGGCCGCCGCCCGTCAGATCATCGTCCGGCGTCGGTCGCGGCGCGTGAGGCCGGTATCGCTTACGGCGGTATCGGTGGCTAGCGGTGCGGCCGCTATCGAGTATTTCGAACACGGCGGCACCGTGGGCGGGCTTATCAGCGCGTTGAACGAGGTGCCGGAAAGGCCGTTCGCGCGTCGCCTCGACGTCGGCCGGGCGTAGCATGAAGGATCGTGCGCGCGCCGGGCGCTCCGTGGCACACAATGCCGCAGCGAGCGCAGGCAGGCCGCCAGCGATGCGCCCGTCGCTCGCGCGCGCGCGGCGAAAATCGGTCGCTTCGACGCAGCGACGGCGGCGATCGGCTCGCTTCCTGGTGCGTCGCTTAGCTGCTCCCTGCGGCGTGTGCGCGCGCAGATTCCTCAGCTGTTCCGGCGCACGCCTGGTCGATATCCGCCTGCGCAATATCGCCGTCAAACGCGTTTCTTTCTCGGTGTGCGCTGGTCGATACCTGTTTGCGAAACGCCGTCGAGATGCCCCTCTCCGATGCACGCCGTTAATTGCGTTCGGCCTTTGCGAAAGAGGGTCGGCGCGTCGTGCGCGGCTTGCATGCAGCGTCTCAGGTGCAGCGGGTTCAGCAACAGGTCCGCATCCCAGGCGCAGCGTAGCTTGGTAGCAGGCGCAGTGGGTATGCCGATGAAGAGACGTTTCTGCTCAGCAATGTTGTCATCTCGATGGATGTCGCCCGCGCGCAGACCAAGCGGGTCGGCACCGGCAGGCTGCCGCCCGCGCAGCGGGCTTTGTGCTTTGGCTCAAAGGTCCGATGAGGCAGCATGCCGCGCCCCCCAGGCGCAACAGATTCTGCTGGTGTTCGTCGAATGCATGCGCACTTCGGCTCAACCGTACTCAGGCGCAGCAGGCCCTTGCGGAAAACGGATCGATGGTGGATTGGAAGGCTGTTCGAGAGGGTCGAGCCAAGAGCCAAGGCCAAGAGCCAAGAGCCAAGAGCCAAGAAAGAGCCAAGAGCCTGAAGGCTCCGAGTTCGAAGACAGAGGGTATAGCCCTTTTTCGGCGAGAAATCTGACGCTGATGTCAAAAATACGGCTGTTTAGAGAATTCCGAACCTATTTCTTGTTGGCAGTGACAACGAAACTACCTTTATGCGAGGCGTATTATTCGTTGTAATACCAACATTTTAGCCTTTGAAAATACCCCATAGGTATACTAAGCTCTGATTTTTGGCATCGAGGACTGGGTTTGACTTACAGCCTTCGATGCACGACCCACACGACCCACACGACCCATACGACCCGCACGATCCGTTTGCGGACGGATTCAGTGTCGAAACGAAGGCACCATCGAGGAAATGGTTCGGTATTGGAGGAGGTCCATTCAAAATACAGCTCAATTGCAGTACATCGACGACAGTACTGATCGTGATGTCGGTTCGATTACGATTGCAAACTGCAATGGAGATCGAAGGAAGCTCTGTGCGCTGTCTGGTTTTCGCCCTCCGGAATATTTTTCTTGAAAAATCGCTGCTTTGTCAGCGGTTTTTTATCCTTATTTTCCACAATCTCTCTCGAGGTCTCCTATAACGCCGACGAGGGCGTTGATCATCTCACGTCGCTGCATGCCGTGAGACCCGCGGCGTCAGGAATTTCATGGGGGTTCGTATGGAAGGCATAAGCCACCCAGGCTGGTCCGACGCGACGCACGCTTTGTAAAATCCGCCGTTGTGCTCGGGCTGCCGCCGCTCTTGGAGGCTGTCCTCATCGGAGATCGCCGTACCGCATGCGATGGCGGACGACAAACAGGCGATGATGGGCGATAACGAAGAGGAATGACGTATACGGTTCGACATGCTCGCCGAATGCACGGGAGCATGCGCATGATCGCCGCCGTGAAAGACGGCAAAAATCTGCACGATCAAGGCGGCTGACTATTCGCATACCGAATACAATCCGCGCGGCTGCTTGAAGGGCACCACGCGCAACACCGAGCTCTATGGAGACGATCGCGTCCTCATCCCATGGTAAGGGATGGAAAGATAACCGAAGGCGGCAAGCTTCGCCGCGCTACTTGGGATGAAGCACTCGATCGCTGTGTCGAGATGATCGAAGAGATCACCAAGAAATATGGAGCCGATTCCATCGGTATGGATTATCAGGTTCCGCCGCTCAACTACATCAACAAAGGACGCTCATCCGTCTGACCAATCGTATGGGCTGGCTCTAATTTCCCAGGATACGAGATGAACGGAGATCTGCCGATCTTCTTCCCGGAAACCTTCGGATGCCAGACCGAGGAGCAGGAAAGCTACCAGTGGCCGGATGCGAAGCTGACGATCGTATACGGTCGAACATCTGCACGACCCGTATGCCTGACTCCCATATGCTCATGCGCAATCAGGAAAACGGTGGCACGATCATCTATATGGATCACAACTTCACCGTCACGGCTTCGAAGGCAGATGAATGGATTCGCAATGCGCCGGGTACGGATGTCGTGTTCGCATTGGCTAAGGCCAGATCATCATCGACGACGACGCGTTCGACCGTCATTTCATGACCACCACACGATGCGCCGATCCTCATCAATCCTCAAACCATGATGAGGATTCGCGCCGACGAGTCGTCGGACCTAGCGCCCGAGGAAACGCCGGAAAGAGGGAAGCGTTCGCCATCTGGCGCAACGCATGCGCCTGCCGTCCTGCCGACGACGATAGAAGACATCGACGGCACGGAGATAGAAGGGGAGTTCGCCGTTCCTCTCAAGGACGGGACGACCGTCGTGCCAAGCCCGTCTTCCAGATGACCAAGGAGCTACTCTGAAGATTACGATTCGAGACCGCGGCGAAGCTGTGCCAGATTCGAGGAGACCATCATTCGCGTGGCGCGCATGGCCGAAACCATCAAGCCCATGCATATCGTTCAGGGAGGCTCTGCCCAGCAATGGCATCACGGCGACCTCAAAGGGCGTGCGTTCTCCTCGGCCGCCCTCATGGGCAATCTTGGTCGCTCGGCGGCGGCATATCCGTCCCACATCGGCCAGTACAAGGTTCGGTTCAAAACTGGCTCAATCGGTGGGCGCCCAGACCAACAAGGCCACATCCACCGCGTACCATTATTTCTGCGAAGGGCCGACTGAGACTATGAGCGGCCATTATCCGGAAACGGATTCCCATATGCTGATCTCGGGCTGGGCGAATCCTTCTGACCAGCATGATTTCGACGACCGATTGAGGCAGATGCGGCCTCGATGGCACCATTGAATACCAGATCGCATGCGATTTCATGCGTACGACGACCGTTGAGTATGCCGATGTCGTGCTTCCTGGCTGCGCATGGTACGAAAAGACCGACGTATGCACGACTCCCCTCCATCTGCATCCAGCTTCATGCAGAAGGCATGCGAGCCGGCAGGCGAAGCCCGTGCTGAAATCTGGACGTTCACGGAGCTCGCACACCGACTGGGCGTCGGCGACGATTTCCCCGAGCGCTTCGATCCTGAAGATTCCGAACGCGTGACGGAAGAAGTTCTCCGCACCTTGCTGAAACCGGCGGGCGATCACGTCGAGGAATCACCGTCGAGCAGCTGCGCGAAGGCCCGTTAAGATGAACCATACCAATCCCGGGCGAGAAGCACATACCCTTCTGGGAGCAGATTCATGAGCGCGTGCTGTTCCCTCCGAATCGCTTCCCAGGCGCCGGGCGCCCGATCATCTTGTCAACCGGGTCGCATGGAGCTTTTCAGGAAGATTCTCGTGTTCCAGAAGGCGGGGAGCAGCTTCCGCTGTACAAGCCCCTGTTCGCGATCACGGAATACGCGATGAACCCGGAGGCGCGCACGAAATACTCCCTTCGCTGTATCTGACGAGGAACTCCATCTATCGCATCCACTGAATTATTCTAGCAATCCGTGCTGCTCGAGCTTCAGGACAATCTGCCTCACGTGGATGAACCCCTGATGACGCCGAAGAGAAAGGACTCATGAAGGAGACCACATCACCGTCTTCAACGACCATGGCGAGGTGGACGGCAAGCTCGTTCGAGCTTCGGCCTTGGCCAGAAGCAGGTTGTCTTCGAGCATGGGCTGGTGGGCACGCTATACGCATTGGAATTCGTACAACCCGCTCATCTACCCGTTCATAAATCCTGTGCATGAGCAGTATTCCATTCCGGCCGTCTGGAACTCCTGTGCTCGTGTTCAACGAATGCGTCTGCGACGTGAAGCTCGTTCGGCGAAGGAGAGTGAGTAGCGATGAAACTCGGAATGGCTATCGACCTCGATCGCTGCATCGGCTGCAGGACGTGCGCCGCCATTTGCAAGAAACCACAACTCGGAACCCGAGGGTATCTGGTGGAACCGGGTATTCACCATCGGATCGAACGAGCATCAGGTCGCGTACGAGACGGCGAGCGACGGCTTCCAGATGGATTTCATGCCCCTTTCATGTCAGCAGTGCGAAAACCCCTCGTGCGTGAAGGTGTGCCCGACGGGCGCATCGTACGTGAACGACGACGGCGTGATCCTGATCGACTACGAGCGCTGCATCGGATGCCGCTACTGCATATCGGCATGCCCCTATCAGGTACGTCAGTTCAATTGGCAGGATCCCAAACCTCTAAAGGAAATGGGAGAGGATGGCTACATATATGGGTGGCCGCTCGATTACCGAGATTCGGGCAGGCTCGTATATACCCAGAACAGACCTAAGGGCGTCGTCGAGAAATGCACGTTCTGCGCACAGTACGTCGCAAAAGGGGAAAATCCGGTATGCGTGCACGGCTGTCCCATGAACGCCCGCATCTTCGGCGATATGGAAGATCCTGATTCGGATATCAATCAGTATCTGGAAGGGCGCAGCTTCACGCGGTTGAAGGAAGAGAACGGAACGAGCCCCAAGGTGTTCTATATCAAGTCGGGCGCCAAGGAGAAGCCTGCTCTCTACGATCGGTTCCATGTTGACCAGAAGGGAGCTGAGTGACCATGGCTCGTTCGAAAAGGATCTTTCTCATCGTTGCTCTGGCGATGACGTGCCGGCTTCGCCGGCTGGATCTACCAACTCATGCGCGGTCTCGTCATCACCGACATGTCTATTATGTTCAACTGGGGTTTCTATATCGCGGCGTTTGCCTTTCTGGTCGGCGTGGCAGCGGGCGGTATGATCATATCCTCGTGCATCTACCTGTTCGACGTCGAAAAGCTCAAACCGTTCGGAAAGATCGCGTCCCTTTCTGCGTTCTGCATGCGCATGCGGCGCAGAGCGATGGTCCCGTCGACCTCGGTTCCATTCAGAACATTCTGAACATCTTCATTCATCCCAACTCTCTTCCCGCTGGTATGGGACGTTATCGTGATCTCTTGCTACACGTTCTCATACTTTCGAGCGTGTACTTCCAGCCGATTTCCAGACCGCAAGAAGGACGGGTTTGTGGTTCTTCAATGGCGGCATACGAAACCAGTCGCTCGAAGAGGTCGAGTAGTCGCACACGTGGTCGAAGCGTATCGGACTCGTCGCTCTTCCGTTTGCGATCGGTATCCATACGGTCACTGCGCTCATCTTTGCCACGCAGAACTCTCATGAGTGGTGGTGCATACCGCGATCCTTCCACCTGATTTCACAGCCATGGCGGTCGGATCCGGCGGTTCTCTCGTTCTGATCCTGGCTATCGTTCTTTCCGGGACTGAGCTTTCAACGAACGTCTTGGCGGCTACCGCATCATATGCCGGATCATCGCCGTCGCCATAGCCGTGCATCTGTTCTTCACCGCCATGGAGCTCATCCTTGCCGCGTGGGCGGGCAGTGTGGAGACGCAGTCTCTTCTCGGAGTGCTGTTCGGCGACTACGGGGTCCTATGTGCCATCGAGCTCATCTTGCCGACGGTCGCCATGGTGACGTTCTTCTCGAAGAAGTGGACCGTCAGCAAGGGTCAGATGGTCTTCGGATCGGTCATCGTGCTCATAGCAACTCTGGTGCATCGGCTCATGCTGCTCTATCCCGCGTTCAAGAACGCGACCGTGAGCTTCGACGTGCTGGGTGCGAACGGCAGCGGCCGATTGGCTGTATCCGGTTGGTGACGGGCAGAGCCATTGAAATGGATTCTCATTCGCGTCGACGTACGCGTACATGCCAGAGTGGCCGGAGTACCTGGTTTCTTTTCGCCGTTCGGTCTCGTGCTGCTCATCCTGGCGTTCATGAATCTCAGGTATCCTCTCGTGCGTAGATAGCATCGAGGCGCCGATGTTTCGCGACCTGCGGATGTCGGCGCCGTCGGTCTTGTGCCTGCGATAATGCGTCCCCAAAGGAGCGGGATATGGCTGTCTTCCAATCAGGATCGGAGATTGCCCGCGCAGACCCCGTTGTTCTGGGGATGTCCGATGCCGATGTTCTCACAGGCGCTTTGAGAGCGTCGGCGTTCCGTTGCCGCGTATCGGCGAGGTAGTACATAGTGGTGTCCGGCGACAATACGAACCGATCCGGCCTGGTCATGAAAGGGCAGGTCGATATATTCACGGCTCCGAACCTCGACGGATCGCAGAAGGTCATCGCGCGTATAGGCCCTGGCGAGATGTATGGCGAGCCGTTCAACTCGCTCTTCATACAACATGGTCCCCATCACCGTCGTTGCCGTGCAGGACCTTCGCGTCCTCGAACTGGATATTCGTATGCGGTCTTCAGTGCTGATTGGTGACAGCCGTGATGAAGACGCAGCTGCTGGCGAATCTCGCCGTTCAATTCGCGTGGAGAAGATCGTCGTGTTCCGCAACAAGGTCGAGGTGCTGTCCCAGGCGACCCTGAAGATGAAGGTCCTCACCACCATCAAGCAGTATGCAGAATACCAGAACACGTTTGCGCCCACTATCGACTTCACGAAGACCGGCTGGGCCGAGTACCTATCCTCGAATCGCAATTCCATCGCACGCGTGATGAAAGAGCTTCAAGACGAAGGCAGCATCAAAATTTCAGGCAAGCGATACGAGCTTCTGTGTCACGACAACGTGATGTTCGTGCAGCGGAGCCGGCATTCGCCGCAGAACATCGTTCATGCTCCCGTCGATGCCGGCAGCTTGTCGGAAAACTCGGTTGCGTGGAAGTTCGATGCCCTGAAAAGAAGGCTCGCTCTCGAACGTTGGACGCCGATGCGCCCTCGGCATCCCCGGAGCACTATAATCCGGAGGTCGCCGCAGCGTCCTGGGATGCTCGGCATCCGCATTGCATGCCGCGACGGCGGCGATCGGGTTTGCCTCGGAGCCGGCGCGCTCGCTAACCAATCGCCTCCCAGGGCTTCAAGACCACGATCTCGAAAGAGCAGAGCGCATGACAGACCTTTGGCCTGCGTCGAGAGGCTGCTTCAGCGCAGCGGGCGTGCCATCGAGCGTCCCAGCACGCTATCTGAACCATGAATGGGATGGCACCCACAAGCCCGAAGTCATCCTACCGCTTCGTGATGACGTATCCCGACACCTACGAGCTCGGGCAGGCGAACCAGGCCATCCGCATCCTGTGCAACTGCGTGAACGCCGTGGAGGGCATGGCGGCCGAACGCGCGTACCTGCCGGCAGCGACATGTGCCGCGCGATGCGCGATGCGGACCTGCCTGCGTTCTCCTCGAGTTGCGGCGCCTATCGGCGAATTCCGCGGTCGGCATCACGCTCCTGCATGAACTGGCGGCTCGAACGTGCTCGAATTCCTCGACCGTGCAGGCATCCCCCTGCGCGCTGATGCGCGGGCGGTCGCCGAAGCCGCCTCGGCCGCCGCGGGCATCCGTATCGTTTCCTCGCCTCATCGTTGCGGGCGGCCCCGCACGTTCAACGCCGAGCCCCTACGCCCTTTCTTCGATGCCATGCTCATCGGCGAGGCGAGGAATCCTTCCCGAGCTGCTCTGCCTCGACCGCGGCATGCGTAGCCTCGGGGCATCGCGCGAAGACATCCTGCGCGCGATGTCGCACTGCAGGTCTGCGTGCCTTCGCTCTACGATATTGTTGACGAAGAGGAGGCATGAGCCACGGGTTCATGGGCGCATCCGCGATTCGCGGACGTGCCCGCCGTCGTCGAGAAACGCGTATGGGAGGTCGTCGCGCAATCCGATGCACGAGCCGGTCATCGTACCGTATGCCGAGCTCATCCACGACCGCCTGAACGTCGAGGGTCCTGCGCGATGCGCGTCGCGGCTGCCGGTTTTGCCAGCGGGCATGATGTATCGCCTGCGCGAGCGCTCTGCCGACAACATCGTCGCCGCCGCGATCCGGTGGTCTGGCTGAAACGGGGTACGACGAGGTCAGCCTCACGTCGCTTTCACGACCGACCACAGCCAGATCGAAGAGATCCTGCGGCGCTCTGAACCGCGCGTTCGAAATGCGGGCGCATCTGTCTCGGTGCCAGCTCAACGCCTTCGATTCTGTTCGGCGTGAGATAGCGAACTCGTCGCCGGCGGCAAGCGCGGCGGCCTGACGTTTGTCTCTCGAGGGCGGGCAACGCAGCGCCTGCGCGACGTCATCAATAAGAACGTCACCGAGGAAGACCTGTTCGGGGCCATTCCTGCCGCGTTTTTCCAGCGGCGGCGCCGCTGCGGCTCATTTCGCTGATCGGCCTTCCCACCGAAACCGACGACGATATCAAGGGCATCGCGAGCCTCGTGCAGCGCGCCCTGTCGACGGGTGAAGAAACTCGGTGCCCGAAAGACCAGCGCGGCAGCGTGCGCGGCTGAGCGCCCGCGCGCTGTTCGTTCCGGAGTCAGACCCCGTTCCAGTGGGACGGGCAGATTCCGCCCGAGGAAGCCTATCGCCGCATCGGGCCGCTACGCCGCTCGTGAAGTATCGCGGTGGATATCCATGGCACGAGCCCGACGGGTCGATCGTCGAGGCCATGATGAGTCGCGGCGGACGGGAGGTCGCCGACGTCGTGAGGCCGCCTGGCGCATGGGTGCCAGGGTTCGATGCCTGAGCGAGTTTCCTTCTGCTGGAAACCTGGCGTGGCCCGCGAAGCCTGCGGCGTCGAGCATGGATGCGTCGCCCGACCGATTTCGACACTGACCGCGTCCTTCCCTGGGCGCATCTGTCGCCGGCATCCGCACATTTCTTCCAGCGCGAGCGCAGGCTGGCGGCGCAGGAGCGCACGACGCCTGACCGTACGTTCGATACCCGCCTCGACTGCGGCATCTGCATGGATTACGGCATCGAAACGAGATCTGCGGAGGTGCGCTCATGATGGAAAGGCGAATTCCGTATCCGCGTGACCCATGCGATGACGGGCGGCTCGTCATGCTTTCCCATCTTGAGACGGCGCGTATCGAGCGCACCGTGCGCCGTTCCGACCTGCCATTCGCGGTCACACAGGGTTCTCCCCTGCAGAAGCTCGCATTCTGGCTCGGCGCTGCCGGTCGGCGTCGGCGGGCTTTGCCGAGACTTCGATGTCACGACACCGCATTCGTCCCGCTCTGCCGAAGCGCTTGCGCGCCTGCGGCCGCGAGCGCGCCCGACCTCACGCCGTGCGATGGGCAGGTATAGATAAGACGGTGAGCGCGGCGAGCGTTGCGTATCCGTTTTCCAGTATCGCGTCAGCTCGCTGACGGTGCGGACGATCCGCTCGAGGTGCCGGAAGAGATCGTCGTCGCGCAAGAAGAAGGCACCTGATCCCGACCGATTTCTGGTCGGCGGCATGCGCCGTCGGACGGCAGCGCGCTCACGTTCACGCTCGAGGCGAAGCTGAGCGAAGCCTGCGTCCCCGACGTGCTCGTGCAGACGATGCTCGATGCGGCCGCGATGCGGCGGGCGAGCGGCCGCATCGGCCCCGAGCCCTGCACGTGGCGTCCCTCGTGCGCGTCGCCCAGTCCGAGAATGCGCCTCGCCGACGGCAGGCCGAGGAGGAACCGATGATCAAAGCGGATTCTGCACGCATCCTCTGTGGGAGGTCACGCGCACGCTCGTCGACGTGGCCCAAGGCAGGCGCGCGGCCGACGTCCGGTGGTCGCGGGGCGACGCTCGTCAACGTGCGCACGGCCGAGCTCAGGAAGCGCGTCGACATCGCGATCGCGGCGCCTTCGCGTCATATCGGTGCGGATGCCCATTGCATCGGCAAGGGCACGAAGGTCATCGATGCGCATGGGCTCTTTGCCGCGCCGTTCCTCGACGGGCACATCCATGTCGAGTCGTCCGGCGATGGGCGGACCGATTACGCGCGCGCCGTCGTGCCGCACGGCACCGTCGGTATCTACATGGATCCGCACGAGATTCTGCAACGTTCTCGGCCTCGACGGCGTGAAGCTCTGGACGAAGACGCCCGTCGCGGCGCCGCTTAAGACCATGATCGCGACGCTTCGTGCGCCGGCGGTTCCCGATTCAAGACACCCTGGCGCGAGCATGCGACCGCGGCGATGATGGCCGAGACGATGGACTGGATTCCGTCGTAGCATGGGCGAGATGATGAACTGTCGGCATTCTCGCGGCGACGAGAGAACGCGCATGGGGAAGTCGCCGCCACTTTGCGGGCGGCAGGGGCTTACGCCCACGGGCCACTCATGCGGTGCTCGAGAACGGATCGCGGCTCAACGCCTCACATCGCCTCGGGCATCACGAACTGCCATGAATCGACGCGCGCCGAAGATGCTACAGCGAAGATGCGTCCGGCACGTGGACGTTCCGCGAGGGGAGCGCGGCGCGATCTGCACCAGCTGGCGCCTGCCATCACCGAGCGCTCCGTGACACGCGCCTCGCCTGCCTGGTAGTCCGACGACAACCATCCCCACACGCTGCTTTCCCCAGGCCACGTGGACCACCTGATCAGGCGTGCCATCGAAGAAGGAATCGACGCTGTACAGCCATCCAGATGGCGACCATCAACAGGCGACGTGCTTCCCGCATGGACAACGACTCGGATCCACTACGCGGGCAAATGCGCCGATCTGGTGCTTTTTGGGAGCCTCGAAGACATCGACGCAATGCGTCGATCGACGGCGATATGGTCGCCGGGAGTGGCGGCGCTCGACCCCGAGCCGTTCGTCTCATCCTGACTGGGCCCACGCATTCTGTGCATGTGGACGCACGATCGACGAAGACTGTTCATCGTTTTCGCCCGACGGGCTCGCTGCAAGAATGCGACCGAGGCGACGATCCGCGTCATCGAGGTGGCATCGGGCACGGTTCCCGACTTCGAGCGGCGCGCGACCATCTCTGTGCGCGAGGGAAGGCTGAATCCCGATGTCTCCCCAGGACGTCTCAAGACCTTCGTGCTCGAGCGTCATCACGAGACGGGCACGTTCGGCGTCGGTTTCGTGAAGGGCTTCCGGCATCAGGCGGGGCCATGGCGTCCACGGTCGCCCGCGATGCGCATAACCTGCTGGTCGTCCGGAACGAACGATGCCGATCGGCGCTTTGCGGCCAATACGCTGATCGCATCCGCTGAGGCATGGCGGTCGTGCGCGACAGTCGGCACGGCCGTCGCTGGTGGCGGGACTCATGAACGCACGTCCGGTCGAGGAGATGGGCGAGCTGTCCATGCGCTCGAAGATGCGTCGGGAGGCGATCGGGTACGATGACGAGCCCGTTCATGACCATGGGGCTATCCTCTCGCCTGCATTCCCCGATCTGCGTCTGACCGATCGCGGGCTTGTGGACTGCACCACGTTCGAGTTCGTCGACCTGTTGGCGGTAGACGGTTAGGCCGTCACGCGGCAGAGCCGCGTCATGGAGTAGCGCCTCGAAGTGCGTGCCCGGACTTCACGGCGCGACGCACCCGCTCCACGTCTCCGACGACGCTGCCCGGCCAGCATGTTCACGCCATGCTCGAAGAGCATCGGCGACATGACGACACGACGGCCGACCAGGGTCAGCGGCGTTGCGCGCCAGTTCAAGCAGACGGGCGCGGTCTTGTTCTCGAAGGTCACCCGGTCATGAAGGCGAAGTCCGCCTCGGGCAGCACGTATTCGCAGGCCGGATCAAGTATCAAGATCGCTTCGGCAGTTGCGCCCAGCACGGCAGTCGCCTGCGTATTCGGCGATCGCGATCGACGTGGGGAAGTGTCCGATGACGACAACGTGCGCGCCGGCCTTTAGCCTCTATGCGCGGGCGCACGAGCTCGAAGGCATCCATCTTGCGGATGCTTCCGTCGAAGCTCTCGCGCTCCTCGATGTCCCGCGCTCAGAGGATCCAGCAGCTTGCGCCGCCCGTACCGAGGCGTTCAGGGCGGCTGTGCCGAGCGTGGCCTCTTCGAAGCTCCATGACTTCGCAAGCTCGGCCATCCCGCGCAGCGGCAACCCCGAAGTCGCGTTCGCTGTCGCGCGCGCCGCCTCGGCATGTGTAGGACACCCCGCAGCCGCTTTCCGCCTCCACGTAGGACCAGCCGATGCCGAGGCAGTAATCTTTCACGAGCACGTCGCCGGGAATCCCTTCGATCAGCGCGTCATACAGCCTCCAGGTCATAGCGCGTTCTTTCACGTGGACGGACGATTCTTCTCGCATTATAGAGGACAGCCTGATGGATGCCTTCGTTTACGTATCTTTCGGGACGTGCGATCGAGTTCGTGCGATGCGGGTTCGCGATGACGGCAGGCATGCTATGGGAACATGCGGTTCGTTGTGGAAGTGCTCGAAGAGGTTGTGTCGCGAATCCGTGCCCCGGCATCTTTTTCGAAAAACTCGTGCGTCCGAATGATCTCAAGATACTATGTCCAAGCTGCTTTGAGAGAAGCACGCAGATGGGGTGTTAGCTCAGTTGGTTAGAGCGCCGGCCTGTCACGTCGGAGGTCGCGAGTTCAAGTCTCGTACATCCGCCATCGACGGCAAAAAGCCGCTCGAGCGGCTTTTTCTCGTGTCTCCGGCCCCGTCCTAGGAGGGAGCTTTCTTTCCGATTGAATTTCAAAGAGAGATCTCACGTTCTATCCCGTTTTTCAACCCGAATCGCACGCATTTCGGGTTATAGGCCAAAACGTGCTGATGGATTCGCGCACGTCCCCTGTTCAGATGCCCCAAATCGCCCCTTGAAAGTTCATGGGTCCCAACTTTGCAGTCGGTCAAAACGTGTTGATGGATTCGAGTAGTGCCCAGTTCACCCCATGCAAATGAGTCCTGAAAGTTCCTGAGCTCAATTCGGCCCGAGCATGAATACGTCAAGCGCCCCGTGTGCGGGGGCAAGATAGTACGAACGGCAGGACTGCTGCGGGACGCAGCGATGGCTTTGCAAGTCCTGCAGGGCGACCGCAACGCACGGGATCGACAACGGCGCAAAGCTGCTCAAGACCTTCCTGGACTGGCTGTTCTCGTCCAGGATGCAGGCCGAGACGAGGTGGGGCGCCCGCACGCCCAGGCGCGTGCGCGAAGTTCTGGGAGGCGTGGCTCGATACCGCAGCCGACCGGCGAGGTGCACCGCGTGGCGTTCGTAGACGGCTGCACATCGCCAAGAACGTCCACGTTCTCATCGCCAGCACCGACAAGCACGTCGTAGGCCGGTACCCGGCCAGGTCCGAGAACCCAGGGCGTGGGCGGCGCTCACGTCGCCGATCCCGCCACCCGACGTCGTCGTCACGGACGGCGGCAGCGGGTCTCGAGAAGGCCCGAAGAAGGTGCGGCCCGGGCACGAGGGTCCAGGAGATGCGCGTTCCACGCGTTCAACCAGGTCACAAGCAGACCGTCACCGCCGAAGCTGCAGGCGGGAGTCGAGCTGTACGGGCCGGCGCGATCTGCTGCATGCCAAGCCCCTCGTCGGCGATCGCGTGGCTGCAGGCGTTCAACGACTGGTGCGAACGGTGAAGGAGTTCTGGCCGAGAAGACGCTCAACGAGGAGACCGGCAAGATGGACCGACGCACGAGAGGCCGGTCACCGCCAGGAACGGGCTGAACATCGCTCATCAAGCGGGGCCGCCTCGCTCACGTCCTCGACCCCGAACTCACTGCGGATAGCCCCCATCCCCAGCATCGAACAACAGGTACGGGGCGGCGTCAACGCACCGTTGCGCGACATGCTGAGGCTGCACTGCGGGATGAGCACGCTGCGTCGCGTCAAGGCTGGTGTTCTGGTGCAGCCACATGACAGTCGAATGCCGCCGCCGCCGGCCGAGATTCTTGCGGCGATGCGCTCACCGACGGCGACATCGCCGAGCTGTACCGCTGAACCGCTTATGAGCCGCAGAAGAGAGAAGGGCCGAGATGGCCTGATGTGGTGGGAGCTGCATCACTCGTCGCCTTGGCGCATAGATTGGAATTGATTATCCGTCAACACGTTTTGCCTATAACCCCCGTTTTTCGGGAACGTTCACATGTTCGAGACGTTCGCATGTCGCGATGTCCGAAGTAGCATGCATACCTCTAACGAAACCACGTCCAAACGAGAAAGAAAAAGAGGAGCCCTGAATGGCTCTTCTTGCGCAGTTCAAATGAGCGCCTACGCGCCGCCGAAGCAGGTAAGGTTAAACCTTTATTTTGACTTGCAGTGGCATTCTGACTGGTAATCAACCAAAGTGAAACCTGGTCATCTACCGCTGCGGCGGTGTACTGTCGGGTTTTCCAGTTTCATCGCATTGTGGATTGGCGAGAAACAGATATGGATGTTTTGGCTTGATGGACGGAGCACCCACATGCGCGCTTTCCCGCAGGAGGGGATACGGGAAAGCGCGCAATGCTTGTGTTGGCCTACGCGCTCGTATGCATCGCCATAGGCAGACTCTGCAAATGCCGTGCGAGCAAGTTTCCATCGCGTATGGCCTCCCGGATGAGGCCATACTCGTTGGCGTTTCCGATGGCATAGGCCTCGACAACACTATCGCCGAATTGCTGGAGGATATTGGGGTCGACGGAGCGGGGTAGGGCTACGAATACGCTATCGCACGGGATGGTTCGTTTCAGGCCGTAATCGAGCGTCAAATCAACACCGTCGGAGTTGATTTGGTCAAGGGAGACATTGGAGAGCGTTTTAACACCATGCGTTTGGCACCAGCAAAGATATTTCGGCAGGAGCTCGCCTGGGATGCCTTTTCCTAGATCGTTTTCCGAACCTTCATCGAGCACGGTTACGTTCTTGCCCATCTTGCAGAAGAAGATGGCTGCTTCGATGCCTTCGATTTGCCCGCCGATAATGACCACGTCATTTCCCTGAGGCGCTAATATCAAGCGAAGAATCGGCATAGCGCGCCGCATCGTGTAGATCGCGGTGCTGGCGCTCTTCTGCGCGCCCGTGATCATATCGGGAACGGGTCTGTTCCGGGCTCGTCAGCGGCAAGGAAGAGCTTTTCGGTCGTTCCTTCGGATCTGCTGTTCTTCGGGTCGCTTGCCTCCTCGTCGGTCGTCGGCGTGAACGTGCCTCGATCCGTATGCCCTCTGCTAGAGGTTCTGCGGCGAGCGCGAGCATCACGGCAGGGGCGGCGCTTGCCGTTGTGCCGCCTCTGCTTGTGTACGGGCTTGTGCGGGGCGTGCGTTCTGCGGGTGGATCTGCCCAGTCAACCTGGTGCTCGAAGGTGTCGATTGGCTACGTCGCAAGCTGAGGGCTTTCGGTCGCCGTCCATACGCTTCCGGCGTACGAAAATGATCGTCTCCATCGTGGTGCTGGTTATCTGCGCGGCCACCGGCATGCTGGTATTCGAGATGTTCAGCCCGATCGCGTTTCTGAACAGGGGCATGCTCTTCGGATCGTTAGCGGGCGGCTTCACCATGGCCGCCATCGTGGTGGCCGAGCTCTTCTGGGCCGAGCGCGTATGGTGCCGGGCGCCCTGCCCCCTGGGTGGTTTCTACGAAGCGATCGGCACGTCTCGGTCTGGTCAGCGTCAAGATGGATGCTGAGCGCTGCGTGCACTGCGACGCGTGCCGCGCCGTGTGCCTCTGCGACCCCGAGATCCTCGACGGCGTTCTGGACGAAGGCGCCGATCATGTAAGAGCGGGGGATTGCATGCTGTGCGGACGGTGCGTCGACGTCTGCCCGGCGGAAGCGCTCAGCATAGGGCCTGCGGTTCCGCTCCCGAAGCCGCAGGCGGCGGAAGGCGCTTCGCTGAGCCGCCCCGGCCGTTTGCGCGAATGATACCGATCGCATGGCATTTCCTGGTATCCTGCGGGGTAGGAGGTGCACGATGAATCATACGTTGATAGTCCTTGCCGTCCTGCTGGTCGCAGGAGCGGCGCTTGTTGGTTGTTCAGGTTTCTTGAGCGGTGGCACCGCAGGAAACGATTCAGGGTTTCGCCAGGTTACAGCTCAAGAAGCAAAAGAGCTGATGGATTCGGAACAGGATTACGTCATCCTGGACGTGCGCACGGAGGGCGAATACACCGAAGGGCACATACCCGGTGCGACCCTGCTTCCCCTGAACGATGTCGCCAGCAGGCGAAAGCGTTCTTACGGACAAGGACCAGCTGATCCTTGTCTATTGCCGCAGCGGCAACCGCAGCAAGCAGGCGGCCAAGACGCTGGCGTCGCTCGGCTACACGAACGTTGTCGACTTCGGCGGAATCTCGAGCTGGCCCTTACGATATCGAGAAGTAGCGCACTTCAGGCATGAACCGACTTGCTCAGTAGAGCCTTCGCCGCGTGTTTCGGCGAAGGCTCGCTCATAGTGCGGCGTCTCGCTTCGACGCTTTCCATTCGCTCGGGCTCTGCCCTCTGAGGCGCTTGAACATAAGGCTGAAATTGCTCTGATGCTTGAAGCCGACATCCGCAGCCACCTCGGCGATGGTCTTATCCGACTGTATGAGCAGGGTCTTGCTCGTGTTAATCTCGCGCGGGCGAGATAAGATCCCATGGTCATGCCGTTTGCCCGCATGAATGCCTGGCATAGTTTCGTTTTGCTGACGAGCAACGCTGCTGCGAGGTCGTTGAGCGAAGGCGGTCGTGCGACGTCGTCGGCGATGCATATCTTGACGCGGTTCGATATCTCAAGGTCGGTCAGGGAACCTCCTGTCTTCTGTCCGATAGATGGAAATCGATGGCATCGGCCATGGCTTGGCGCACCTTTCCTGACAGGTACAACCGGGCGCCCGGCAGTTCCATTTTTAAAACGGCTTTTGTGCCAAAGCTCTTGCTTTTTCAGAACAGAAAACGTGACGATGTGTCGAAAATCGTTATCGGCAAGACGACGAGCGATGCGGCGATTGCCGATTCGAGTCTATGCGACGTATCGAACGCGATCGCCATCCTTCGATTTTTTTCTCAGATGTTGTTGCGACAACATAAAAATTTCTTCGTGCCGTGATAGAAGTTAGCTCTAAGCCTAATACCATTGCGGGAAAAGGATACGCGGCATGGAAGATATGAAGAAGCATCTCGGCCAGGTGGACGTGGCGAAGCTGTCAAGCTGATGGTTCGCGTCGAAGAGGACTACGAGAACGGCAAGCTCTCGTTCGATGCGCACGCGCGATGCTGAAAGAGCGCGTCGGATCCTGCACGCCGGCAGAGATCGCCCTCGCCGAGCAGATGTTCACCGAGGAGGATCCCGACCAGTGCCGCAAAGGAAGACATCCAGGGCAAGCTCTGCACTGTTCGAGGGAATCCTCCAGACCGGCATGGAGGGGCTGCCTGCTCGACCATCCGCTTTCGCGGTATGTGCAGGAAAACGAGGCATGCAAGAAGATCACGCTCGAGATCGAGGATCTGGTTCAATACCCGCTCATCAAGAACCAGTGGATAGAGCTGTACGATCGACTCATGCAGGTCAAACGCCACCTTTCCCGTAAACAGATGCAGTTGTATCCCGTGCTCGAGCAGAAAGGGTTCACGCGCCCCACGACGACGATGGACGCTCGACGATTACGTGCGCGACGAGATCCGCGACGCGCGCGCTCTTGCTGGACGCTGACGACGATGATGCCTTCATCGAACGGCAGCAGACCATCGTCACCGATCTGCGCGACCTTATGGCCAAGGAGGAATCCATCCTCTTCCCGACATCCCTCAAGATGATCACACCCGAGGAATTCGAAGCGATGAAGTCGGAGGACGCGGAGATCGGATACGCATGGCTCGACCTCGATGTGGACCATCGCGCTCTGGAACGCGAGCAGAAGGCCGCCTCTTCGCCGGACGCGACGTTCGTCGACGAGCTCGCGGCGTTGCTCGGCAATCACGGCATCGCCGCTGGTCCTGACGCCGAGCTTGACATGAAGACGGGCAAGCTCACGCTTTCCCAGGTGAATCTCATGCTTCAGAACCTTCCGCTGGATATCTCGTTCGTCGACGAGCACGAGATCGTGAAGTTCTATTCCGATACCGACCATCGCATCTTTCCTCGCAGCAAGAACGTCATCGGGCGCGATGTGAAGAATTGCCACCCGCGCGCGAGCGTGCATATCGTGCAGGAGATCGTCGAGAAGTTCCGCGCCGGGGAAGAGGACGAGGTCGATTTCTGGATCAACAAGGCCGGCGCCTTCATCTATATCTATTACAAGGCCGTGCGCGACGAGGACGGCACCTTCCGCGGCGTTCTCGAAATGATGGGACTGCACGCGCATTCGCTCGCTTGAAGATTCACGTACGCTTTTGACCTGGGGAAGCGAAAAGTAACGCAATCCTTTGCCCTGGCGAGCGGCCGCAGCGGAACGGAGTATACTGTGCCTTTCGGCCCGATGCGGGCAGGGGCGCTCGGGGAAAGGGGCATGTCGATGAGAACGGGCAGGCGCATTCGCTGCCGCCTTCAGCAGACGGTCTTTCGCGCGGCCATGCCGCTTCTTCCGTATCGCGAGCCGGAAATCATGCAGACGATGGAAGGCGTCGCCGCCGCATGCGTGAGCGAGCACGTTGCGCGCGTGCTTATCGTGACCGGGCCCCGCATCGCGGCATCGGGCATGCTCGACGATCTGACGCATGCCCTTGAAAAGGCGCACGTTTCGTATCGCGTGTCCGATCGAGTGGTTCCCAACCCGACCGTGGCGAACGTCGAAGACGCGCGCGAGTGAATACCTCCATCACGACGCGCATGGCATTATCGCCGTCGGGGAGGTTCGCCCATGGATTGCGCGAAGGCGACCGCCCGTTTGATCGCCGACCCGGATTCAACCCCTGTCGGATGCGCGCGGAATCTCGTTTTCCCGCCGTCCCGTTCCGCTGCTCGTCTGCGTTCCGACCACGGCCGGGTCGGCAGCGAAACGACCGTCGCCGCCGTCGTGACCGATGAGGCGAAGCGCCTCAAATACGCCATCAACGATTTCAGGCTCATACCGAAGTATGCGGTGCTCGATGCGAGGCTGACGGCTTCCTGCCGCCGTCCGTCACCGCTCAGACGGGCATGGACGCCCTGACGCATGCGGTCGAGGCGTATATAGGCCGCAGCACCACGCGCCGCACGCGTGCGATGTCCAAGAAGGCCGTTTCCCTTATCCACGGCAACCTCCTGCGAGCATACCGCCATGGCGGCGACCTTGAGGCGCGCGATGCCATGCTGAAGGCGTCCTACTGCGCCGGCGTCGCGTTCACGCGCTCGTACGTAGGGTACGTGCACGCCATGGCCCATGCGCTCGGCGGGCGCTACGGCATTGCGCACGGGCTTGCGAACGCGATCATCCTTCCGCACATGCTGCGCGCGTACGGCCATGCGATCGATTCCAAGCTCGCGCGCCTCGCCAGGGTTGCGGGAATCGCCTCTCGCGACATGTCGGCCGTCGATGCCGCCGCGGCGTTCATCGCCTGGATCGACGAGGCCAACGCTTCAACGGGAATGCCCTCGGCACGTCGAAGGCGTGCAGGAGATCGACATCCCTCAGATGGCGCTTAATGCCGATGCGGAGGCCAACCCCTTGTACCCGGTGCCCGTGCTCATGGACGAGAAAGAGCTTCGTCGGATGTTCTACGTCATCGCCGGATCGCGGGTCGAGTAGGGCGTATTCCGGATCGAGCAGGGCGCATTCTATCTTATAGCGCAGCGTCGATGCGAAACCCCCTGCCGGAGGGTGGTATGTTTTCATCTGCAGGCGGCTATCACGTGGGTCCCCGTGCGGGAAGCGGGTCGATGCGGCGGACCGTCGCCGCGTCTCTCGTCGCGTTAGCTCCGAGCGGCGAACTTGCTGGCGACGCGTCCGCTCGTCATCGCGTTGCCGCATGTTGTTTCCGGCGTGAGGGCAGTTGTACGCGCGTTGCCGTACCGCTCGCCCATGCAATTCCCGACAGCGAACAACTGGGGATGACGGCGTCTTTTCGACGCGGTGAGCACTTGCAGTTGCCGCTGACGCACAGCCCGGCAAGGGTGTTGAGGCCTGGGCCGCACAGGTTCTGGGGTGCCTTTGCGGCGATGTAGAAGCGCGCTTGTCGATGGAATGAGCAGATCGGCCTTCTTGCCGAAATCGGCATCCACGCCGTCGGCGCACATCTGGTGTAGCGTTCGACGCCGGCTTTTGGCCGCTCTCGAGGGCATCGCCCGTGAGGCCGGCGTTGATCAGAACTCTCTTCGACCGTCGAGCCGACGAAGATGTCGTCTCGATGAAGGGCACTCGATCTGTTCATGATCTCGCGCCGCGGACCCTTGACGGTGCCGGCTGCGGGATCGGCGGATTCCATCTCCTGCTGGAATTCTTCGATGCCTTCGGGAAGCCCCAGTTCGGAGCTCCATGGCGTCGAGGACCCGCCTTCTGGATGTACTGCAGTACTTTATCCACGATGGCGAAGTTGCCGACCGCGCCTGCGTCCTTGTTAATGGGCTGGCGAAGCGATCTGCGCGAGCACGAGGCCTGCATAGGATTCTATTCAGCGAATCGCGCCCCTGTTGCACCTTGGAGGAACAGGTAGGGGGTGGAGCCCCAGGGGCCGAAGCGAGATCAAGGGTGTCGCCTGCGACGGGGCGCGGATGGCTGATCGCGCCGCCGGCCCAGCAGCCGAGCTTGTGGGCCTGAACCGTCGCAATCCGTCATGCCCTTGAGGGCTTCCCGCGCGATGCCGTGGCGTTCGGCGTTCTCGGCGCACTCGGAGCAGAGAGCTCAGACCATATCGGTGTTGGCTCCGAAGTCCCGGTCGCGAGGATGACGCCCTTCGCCGCTTCTGAACAGGATCTGGTCGCCGTCTGCGTTCTGAAGCGATCACGCCGGTCACGGCGCCGGCGTCGTTCTGGGCAAGGACGACGGATTCGTGTCCGCAGAACCAGGTCGCGCCCAGATCCTCGGCGGCGTCTCGTGCAGTGTCTCCCCTATCTCGGTAAGGCGGAGACGCCTCGTCAGCCCCGCCTTACCTACGGGCTGTTCGTTCATGGTGCTGATGGTCCGCACGGTGGAGGCCCCACATCTTGTATCCCTCGACCCGAGGGGGATAGCTCGGAACCGTTCGGGGTGTCGTAGCGATCTGAACGATGCACCGACCTCCGTCGCGGTCGAATACGGTGAGGTATCGCACGATGGATGCGAGGTTGTCCATCATCCGCCCAATTGCAGACGAAGCGAGGGATGACCCCGCGTGTTGCATCTAAGGTTCGCGCGGCGGACGTACTCGTTGACGATCTCCTCTAAAGTCATAGGGGCTGAATCCAGCTAGTGAGCAAGTCTGAATTATACGAGCAGATATCGTCGCCGCGATAGACGATCTCGCCGTCGTTATGGCGTTCGATGACGGCCACGCTCGCGCCTTCTGGGCGGCCAGCGCGGCCTCGTTCCCCGCGTCCGCCTCCTACGACCACGACGTCGAACGATTTGGTGTCGGCGATGTCGCCGTCGGAGGACTCGATCGGGCGGCGCCGAGCCAGTCCTCGTCGCATATGTATCCGGCCCGGGCGTCGCAGAAGATGCAGCCGCTGCGCCACCCGCGGCGGAGGCGTTTTTCCGCCCGTCGACGCGCAGCCGACGAGGTCGGCGAACGCGCCGGCGGCTCCTGCGACGGCGCGCCTTTGAGGAAGTTCCTGCGTGAAAGATCCATGATGTCCTCCTGCCGATTGTGCATCGGTTCGTGCGATGCGATACGCACCCTCGCATGACTTCGCATGACCTCCGCCCATGATGGGCCTTGCAGAGCGGGGCGTACTGACGAGCATAGGGCGAAATGCGCGCGCGGATAGCATGCAGGCGTTGATTTTATCGTCTTATTTCTTCTCGACGTTTTATGTAGATATAGCGAAATACCAGATCAAAGAATCGTATCGACGTTTGAGGCGAACCATGCCGCCTTCGTGGATACAATAGCCCCCTGATCGAGCGGAAGGGCGAGGATGGAAAACGCACGAAGGATCACGACGCGATTCTGCGCTGCGGAGGCTGGTGCTCATCGGGTTCGGCTGCTTCTTTTCCTCGGTGCTCATCTATTCCGCGACCGTGACGCCGTTTCAGTCGTTTCCTCGGCGTTTTCATGTGCGATATTTCGCGAACGCATCGTTGACCGCATCGTTCTTCTTGCGCTGCGTGCGTGCGCGCGCGTTCGGCGTGAACGTTTTCAGCACGGTGCGATCGCGGTGGCAGGTCCCTGCAGCATCCTGTCCGGCATGGCGTTCTGCATTCGGCCCGTTTGCGGCGCGCAGCGTCGCGGTTCCCTGTGGAAACGGGCTGTGGCGCCTGCGCGGCTCCATCGGCCTGGGAGTTCTGGGACGCGAATTGTCCGCGTTCGGACTTCAGTCCTGCCATGGCTCAGATGTTGCGTTTGCAGCGCCCATATCGCCGTGACTCAGGTTTTCCATACATACGGCGCCGCCTCAGCTTGCAGCGGTCATTTTTCAGCCGCATCCGCGCCCTCGACGGCGTTGCTTCGTCGCGCGGCGATGGAAGGGCGCCCGCTCAGTTCGCCCCATATGACCCGAAGCCCGATCCTGCGTCATCTCGCATCGGTCGTATCTCGTGCCGGCGGGTCGGCTCTAGCTGCCATCTGGCGATGCAAGGCAAACGTCTGTCGTCGAGCTGTTCGCGCTCATCTTGCAGCCGCTTTCGTCGCATGCATCGTGGCTCCTTGTGCACGGCCGTTCGATGGAAAAGCGTCCCCGTCAGCGCGTGGCGGCGGGCGTGCGGGGCGGTTTGATCTCGGTCATCTCCCTCGCATGCACCCAACGTTCTTCGGCGGTGTTCGGCTCGACGGCTTTCAACGGCTATTTGACCTCGTCGTTCGCTCGCCGCAGTTTGCCATGGCGACCATCGCCGCCGTCGCGCATGCGGGAATTCGCGTGACTTCGTCTTCTCGTCCGTTCCTCGATGCCTTCGCCTCCATCGCCGGGCTCATCACGGCGGGAGTTCAGTCCTGAACGAGTGCGTGTACGCGGTGTCGGTCGCGATCACCGCCGTGCTGGAGATAGCGATCGCCGGCTCAATACGGAGGAGGATACGAGGCGTACGAGCCCGCGGGAGCGAGCGGGGCATAGTCGCGCAAGGCGCGGGCGGTTCGGAAGACAATGGGTCTCCGGCGGTTGCCGCGCTCGCTGCGCCTGCTTTCAGGAGAGGAGCCTGCGAAGCGGAAGGAAGGAGAGGTCTCGAGCGAGCGGGGCTCAGCCAGAAGCGTCGGCGCTGACGTCGCGCAGCCGCATGCGCTCATCTTGTCGAACGGTACAGCCTCGCTGAAGAGGGAGGAAAGCGAGATACCGCGCGTTTGCCGACGGGTCACGGCGGCGCTCCTATATCCGAGGTGCCGTTCATTTCGCCCAACACCGCACGGACCCATATCCATAACATCCATCGCAAGCTCGGCGGCAGCGTCGCGCGAAGACGTGCTGCTCGCCGTCAGCGCGCGATGGGGTGACGTCCGGCATCCGTTCCTTCCGCCCGCCCATCTCTTGCATACGGAGCCGACCAATGCTGCGGTCGCATCCGGCGCCGGTGCAAACCCGTAGTCGGCCGGATGCGGAACCGACGCCTGAAGTCTCGTGCGATCGAGCGCCCCGCATGCATTCACCGATTGTCTCCGGCGTGTCTAAAATGCCGCCGCCGAGCACATGCATGTAAGCTCGGAAAACTTTCGGTGGAAATCGGATGTTAAATGCAGTGGCGCTATGCACGTGGAAGATGCTGCGATTTGATCTCTGGTGTATGGGATCCACTCAGGGATTGAACCAACCCATGTCATTCAACTCGAAGGTTCGGATGCTGCCTCATGCAGCGAAGATGAGAGCTGATGAAAAATGCATACTTTGAATCCGAAAGTATGGCACAACGATACATTCTGGCGTGTATATACTCGCTATTTTTGACACGTAATCCAACATTTACAATACCCATCAGAGGTATCTCATGATAATATCTTCGGTGGGCTGGCACTGAAAAACGCGGAGCCTCACCGGGTCACGCATGCCACGTAGGTCGGAACGAGGCGCAGCGGGCATCGGAAAGAGCAGGGAGGAACCCACGCCACCCGGGGTTTGGCGTCCGCAGCGAAACAGGTCGCCTGAAGTAAAAGGTCTCGCCCCATCGTCCGGGAGAGGAACTGCTGAACCTTCACTCCCGACGATCTTCGAGCGTCAGCTGACGATGTACCTTCTCGAAGCAGTACAAGCGAGCATGACCGTTCGCCGAAAATCCTGCGCGAGCAGGGTACCCTGAGGTTCTCTACCCAGAAGTTGACCGCCGGAGCGATGCCGCGTCGCGTGAGGAATTCACCAACCAATGGCTCGACGAGTCCGCCCATGGCAAGCAGCGCCCGCGCCGTCAAGGGAGTTCATGACCCATCGAAGGCACTCAGGGCTCGTCGAGAAGTGCATCGCGGTATCCGCAAGAACGAACTTGGAGCCCCGCCGCGACTTCTCGAACCTTCTGGCCGACCTTGTCGGCTTCGGTCAGATTCTGCAACGATCTCCTGATCAACCCCATGCCCAACACCTATTTCACGTGCGCGATCCCTTTGCGATCGTGGGCAAGTGGCGTCACCCTGAACCGCATGTTTCGGTCATGCAATCGCGAGACGATTCGGCAGCACATCTTCCGCGATCATCCCGACATAAATCAGCTCCCCTGTGGTATCGCCGCAACGCCACGCACCACCATCGAGTGGCGGCGACGTCTCGAACATCAATGCGCATACCGCTTTCGCCATCGCATTTCGCAGCACGCAGGCAGCCATCGACACCCTCTTGCCTGCCAGACCCTGTTCTGGGACAGGAGCTGAATCTGAATTGATACGATTTACGCGTTCAACAACATCCCGGTCTCCCGTGCCTACGCATCGACACCGTCTTCACGCAGATCGAGGCTGATAAGTTCACCATCCACCGGCGGCATCATGGGCACCTCTTCAGGTCTTCAAGATGACCAAGGGCGCCCGAGGGCGATGTCAAGATCGAAGAGATGAACGACACCGAGCATGTCCCGGCGAAGGCTGGCGGGGCTCGACGCCGTCAAGCTTCATCCAGTGCGGCGGCGATCCCGCTCGCAGCAAAGCGCGCGAGCAGGGAACGACGGCCCAACACCCTCAGTGCGTCGCGCCTGGCAATGACGGTGCCCGTCAGCGCAAATTCGTTACCAACGAGGTCCTCGGACAAAGCAAGTTGGGTCTGAACCTTCGGTCGTCTTTCGGCAGAGTTTCCGCGGCCGTGGCGGCCTGCGCTGCATGAGCATGCCTTTGCTCGCGAAGATCTTGTCAGAACGTCGGCATCGTTTTGGCCTGCGAGCGCGTATGCGCCCGGGTTCGATCCTTCGCGTTCCCCGCGTCCGACCTCCGGTCGGACGCGGTCCGCCGTTCTTCGCGGGCTTCAACGTTCATTGTCCGGATGCACCGGACACGATCATCGTAGCGATTATGCGATGGCTTCTGAAAAGCAGGTCGATAATCCGCGGGTATCGGTCATCGGCCTGTGGGTCAGGTCGTCCTCCCGCATCGGTTCGGCGTTCGCCTCACCGGGCAGCTCAAAACGTCGATCCCGGCGCTGCGCTTCATTGCATGGTCGTCTGCGGGCTCGCTTCTTGT